>ERZ835109.85-NODE-85-length-104006-cov-9.928534_pt1 | contig 104006 bp, 89 predicted proteins | sample MGYA00519946_ERZ835109 | MGnify/ENA primary metagenome ERZ835109 (study PRJEB31850, sample SAMEA3708771) | human gut metagenome | biome: human gut; feature: human-associated habitat; material: faeces | place: China | collected 2014 ...
AGGTTGGCAAAGGACAGGCTGTTCAATGCAACAGAGAGCGTTTCCCCCATGTATTCAACGGAGACAATTTCACCGGAAAGGTTTTCGCCGAAGCGTACGGTAAAATCACCGGCAGTGTTTTTATACCTCAGGATGCCGTCCGCATCCGTTTCGGCGACAAGAGTGTTGTCAATGGTCTGCCATTCTCCGTTCTGTTCAAAGTGAACGGGGTCGGAGTAGATGACCCTTTCGACCGCACCGTCCGCACGGCGAAAATCCTTTGAATACTCGCCTCGTTCGGATTCGATTTCGCCTGTGAGAGGACTGTAACCGAGTGCATTGCCGTTCGGGTTATCCCATACAGAATTCAATTCTTCTGCCGCTGCTGCAAACCTGCGGTTTTCACGCGAAAGCTCGGTGAGCCCGTAAACGGGCTGAAACAGTGAGAAGGCGAACAGGCAGACGACTGCCAGGAACAATGAAGTAATCCTATACGTTTTTCTCATATATCTCTCCTGATTTTACTCGAACACGGCCCGACGAACAACAAACCGATGTTCATACTCACAGTATACCGAATTTTGTCAACATTTGTCAAGTGTTTTTAAAGGCAAGTTTATGTAAAATATTATTCGAGCGTATTATATGCTTTGAAACCGTGTTCCCGCTTATATACAAATGCATAGTCGCCGATATAAGCATCACAACAATTCTGTTTGCTTTTGTTCAAAAGCATAATTTCCGCTCATGATCATGTAAATTCAATGCCAAAAGATAAAGCAATAACGCTCGCGACAGATAAATGCAGCCGCGAGAAACATTCAACACAGTGTACTTCCCCACCTTGGAGCAAATAAAAAAATGTTATAAACAAAAACAAGTGTCCTAACAGCTTTTCAAATGCTGTAAGAACACTCGCCATGGTGCGGATGAAGGGATTTGAACCCACACTCTTTTAAGGGAACTAGAACCTGAATCTAGCGCGTCTGCCAGTTCCGCCACATCCGCATATTTTGTTTTCGTCTTGGCCGTTGGCCTGACGACAGGTATTATTATAGCCAAACGCCCGGTAAATGTCAAGCGCTTTTTACAAAAAAACAGGATTTTTTTATATTTTTGTAAATGGAATCAAAATATGGCGCTGAATCGATCAGGGAATGCGGCGTAAAACTTGCTTTTGCGCCATAAACTGCTATAATATAAATACAATATTCTGCAAAATTCCCGCCTTATGGTTCTTGTAACGCAGGAATATACGGCATGAAACAGGGAGGTAAACGCTTATGTGGACACGCGAACTTTTAAAATCCAACGCCAAGCAGGCGCTGCAGGGGCGGTACTGGCGCAGCTTTTGGGTCTGCCTTGTGCTGAGCATTGCCGGGCTGGGCGGGGCCAGTGCCGGCAGCGGCAGCGCGGCGCGGCAGACCGTGGATACCGCCAGCGGGGACACCACCTCGATTTATGAGATGTTCAGCGACATCCCGGATAATATGCTTGCGGCGCTCGCAGTCGGTGCGTTTATTGGTGCTATTATCAGCATCTGTTGGGTGCTGTTCGTCTTGTATCCGCTCAAGGTCGGCCGCTGCCGCTATTTTATGGAGAGCCGCCAATCCCTGACCCCGGCCTCCACCGTTGTCAGCACCTTCCGCCAGCCCTACGGCAACCCCATCCTCGTGCAGCTGCTCACCAACTTAAAGGTTTTTCTGGGCTTCCTTCTGCTCATTGTGCCGGGAATTTATTGGGACTACTGCTACACGCTCGTACCCTACCTGCTGGCCGAAAATCCCTACATGTCCGCCACCCGCGCCATGGAGCTGAGCAACCAGATGATGGAAGGCGAAAAGTGGAACTACTTCGTCCTGCAGCTGTCCTTCTTTGGCTGGCTGCTGCTCTGCGCGTTCACCTTCGGCATCGGCGGCTTCTTTCTGGAGCCGTACATGCAGGCCACCTATGCGGAGTTTTATGCCGCTATGCGCAGCAAGGCGCTGGCCGCAGGCATGACCACCACCGAGGAGCTGGGCGGCTTTGTGCGCCACGATACCTTCTGAACTTAATTAAGAAAACGCCGCGAAAACGGGCTGCTGCCCGGATTTCGCGGCGCTTTTTGCTGTATCGGCGTGCAGAATTTCACACTTCTTCAAACCATTCACGCAATTTTTTCACAATTTCAAATTATAATAAAAGTCTGGGCATCCCTGCACAATTTCTGCGCTGCAGCAATGCCCTTGAACCCAAGTGATAAAGGAGAGTGCGCACTTTGATTGAGGTAGAGCATCTGACAAAGCGCTACGGCGGCCACACCGCGGTGGAGGATATCAGCTTCACCGTGGAGGACGGCTGCATTTACGGGCTGCTGGGTCCCAACGGGGCAGGTAAGTCCACCACGATGAATATCATAACCGGCTATATTTCCGCTACAGACGGCACCGTGCGGATCGACGGCCATGACATTGCGGAGGAACCCGCTGAGGCCAAGGCCTGCATCGGCTATCTGCCGGAGCTGCCGCCGCTCTATCCGGAGATGACCACGCGGGAGTATCTGCTTTTTGTGGCCGAGCTGAAGGGTACCCGCAAAAAGGCAGACCGCATTGCGGCGGTAGAGCATGCCGCTGCCCGCGCGGGTCTGCAGGGGATGGAGCAGCGGCTTATCCGTAATCTGTCCAAGGGCTACCGCCAGCGTGTCGGCATTGCCGCCGCGCTGCTGGGCACGCCCAAGGTCATCATTCTGGACGAGCCGACTGTCGGCCTTGACCCCGCGCAGATGATCGAGATCCGTTCCTTGATCCGGGATCTGGGCAAAACCCACACAGTCATTTTGTCCAGCCATATTTTAAGTGAAGTGCAGTCCGTCTGTGACCGGGTGCTGATCATTGCCCACGGCAGGCTCGTGGCGCAGGGCACTCCGGAGGAGTTGGCCGCCAGACTGACCGCGAAGGGAACCATCACCGCCACAGCCCAGGGCAGCCGGGAGGAGATCCTTGCGGCGGCGGGCACCGTGCCGGGCCTGACGGACCTGACCGTGATCGGGGAAAAGGGCGGCGAGGTCAGCTTTACCGCTGTCAGCACCGAGGGCACCGACCTGCGCGGTGCGCTTTCACAGGCATTGGCGCAGGCAGGCTGCCCGGTGCTGGACCTGCGCGCCGAGACGATGAGTCTGGAGGATGTATTCCTGCAGCTGACCGAGGCCCCGGAGGCACAGCAGACCCCGCAGCAGGATCATACAAAGGAGGGTGACGAGCAATGACAGCTATTTTCAAGCGCGAATTCAAGAGCTGCTTTACCGGTATGATCGGCTGGGTCATTGCCGCCGTCAGCCTTTTCTTTCTGGGCTTGTACTTTACAAACCGAAATTTACTCTATGCTTCGTCAGATTTTGCCTCTGTACTCTACACCATGACGATGATCCTCTTGTTCCTGCTGCCGGCCATCAGCATGCGCAGCTTTGCTGAGGAACGCAAAAACAAGACCGACCAGCTGCTTTTGACCAGCCCGGTCAGCATTCCGGCCATTGTGGCGGGTAAGTTTCTGGCAGAACTCGCTGTTTTTGCGCTGCCGCTGGCGGCGGCTGTGGTAATGCCCCTGCTGCTGCAGGCATTCGGCACGGTGTCGCTGGTGGCGGCCTACAGCGCCCTGCTGGGCTATCTGCTGCTGGGCGGCGCCTGTCTGGCTGTGGGCACATGGATCTCCGCTCTGACCGAAAACCAGATACTGGCCTATCTTGCCACCTTCGGTGCGCTGCTGGTGGCCTATCTGATGAACGGTATCCAGACGATGTTCACGACCGGCAACCTGCTGGCGTTTGTTGTCTTTATGATTGTGCTGCTGGTGGCGTCCGTTCTGGTGGGTGTCATCTGCAAACGGCTGGCGGCGGGCGCTGCAGTATTCTGCGCGGGCGCGGTGGTGCTGTTTGTGCTGTTTCAGCTGCGCCCGGCCTGGCTTTTGGCGGCCTTCAATGCGGTGCTGTCCGCGCTGGCCCTGTTTGAACCGTTCAAGGACATTGTGGGCGGGATGTTCAGTATCCCGGCCATCGTCTACTATCTGTCGGTCATAGGGCTGTTCCTCTTTTTGACCGGGCAGGCGCTCGCACGCCGCCGTTGGAACTGAGGAGGTACACCGATCATGAAAAAACAGAATGGTATTTGGCAGGGCGGCAGCAAGCGCACCCTGCACAGCGGCCTGTACGCCAGTGTGCTGGCGGCGGTCGTGCTGGCGGTGGTTGTGCTGCTGAATCTTGTCGTCCGCGCACTGCCTACCAAATATACGCAGTATGACATCTCCACGACCGCACTCTTTACCCTGAGCGATACGACCGAGAACCTGCTGCATGAGCTGAACACCGATGTGACCGCCTACTATCTGGCCGAGAGCGGGCAGGAGGACGCCAACATCACCCGCCTGCTTGACCGCTATGCGGGCGAGAGCAGCCACTTTAGCTGGCAGCAGCGGGACCCGGTGCTTTACCCGACCTTTGCCCAGCAGTATGACGGTGCCTCTACCGGCAGTGTCGTGCTGGTCAGCGGGGAAAACAACACTGTACTTTCCTACAATGACATGTATGAGATGGACCTTGAAAGCTACTACACCACCGGCACGGCAAACTACAGCTTTCAGGCAGAAAACGCCATCACCTCCGGCATCGCCAAGGTCACCCGCACCGAGGCTTACCAGCTGTATGAGCTGACCGGCCATGGGGAGACGGCTCTGACCAGCGATTTTACCGAGACTCTGAACAACGCCGGCGTCACGGTGACAGAGCTGAACCTTGTGACGAGCGGCAGCATCCCGGCCGACGCCGGCGCACTGCTCATCAACGCGCCGGGGGCAGACCTGACCGATGCCGAGGCAGCGCTGCTGAACGAGTATGTTGCAAACGGCGGCAAGCTGTTTGTGACTACCGATTTTACGACCGCAACGCCGAAGCTGGATTCTGTGCTGGCCGCCTGCGGCATGAACCGCCAGCCCGGCCTGCTGATTGAAACAGACGCCGACCATTACCCCTACGGCTACCCGCAGACCTACCTGCTGCCCACGGTGGTCAGCAATGAGATCACGGCGGGTGTGCCGCAGAGCATGATGATCTACACCCCCATCGCGCAGGGCATTACCACCGCAGAGGACAGCGAATTCACCTTTACCCGTCTGCTGACCACCGGCGATACGGCCTACGCGATGGAAAACTACGCCACTGCCGAGACCGCCCAGAAGGCGGACACCGACCCAGAGGGCAGCTTTGCCGTGGCTGTTGCGGCTGAGAATGCCGCGACCGGGGCGCGAGTCGTCTGGGTCAACTGCCCGAACCTGCTGCTGAGCAGCATCAACCAGCAGGTGTCGGGCGGCAATGCGCAGCTGCTGGGCAGTGCCGTCAACTGGCTGAACGGCGCGCAGACCACAGCGGTCATCAACGCCAAGAGCATGAGCGCCGCCTCGCTGAATGTGCCGGTCTCGGCGGCTGTGCCGCTGGGTGTGCTGTTTACGCTGGTGCTGCCCATCGTCTGTCTGATCGCGGGTGCGGTGCTTTGCGTGGTGCGCCGCCGCAGATAAAGGAGAGCCATGAAGAACAACGCCAAAAAAACAAAAAAGCTGCTGCCGCTGGCCGTGCTGCTTGCCGCAGCTGCCCTGCTGGGCATCCTGCTGGCGGTGCTGACCCGCAGCAACGCTGATGCCGTGGATACAACGATCCCGCTGTGCAGCTTTACGGCGGAGGAGATTGACCGGTTGGCCTACTCCGGCAATAATACGGATGTGACCCTGCTCAAGGGCAGCACAGGGGACTGGATGCTGGATTCCGACCCGGCCCTGCCGCTGGATCAGGCAAAGGTCACAAGCCTTGTGGAGCAGTATGCCGCGCTGGCGGCGCTGCGCAAGCTGGAGGGCAGTGACCTTGCCGAGCTGCCCGAAAAGAGCGCTGCACCCCAGATGACCATCACCATCGGCGCGGGGGAAAAGACCCTTGCCCTGACGGTGGATCAGCTGAACACCGTAGCCGATGTCTACTATGTCTACGATGAAAGCGGCGCCGCGTATACCGTTATGCGCAGCGACCTTGCGACCCTGAGCAAGTCCCCGCGGGACCTCTATAAGGCGCAGACGCTGACCGACAAGACGCTGAGCGATGTGGCTGCCATGCAGGTGAACGACCTGCAGTTTACCCAGACGGACGGCAGCTGGACGCTGACCGATGACCCGGACTATCCCGTGAGCCAGAGCAGCGTCAAAAAGATGGCCGATACGATTTTGCAGATGCAGACGGCGTGGACCGTCACTGCGCCCGAGGCCGATACCGCCTACGGTCTGGATAGCCCCGATGTCACAGCCGTGCTGACCTTCACTGACGGCACAAGCCTGACCGTGCGGTTCGGCAATGCGGTGGCCGCCGCTGCGGACAGCAGTGACGGGGACAGCCTGTGCTATCTTGCCAGCGATGCCGCACCGACCGTTGTGTATGAGGTAAACGCTGATTCCAAGCTTGCCTACGCAGTGACAAAGGAAAGCCTATACGATGAAACGGCGACCGCCGAGACCGCCGCCAGCGACCCGGTGGCGCAGTACCCCGTTGGCGGGGAGGATGACTACGCCGACAGCCTGCCGGAATGATGATACAATGCGCTGCCCTGCGCCGGGCAGCGCATTTTTCTTGCCCGGGGCCGGGAAATATGCTACTATATAATATATAACGCGCGATACAAAAGGGGCCGCTGTCCGCTCCCCCGGAAAGGTGATATTCCATGAAAAAGCGTTTTTTTCTGCCCGTTCTGCTGGCGGCGCTCTGCGCCTGCAATGCGGCCGTGCCAACGCCCGCCCCAACGCCCGCCCCGGCAGTGACACCGACCGTAGAGGCGCAGCCTGCCGATGCGCTGACGCTGGAAGAAAAGGTCGGCCAGCTTTTCATCGTCCGCCCGGATGCACTCGACCTGAGCCTTTCGCAGGAAACGATCAACGATGCGAAGGCTGATGGCGTGACCACTGTGACGAACGATATGCGCAGGGCGCTGCAGCAATACCCTGTGGGCGGCATCTGTCAGTTTGGCAAAAACATCGAATCACCGTCCCAACTTGCGCGTTTTAATAAAGAGCTGCAGGACGCAAGCGGCAGGCCGTTGTTTATCGCGGTGGATGAGGAGGGCGGTCTTGTCGCACGGCTGGCGAACAACGATGCGTTTACGCTGCCCCGCTACGCCAGCGCCGCCGCCGTGGGCGCAAGCGGCGACCCCGAGGATGCCCGCGCCATGGGGCAGACCATCGGCGCTTATCTGAAGGAATACGGCTTTACTATGGACTTTGCGCCTGATGCCGATGTGAACACCAACCCAGATAACCCGATCATCGGCACCCGCGCCTTCTCGTCCGATGCCGGTACCGCTGCTGCCATGGCCGCCGCTATGGCAGACGGTCTGCGGCAGAACGGCATTCTGCCGACCCTCAAGCACTTCCCCGGCCACGGCGACACCGCCGAGGACAGCCACACAGCGCTGGCCGTGACCTACAAAACGCAGGAGGAGCTTGCAAACTGTGAGCTGCTGCCCTTTGGGGCGGACACCGGCCTGCACGCCGTCATGGTGGGGCATATTGCCGCGCCGAATGTGACAGGCAGCAATACCCCGGCCACCCTCTCGCCGCAGCTGATCGCAATGATTCCGAACGCCGAAGATACGCTGATCGTCACCGACTCGCTGGCGATGGATGCCATCACCGATGCCTACACCCCCGGCGAGGCCGCTGTGCTGGCCCTGCAGGCGGGCTGCGATGTACTTTTGATGCCAAACTCCCTGCCGGAGGCCTACGCTGCCGTGCTGGAGGCCGTACAAAACGGCACGATCACGCAGGAGCGCCTTGACCAAAGCGTCAACAAAATTCTGCGCTATAAAGAGGTATTTACACATGTCTGAAACTGTCTGGGCCGTTGACGGCTCCTTTTTTGCCCAGCGCCTTTCCGGAATCCAGCGCTATTCCATCGAGCTGCTCGCAGCACTCGACCGCATTGTGCCGCCCGGCCTTGTGGAGATCGTCACCCCGCAGGGGGTTGAGACTCCGCCGTATGCAAATATAAAGACTGTGCCCTTCGGCACGCACAAGGGCGGTGTATGGCAGCAGCTGGATTATCCGCGCTATCTGAAGCAGCGCGGCGCCAAGGGGCTTGCTACCTGCAATGTCATTCCGCTGTTCGGCTTTCGGGGCATTGCGGTCGTACACGATGTTTGCTACCGCGCCCGCCCGGACTTCTATACCGATCCGCGCGGCCGGCTGAGTGCGGCATGGCACCGCCTGCAGTATTGCCGCATTGCCAAAAAGGCCGAGCGCATTATCACGGTGTCGGAGTTCTCCAAAAGCGAGATCACCAAATACTACGGCGTGCCTGCGTCCAAAATAGAGGTTGTCTACAACGCATGGCAGCAGATGGAGCGCATCGCGCCCGATGACAGCATCTTTGCAGCCTATCCGCAGCTGAAAGCGGGTGCGTATTATTTCAGCATGGCGAACCTGCTCAAGAACAAGAACTTCCCGTGGGTGCTGCGTGCAGCCAAGGCCCGGCCCGATGCAGTGTTTGCCATTGCAGGCGGCGGCAGCCTTGCGGCCCAGGCGGAGCGCCTTGGCCTTGCCGACCTGCCGAATGTGCTGTATCTGGGCTATGTGTCGGACGGTGCAGCCAAGGCGCTGATGGCCCGCTGCCGTGCATTTTTGTTCCCGACCCTGTATGAGGGCTTTGGCATCCCCCCGCTTGAGGCTGCCGCCTGCGGCGCGCCCGAGATCATCGTCAGCGATACCCCCTGCATGCGGGAGGTCTACGGCCCCAGTGCCGCCTATATCGACCTTGCCGTCAACCACGGCGATGTTGACAGCATCACCCCCGCGCAGGCACCCGCCGCCGCCGTGCTGGCCCGCTACAGCTGGGATCGCAGTGCTGAAAAGCTGCTGCAGATCCTTACGGCGTAACCACACTGTCCCAAACGCTGCCCTGCGCAGCAAAAAGCCGCCCGCCGCTTTCCAGTCGAAAGCGGCGGGCGGTATCGGTTTTATCGCATCCCAAATTTCCGGTCAAGGCTCCGGTACTGCAGTGCCTCCGGAAGATGGGCGGTGTCAAGCAGCTCGCTGCCGTCCAAATCGGCCACGGTGCGGGCTACCCGCAAAATGCGGTCGTAGGCGCGGGCGCTGTAGCCCAGACGCTCAAACGCACCGCGCAGGATCTTTTCGGCGGCGGGGGTCATGCGGCAGTACCGCCGCAGCGCGGCCGAGGGCAGCTGCGCGTTGCACCGCACACTGGGCAAAGTCTGGTAGCGCTCACGCTGCAGGGCGCGGGCGGCAATGACCCGGGCGCGCACATCGGCGCTGGACTCGCCGCCCTGCTCGGACGCGAGATCGTCATATTCGACCGGAAGGGCCTCCACATGCAGGTCGATGCGGTCCAGCAGCGGCCCCGAGATGCGCCGCCGGTAGGCATCCACGGCGCTGGGTGTGCAGGTGCACTCCCGCGTTGGGTGGCCGAGATACCCGCATTTGCAGGGGTTCATGGCGGCCACCAGCATAAACTTGCAGGGGTAGGACGCACTGCCGTGTACACGGCTGACGGTGACTCTGCCATCCTCCAGCGGCTGGCGCAGCACCTCCAGCGTGTCGCGGGCAAACTCCGGCAGCTCATCCAAAAACAGCACACCGTTGTGGGCCAGACTGACCTCGCCGGGGCGGGGTACAGACCCGCCGCCCACGATGGCCGTGGAGCTGACGCTGTGGTGCGGGCTGCGGAACGGCCGCTCCCGGATAAGTCCGGCGCCGCCCCGCAAAAGCCCCGCTACCGAGTAGATCGCGCTGGTCTCAAGCGCTTCCTCATAGCTCAGCGGCGGCAGAATACCGGGCAGCCGCTTGGCAAGCATGGATTTACCGGTTCCCGGCGGGCCTACCAGTAAAAGATTATGCCCGCCGGCCGCTGCAACCTCCATGGCACGGCGGGCCTCGCTCTGCCCGCGCACATCGGCCATGTCAGGCCCGAGCCAGACGCCGTTTTCATCGTACCCATCGGGTGTGGCGGGGGTGATGGGTTCCGCGCCGCAGAGGTGCAGCACAACATCCTGCGCACTGCGCGCGGGGTAGACGGTCAGCCCTTCGGCCACGGCGGCTTCGGCGGCGTTCTCGGCGGGCAAAAACAGCTCCTTTATGCCGTTTTGCACCGCGGCCAGGGCCATCGGCAGCACACCGGTCACGGGGCGCAGTGTGCCATCCAGCCCCAGCTCACCCAGAAATGCCCGCTCACCGCCGGGGGCGGGCAGCTTGCCCTGCGCGGCCAGTATGCCCACAAACACCGGCAGGTCATACACCGGCCCGGTCTTGCGCACATCGGCGGGGGCCAGATTGATCGTGATGCGGCTGGCAGGCCACGCATAATGCAGGTTTTTCACGGCGCTGCGTACCCGCTCGCTGCTCTCCTTGACGGCGGAGTCCGGCAGGCCGACCAGATTGAACTGCGGCAGCCCGCCCGCAAGGTCAGTCTCGACCTGCACAAGATACCCGGCCAGTCCGGTCACACCAAGGCTTGTCACTTTTGCATACATAGGCGGCTCCCTTTACAACTTTTCCGCGCCGGGGATCAGGCTTGGGTCATACATGACCTGCGAGTGATTGTCCAATACCAGTTCCCGCGCTGTGACATCCCCTGTGACGGCGTCCAAAGTTTCCTTGTAAATTTTCGATACGCGATAATAACTGTCGCCTTCTTTTTGGAAGTGATGCCCTTCCTCAACAATGCGATAGCTGTGGGGCAAGGCATGCTCACAACGCAGCTCCGCGTAGAGGTTGTCGGCATCGCACCGCAAAAGCAGCTGAAATGTCTGATCCGTATCGTTTTGAAAACGGTAATCACCGTTATTGTAAAACACCGACGTGCCGGAACTGAACGGCACCCGCGGCCCCTCGTCGGGGGCCAGCGCATCGGAGTGCTTGTGAAACTCGGTCACGGTCAGAGGGCTTACCAGCACAACGCGGTGAATCGTGTTTGCCAGGTTGCACAGCCCACCGCCGATGCCCGGCAGAATATGATTACGCACCAAAATCCGCCCATCCCGGTAGCCCTTGCGCTTGGTCGTCTTGCCCACCCGATGCCAGAAGGAAAACGTCTCACCCGGGCGGATGAGAATGCCGTTGAGCCTTTCATTGGCAAGGCGGATGTTGACGGCCTTGTTCTCCTGCAAGACTGGGTCGATGCCCTTGCCGCGCTTGATGAGGTGCGAACTGTACTGCGCCACTATGCAGGGCAGAGGCGCGGTATCCTGCGTGTCGGCATAGTTTTCCTGCGCGAAAAAATTCTTGATATGGCGCTTGCAGATTTCCTTTTGCAGCGCGATTTTATAGCAGGTCGGGTTGATATCACAAAACATAGTGTGCTCTCCTTATCGGGCAATGGCCAGACGGTTGTAACAGCGCCGGTTTTTTCGGTAAAACCACAGAATGATCTTCTCAGCGGCGCGGCGTTTGCTGAAATGTTTTTCGTCCGGCAGGCGGATAAAATCCACCAGAATGCTTGCCATCCCGCAGCGGTTAGCACCGAGAATATCCTTGAAAATCTGATCCCCCACGCAGATGACCTGCGATTCCGTCAGACCCAGCATGGAGGCAGCTTTACGGCAGGCGGCGGGATCGGGCTTGCCGGCCTCAGCCAGAAACGGCACACCGATATTTCGGTTGAACCGTTCGACACGCTGCCGTGAATTGTCCGAGAACAGCAGAATTTTCAGCCCAAGGCTGTTCAGGTAGGCAAAAAGACGCTCGATTTCCGGCGTGGCATCGTCCCCATGGTGAACAAGGGTATTGTCGATATCAAACAGGACGCCCTGATAGCCCAGAGCTTGCAGCTTGGGGTAATCGATGGAAAAAACGTCGGACAGATACGCCGACGGATACAGCATTTCAAGCATATCCGACCTCCATAAAACGACAGACTGCATCGATTTGGGCCGGAATATCCTGCCCGAAAGCGTGGTCAAAAAAGGCACTGCCGATGGTAAAATAGGCAGGGGCTGTTTGGCGGAGTTCTTCCAGCCGCGCATAGCTGTTGACGCTGCCCGCAATGCAAACGGGGCCGGGCACGGCGGCGGTGAACGCACGGTTGAGCGCCGCGCCGTCACCTGTGTAGCGGTAACCCAAAAGATCAATGCCGTAAGCGCCCTTGGCAAGACAGCGCTGCGCCTCAAGAATCATTTCTTCCGCTGTGCCATGCAGTACCGAAGGCCGACCCGTCACCTGCCCCACAAAGGGCATGTAGCGCACACCGTTTTTGCGGCAAAGAGCATTGACCGAGTCAAAATACAGTGTGCCCATCAGATAATCACAGCCGCAGGCTGCGGCTGTTTGCGCCCCGCGCAGACATTCTTCCTCCGTGTAGGAAACCACTTCCAGACAGGTGGTTTTACCGCAGGCCTTCATGCGGGCAAACAGCGCCTGCATCTCAGCAAAGGGAATTCCCTGCTCCTTAAAACCCCAAAAGCGGGCGCGGGTTTCCTTGCACTGCTCAAAAATCTCAGCTGCATTGGGCACCGTACAGTCATTATACGTCAGCATAACGATCAATTCGGAAGTGTTTTTCATAGTCAATCCCACTTTTACATATATACTACTAATCAATATACACTTGAACCTGTTGTTTTGCAAGGGTTTACGATGTAAAAAAGATTCGTAAAGAATGGGCAAAAATAGCCAAAATTCGATTGACACACACGGGCAAAGTTGGTATATTTAGTATAAGCTACCACAAATTATGCGGTAAATATTGCGAAAGAGCAGGTGCATTACCTATGTATAAAGAAATGTATGACCGTTGGCTGGCTGCCGAGCTGGATGACGCAGACCTCAAGCCCGAGCTGGAAAGCGTTAAGGGTGACGATGCCGCCATTCAGGACCGCTTTGCCGTGGCCCTGAAGTTCGGCACCGCCGGTCTGCGCGGCGTCATCGGCGCTGGCACCAACCGCATGAATATTTATGTTGTCCGTCAGGCGACCCAGGGCCTTGCCAACTGGGTCAAGACGCAGGGCGGCAGCCAGACCGTTGCCATCAGCTATGACAGCCGTATCAAGAGCGACCTCTTTGCCAAAACAGCCGCTGAGGTGCTGGCCGCAAACGGCATTAAAGTCCGCATCTATAAGGCCCTGATGCCTGTTCCCGCGCTGAGCTTTGCCACCCGCTACTACAACTGCAACGCGGGCATCATGGTCACAGCCAGCCATAACCCGGCCAAGTACAACGGCTACAAGGCCTACGGCCCGGACGGCTGCCAGATGACCGATGAGGCCGCTGACATCGTCTACGCCGAAATTCAGAAAACCGACATCCTGACCGGTGCCAAGCTGATTTCCTTTGAGGACGGCATGGCGCAGGGCCTGATCGAGTATGTCGGCGAGGATTGCATCAACGCCCTCTACGCCGCCATCGAGGCACGCTCCATCCGCCCGGGTATCTGCAAGACTGCCGGCCTCAAGCTGGTCTACAGCCCGCTGAACGGCTCCGGCCTCGTGCCTGTCACCCATGTTCTGGGGGACATCGGCATCACCGACATCACCATCGTGCCCGAGCAGAAGGACCCGGACGGCAACTTCCCGACCTGCCCGTACCCCAACCCCGAAATCTTTGAGGCACTGCGCCTCGGCCTTGAGCTGGCCGAAAAGTCCGGTGCGGATCTGATGCTGGCCACCGACCCCGATGCCGACCGCGTGGGCATCGCCGTCAAGTGCAAGGACGGCAGCTATGAGCTGCTCTCCGGCAATGAGGTTGGCGTTCTGCTGCTTGACTACATCTGCGCAGGCCGCATCGAGCAGGGCACCATGCCGAAGAATCCCGTCATGTGCAAATCCATCGTCTCGACCCCGCTGGCCGACAAGGTAGCCGAGCATTACGGTGTCGAGTGCCGCAATGTGCTGACCGGCTTTAAATGGATCGGCGACCAGATCGCCAAGCTGGAGGCTGACGGTGAGATTGACCGCTTTATCTTCGGCTTTGAGGAAAGCTACGGCTATCTGGCCGGCCCCTATGTCCGCGATAAGGACGCCATCATCGGCTCGATGCTGATCTGCGAGATGGCCGCCTACTACCGCGCCAAGGGCTCCTCTATCAAGGAAGAACTGGAGCGCATCTACACCGAGTACGGCCGTTACCTGAACAAGGTGGACAGCTTTGAATTCCCGGGTCTGTCCGGCATGGACAAGATGGCCGAAATCATGGCCAGCCTGCGCGCCAACCCGCCGAAGGACTTTGCCGGTGACAAGGTCGTCAAGATCGTGGACTACAAAAAGCCCGAGGAGACCGGCCTGCCCGCCGCCAATGTCCTGATTTACACGCTGGAAAGCGGCGCGACGGTCGTCGTGCGCCCCTCCGGCACTGAGCCGAAGATCAAGACCTACTTTACCACCAAGGGCAAGGACCTCGCCGAGGCCGAAGCCCAGAAGGAAAAGCTGGCCGAGGCCTGCAAGCCGCTGCTGGCGTAAAATTTAGTATAGCATAAGCAAACGCACCGTGTCCGCTTTTGGATGCGGTGCGTCTTTTTGTTTATCCTGACGGCAAACGGGAAAAGCCCCTCCGGTCATCGCTGGCGCTCGACCACCTCCCCAGAATGGGGAGGCATCCTCGCGGGCACTGCCCGCGTAAAAAGGCGCCCCTTTCAGGGGAGCTGGCCGAGCTTGCGAGGCCTGAGGGGCTTTGGCGGCTCTCCGCCATCGCGCACTTTCCCTAAAAACTCCCCGCAAAATTCGTTACCTGCGCCACTTGACAACGCAATTCTACACTTGTAGGATAAAACTATCCTCTACATCTGTAGAATAAAAAGGGGGCTTACCTGTGTATCAAGCTGTTTTTATCGCCTACTTAACACAAGGCCTGCTGCTGGGCCTTGTGGTGCTGGCCCTGCTGGCCGCAGTCCCCAAGCTGCAAAAACGGTACGGCCCGCAGTGTTTCTGTCGGCTGTGGACCAAACTGGCTGTGCTGGCCCTGACCGCCTGCTGCGCGGGCAGTATGGTGGCCTGCAAGACGGTGGAACCGCTCCCGGAGGAACCAACAACCGCCGTGTCGGCACCGTCCGAAACAGACAGCCCCGTTGTGACACCGGAGCCGCCGCCTGTTTCGGTGGAGGCGGGGGCCACAGCCGTTCGCCGCGGTGCGGATTTCCTTTGGAGTGAGTACCTGACCAACGGAAACGGCTACTACTACCACAGCGGCGCGTGCGGCCTTGTAGAGCCTGCGGATTACGACAGCGAGGAAATGGCCGCTCTGCTGGATGCACCGCGCACGGACGGCACGAACTGGCGTGACTACCTGAACGCGGGTCAGGGCGCGCTGGTAAAGGCAACCTTTGAAGCCGAACTTTCGCCCGAGGCATGGTATAGGGGGCCGCAATATGGAGAGGGGCGTTTCCATGTTTATCTGATTGTGCCGTTCGATGAAGCGCAGCCCTGTGAGGTCATCAGCGGCTGGCAGTCGGCCAACGATCCGAATCAATCGGCTCATTTTGAGATCCTGCCCATGGCGCGGGAGTTGGATCTAACCAACAACCAGTACCGCATGCTGCTGCACCAGTGCAACACGCTGGCACAGGCGGGGGCGCGGGACTTTGGCAACCCCGGCGACTGGCCGCAGGATGAGTTGGAAACCTACCTCTATTATCGCAGCCGGTATTACAGCGGTCTGGCGGACGCCCTGCTGATGCTGAATACGGATTTCAGCGATACAATGGACTGGAACCGCCTGCCGGTCTATCTGACCTATGACGAACTGAACGCGCTGGACTTTTCGGAACCAAAGACAGCCGCCATACCGGGCTTCACCGCTCCGGAAAGCCTCGAAAGCGATGATCCCGGCGTCTGGAGCTTTACACGAGAGGGTGCGTATCTGTTTGCTGAGTGGCCGGGTGTACAGGAATATGTATTCAATGTCTACAACGGTGACGCAAAATTGAAATTTGATGCCCGCACCGTCTGCGTGTCGGGCCGCAGCCTGTCTTAAAAAAGAGCGAAAATAAAACAGAAACTGTAGGGGACGAGCATTGCTCGCCCCTACTTGCAATTCTCCCTCGACTTGTAGTATAATAATATGTCCCATAGTATCCACATTCGCAAGTGAGGTGACGCTTATGCCCGGTGATCTGCATACGCATACGACATTTTCCGATGGCTCTACCCCGGCGGACAAGCTGCCGTTTCTGGCGGCCTGCGCAGGAATGACGCATCTGGCAATCTCCGACCATGACTCGATCGAGAGTGTGCGCTATGCCCACGACCACCCGCTGCAAAACGGCGTCCACCTCATCCCGGCCACCGAGCTGACCGCCTACGACTATGAGCGCGCCCACCGCGTGCATCTGCTCTGCTATTGGCCGGACGACTGCGCCGCACTGGCGGACTTTTCCGCCATGATGGCGGAGCGCCGTCTGACCGCCATGCTGCAGAGCTGCAAGGAGCTGGAGGCGATCTGCCCGCAGTTTCGCACCGAGGAGGCGCTCGCCCTTGCTAAGGACAGCGGTACGCTGTTCAAGGCCCATGTCATGCGGGTGCTGTGGCAGTACGGCTTGGCGGACGGCATGTACAATACCGTCTATAAGTCGCTGTTTGGGCTGAAGCCTGTGCGCGGGCGCATCCTGCACACGCCGCGGTATGAGCCGGTCGACACGGTGCTGGATGTCATCAAGGCAAGCCGCGCAGTGGTCGTGCTGGCACACCCCAGCGTTTATCACAGCATGGAGCTTGCGCGGGAGCTGATCGCCGCCGGGCGGTTGGACGGTGTGGAGATCGACCACCCCCGCAACACGCCGGAGGATAAGGCAGAGCTGATCCGTCTGGCGCAGGAAAACGGGCTCATCATCACCGGCGGCACCGACTACCACGGCCTGAACACCGTGACACCCCGCCCTGTGGGCGCGTTTTCTACCCGGGATGAGATGATCGCGCGCATCGGCGATATTGCCAAGGCGCGCAAGGCAACACGAAAAAAATCAGAGTAAGGAGCAATATCATGACATACACCTACAACAATAAAGGCACCTGTTCCGTCCGCACTATCGTTGAGCTGAACGATGACCACACCATCGAGAGCGTTCAGATCATGGGCGGCTGTGACGGCAACCTGAAGGGCATCGCCAAGCTGCTGCCCGGCATGAAGGCCGAGGACGCCATCTCCCGCATGGAGGGCACGATCTGCGGCCGCAAGCCCACCAGCTGCCCCGACCAGATCGCTCAGGCGCTCAAGAGTGCGCTGGCGGAGATGCAGTAAAAAGCCTTCCCCCGCGGGGGGAAGGTGGCCGAGCTGGCGAGGCCGGATGAGGGCAGACTTTTCGGCGGCATCCCCCGCAGACGGGTGGCGTCGGCAGGCTTTGCCCTCATCAGTCTGCTTCGCAGACAGCTTCCCCCGATGGGGAAGCCTTTTGACGTTGAAAGGAGCTTCCCATGGACTGCTTCCAGTATCCGCTTGATACCGAGACCCTGCTGCGCAAAAAACGCAGACTGCGCCGCGAGCTGCTGGCCCAGAATCCGCACCCGCTGCACAAAAAAATCGCCATCCTCGGCGGCTCTACCACCAACGAGGTGGCCGACCAGCTGGGGCTGTTTCTGCTGCAGTACGGCATCGAGGCGGAATTTTACCAAAGTGAATACGCCCAATACTGGCAGGACGCTATGTTCGGCACGCCGGAGCTGGACGAGTTCCACCCGGATATTATCTATATCCACACAAGCTGGCGCAACCTGACCGCGCTGCCCACAACGGCTGACAGCGAGGCGGACATTGACGCTATGCTGGATGAGCAGTACGCCCACTTTGAAACCATGTGGCAGGTGCTGGAGCAGAAATTTGTCTGCCCGGTCATCCAGAACAACTTCGACCGGCCCAACTACCGCCTGATGGGCAACCGCGACATCTGGGACCCCCACGGCCGCTCCAACTTTATCAGCCGCCTGAACCAGCGGTTCTATGCCTACGCGGCCGCGCATGAGCATTTTTATATCAACGACATCGACTATCTTTCGGCAGACTACGGCCTGACCGCCTGGGGCGATGCCTTCTTCTGGCATATGTACAAATATGCCATGTGTCTGGATGCAATCCCGTCACTGGCCAACAGCGTGGCCAATATCATCAAGTCTTTGTACGGCCGCAACAAAAAGGCGCTTGTCCTCGATCTGGACAATACGCTCTGGGGCGGCATCGTGGGGGACGATGGTGTGGATGGCCTTGCCATCGGCCCCGAGGTGCCGGAGGGGCAGGTCTTTGCCGAGTTCCAAAGCTACTGCAAGGCGCTGAAATCCATCGGCGTGATTCTGGCGGTCGATTCCAAAAACGAGGAGGCCAACGCGATCGCAGGCCTCAACCACCCGGACGGCGTCCTGCGTCCCGATGATTTTGTCGCTATCAAGGCCAACTGGGAGCCGAAGGATCTCAATCTGAAGGCAATCGCCGCAGAGCTGAGCCTTGGCGCGGACAGCTTTGTCTTTGCCGATGACAACCCGGCTGAGCGCGCCATCGTGGCTGCGCAGGTGCCGGGCGCGGCGGTGCCCGCGCTCGACGGTGCCGAGAACTATATCAAGACGCTGGACCACGGCGGTTATTTTGAGGTCACGGCTCTCTCCCAAGAAGATCTGAAAAAAACTGAGCTTTACCACCAGAATGCCGAGCGTGCCAAAGCACAGGCGGCCTTTACCGATTACGGCCAATATCTGGACAGTCTGGAGATGACGGCCACGATCCACGGCTTTGAGCCGCTTTACATCCAGCGCATCGCCCAGCTGACCAATAAATCCAACCAGTTCAACCTCACAACGCTGCGCTGCAGCGAGGATGACATCCGCGCAATGGCGGCGGATGCCGATGCGCTCTGCCTGTGCGGCAAGCTGGTGGATAAATTCGGCGACAACGGCATTGTCACGGTGGTGGCGGGCAGGCGTCAGGGTGATCTGCTCGACCTGACGCTCTGGCTCATGAGCTGCCGTGTGCTCAAGCGCGGTATGGAGGATGCCATGATGGACACCCTCATGGCGCAGGCTGCCGCCGCCGGTGTGAAAACCGTTGTGGGCCACTATTACCCCACAGCCAAAAATGCTATGGTGCGTGACTTTTACGCACAGTTCGGCTTTGCCAAAACGGCAGAGGATGCCGAGGGCAACACCGAGTGGAGATTGGAGGTCTCCGGCTATGAGCCGAAGCACCCCCACATGAAGATCGAACGCTGATACGACAGGGAAGATGCTATGAAACGAACCATCCTGCAAAAAGCGGCGGCTGCCGCGCTGTTTGTGCTGCTGACGGCGGCACTGCTGGCGGCTGCGGATTTTCTGCTGGTGGACGATGTACATTCCTACTCCCGGGTCATGCTGCAGGAGCTGTATGCGGACGCGGGCAATATCGACACCCTGTTCCTCGGCTCGTCTCACTGCTATCGCAGCGTAGATCCGGCCGCCGTGGACGCAGCACTCGGCACCCACAGCTTCAACGCCGGGTCATCCCAGCAGCTGCCTGATGGCTCCTACTACATGCTGCGCGAGGCTGCTGCCGAAAACGACCTTAAAACAGTCTACCTTGAGATGTTCTACACCGGCTATAACGAGAGCCGGTCCGCCAATGTGCCGATGGCCTGCTACCTGCTAACAGACCACATGAGTGCTGTCTCCCCCAACCGGTATGAATACCTGTGGGAGATGGGCGGCCTTGCGGGCTTTGCCGACCTGCTGCTGCCGGCGCGGCACGGCATTGCCTCGCCAAGGGCGATGCCCGCCCTGTGGCGGGCCAAGCTGACGGACGGCTACGACCCGGGCAGCTATGCCTATGTCAGCTATCCCGACAGCGGGGAGGCCTACCGCGGCCGCGGCTTTGTCTATACACAGGGTGTGCCGAAGGACGGCTTCGGCACGCTGCTGGATCTGGACGCCGATGCGCCGCTGTCTGACTTCGGCTGGGAGTATCTGAACAAAATCGCGGATTTCTGCGAGGGAAACGGCATACGGCTCGTCCTCTTTACAGCGCCGCTGCCCAGTGCTTATCTGTATAATACCGACAATTATCAGTCCTATGTGGATGCTCTCAACACCTTCTGCGCGGTGCGGGACGGACTTGTCTACTGGGATTTCTCTCTCTGGCGCGACTGGGATACGCTGCATCTTACGGTGGGCGATTATTCCGATGCGCACCACCTGAACGGTGCAGGTGCGGATAAATTTACCGCTGTTCTCTGTGATACCATCCGCCGCGATGCGGCAGGGGAGAATGTCGCCGACCTGTTTTATGATACGGTCGAGGATAAGCTGACGCTGACGCCGGATGAATCCATCCTGATGAAGGATGTACACTGATACGAAGGAGGCCCCGCCATGATCGCTGTGACATCACCCGGCTTTGTGCTGTTTGCAGCGCTGTTGGCGGGGCTTTGGTATGCCTGCCCGCCGCCGCGCCGCTGGCAGCTGATGCTGGGGGCAAACCTCGTCTTTTATGCTGTGCTGTGCTGGCAGGCATTGCCGGTACTGCTGGCCTGCACTTTTCTGGTCTGGTGGTGCGGGCGCAGAACGGCCTCGAAGGGTACTTTTTATGCAGGGCTGGCGGCTGCGCTTTTTCCGCTGCTGCTGCTCAAATATCTGCCTGCGGCCTTCGGGTGGCAGGGCAAGCTGGCCAACGCGCTGGGCATCGGCTATTTTACGCTGCAGCTTATAAGCTATCTCTGCGATGTGCGCCGCGGCAAGCTTCTGCCGGAGGAAAGGTATACGCGGCTGCTGTGCTATGCCTCGTTTTTTCTCTCCATCACGCAGGGTCCCTTCAACCGCTATGATGAGCTGATGCCCCAGATGGATCGCCCTGCACGATGGGACAGCGCCCGCGTCTGGCGCGGTGTGCAGCGCAGCGCATGGGGGTACTTCAAAAAGCTGGCAGTGGCTGACCGTGCCGCGGTTGTGGTGGATGCAGTGTTTGCGAACCCCGCCGCCTATGACCGCACCCAGCTGCTGCTGGGATCTGTGCTGTTTACCGTGCAGCTCTATGCGGATTTTTCCGGCTATACGGACATCGTTCTCGGCGTCGGTGAGGTGCTGGGATTGACACTGCCCGAAAACTTCCGCCAGCCCTTCTTTGCGGATTCGGTCAAGGATATCTGGGCGCGGTGGCATATCAGCCTCTCCCGCTGGCTGCGGGATTATGTCTATATCCCACTGGGCGGCAGCCGCTGCACCAAAGCACAAAAGGACCGCAACCTGCTGCTTACCTTTTTAGTCAGCGGCCTGTGGCATGGTGCAGGGTGGACCTACCTTGTCTGGGGTGGGCTGCACGGCCTGTGTCAGGCGGCGGAAAATCACCTCCCGCCCCGGCGCGGCGGGCGTATCCGGCGTGCCTTGCGCATGGCAGGGGCCTTCGGTGTACTGGTGGGGGCGTTCGTCATCTTCCGTGCCAGCAGTCTGGGCAATGCTGCACAGATCTTCCGCGGCATACTCTGCAACGGCGGGCATGCCGTATTCAGCAACTATTGGGAGCTGGGCCTGACCAGCATGCAGGAGCAGCTGACTCTCTACGCGGGCATTGCCTGCCTGTTGGTGGTGGATGTGCTGCATGAGCGCGGTATCTCACTGCGGGAAAAAATCGCCGCATTGCCCGTCCCGGCCCGCTGGGCGGTTTATGAGGCAGCTGTTTTTGCATTTCTCTTTATGGGGCGCTTTCTCGGCGGCGGCAGCTTTCTCTATGCAAGATTTTGACGATACTGCAATAAATAAAAAGGGATGCGAACCGCAGCGGTCCGCATCCTTTTTGTTTATTTCAATCGCTGGTCAGCACCGAAGAATTTGAACATCTTGCAGCCGCCCAGCATACGGCTGGCGACCTTTTCGGTGTAACGGGCCATAAAAACGGTCTGATCCGTGATGTTGGTCGTGTAGATCGTGGGGCGGTGGGTCAGCATACGGGTGTTGATCAGCTCATACAGTACACTGATGGTCAGCGGCGTGATGTACTCTGTGCCCAGATCATCAAGGATCAACAGGTCGGCCTCCTGGCAGGCGGCCAGCCATTCATCCTTGGTGGAATAGTCGAAATGCTCCCGGCCCAGCTGGGCTGCCAGTGCAGCGGCGCTGGTGTACAGTACATCGTGGCCGCCCTCCAGCACAGCATCGGCAATGGCCAATGCCAGATGTGTTTTGCCAAGCCCTGTGTGGCCCATGAAAAGCAGGTTCGGGCTGTTCTGGCTGAACCGTGCGGCGTAGGTCTGGCAGTAATTCAGCAGCTTGCCCATATACTCGCGCGGTGAGATGCCCAGCTCCGGCTCTACGGTGTCGCTGTAGCGTGCAACCTCAAAGCTGGCAAACTGGCAAAGCCCAAGCGGACTGGCGGCGTTGATCTCCTCGCGGCGCAGGCGGCGGGCTGCCTCGGCCACGCAGCTGCAGGGGATACCGCCCCGCATGCCGGTGTCCTCACACAGGGGGCAGCGGTAGGCGGGGGTAAAGGCATTCTCCTCATAGCCGGCCTCCTTTACGGCGGCGGCCAGTGCCTCGTCCGCGCGGGTCAGCGCGGCGCGGGCGGCCTCGATGCTGCCCCCCAGCGCGGCGGCCTTGGCAAGGCCCAGCCCGGCCCGCATGTGGGCGTTGTCAGCCTCGGCCAGTGCCGGGTGGGCGGCGTAGGCGGCGCGGCGGGCCGTCTCGGCCTGCATGACAGCCTGCTGACGGCGGGCGGCTACCTCGCGCTGTGCGGCGCGGAACAGTTCGTCTTTTGTGCGCATGGGTTATCCCTCCTCGTCAAACATCGCAGCCCAGTCGCGGTTGAACAGGTCCTTCTGGGCACTGGCGGCGGGCTGCTGGGCGCTGGGGCGCTCGGTCATGACAATGTTGCTGCCCTCCAGCTGGCCCTGCTTGCGGGCGGCGTCAATGGTCGTGATGCCCTGCGCGCGCCATGCACGCAGGATGCCGTCCACATACCGCACCGTGTTTTTGCCGTTGGCCCGCAGCAGTGCCTCGTCAATCATCTCGTGGCCGATGCCCATTTCCTCATGCCAGCGGGCAATCGCGCGGCGCTCCCAATTTGTCAGGGCACGCGGCTCAACACCAAACTGGGCGGCGGCGTCAGCACACCAGTCCTCGCGCTGCTTGGCGCGCTTGAGCCAGCGCTCGGCGTCCTCGCCGTTTTCCACACCGTCCTCACGCCAGCGGGCCAGAAGATGCGCCACGGCGGCAACGGTGCGCCGACCAATGCGCGTCACCTCGGCGCAGCAGAGCAGAATCACATCTGGCTTCCAGCCGTCAGCCAGATATAGGTCAACAAGCCGCTGCAGCTCGCTCCGGCTCAGTGTCTTGCCGAAGGCGTTCTGCGCCTCCTGACACAGCACCGCTACATAGGGGTCGTTGATCACGCTGGCTAAGTCCACATGGGCAGGCTCGGCCGGGGCGGGGGCTGCGCCGCGCTCGTTCACCAGCAGCCCGGCACCCGCCCAGTACTGCAGCGCGCGCTTGGCAGCCTCGATGCTGGGCAGCGCCAGCGCACGGGCCATCGTGCGGGGGTCGGTGTCGCGGGTCTGCAAAATATACAGCGCCGCCCGGATCGTATCGCCGTCAGTCTGGTACAAGTGCGTCAGCACAAGCTGCGGCACCGCAAGGGTATCGCCGGTGTTATCCGCCAACCGGTAGCCCATATCCGCAAACCTCCCCACTTTAATAATTTTATAATTATACCACGCGGCAGCCGATTTGTCCACTTTTGCCCGAAAAACTGCCCAAAAATCGGACTGTGATTTTGGGTAATGCGTTTCTTGTTTTTTGATGCAAAAATTTGTACAATAATACCATAAACAGTTTAAGCATTAAGGGGGATTGCACTATGGCGATGAATCTTGTAAAACTGCCCACCGGTAAGCCGAACCTGCAGCTGCGCGTCAGCAAGGGGCATTATGCCACCAGCCACAGCCATATCAACTATTATATTGATGTTACGCTGACAAAGTTCCGCCTGTCGGAGGCACGCGCGGCCGCAGCGGAGCTGGTGCGGGCCTATAAATCAACGACCATCGTGGATACCATCCTCTGTCTGGACGGTACCGAGGTTATCGGCGCCTGCATGGCAAGTGAGCTGACCAAGGCCGGCTATACGAATATGAATGCGCACCAGACGATCTATGTGGTCACGCCGGAGCATACCACCGGCAGCCAGCTTCTTTTCCGTGAGAACACAGCTCCCATGATCGCGGGCAAGCATGTCCTTGTGCTGGCAGCCTCGGTCACCACCGGCTATACGGTGCAGGGCGCGGTCGAGGCGATCCGCTACTACGGCGGTGACCCGGCCGGCATCGCGGCAATTTTTGCCTCGGTCAAGGAATGCGCGGGCTACCCGGTGGCAAGCATATTTGACCCCCATGACCTGCCCGACTATGAGACCTATGACGCCCACAGCTGCCCCTGGTGCAGGCAGGGCAAGAAAATTGATGCCCTTGTCAATAGCTTCGGCTATTCCAGTCTGTAAGTTTGTGACGATTTTGCCCCCTCGAAGGAGGGGGCTTTTTGTTGCTTTTTATCGGTTGACGCTCCGTGCTCTGCCCTTTATAATAGGAAGGCTGACTTTTTATAGGGCAATACCGCATAATTCTAAGTGCCGATACGGCGAGCGAGGTGCGGCAGATGCTAAGCCAAAAGCGCAGATAATACTGGATGTCTTATCGAGCATTTTGGCAACGCAGATGCCGTGCCGCACACCGAGCCGCAGCGAGGCGCTTCGGAGCGCAACCGCCGCTTGCGGCGGCTCTTGGCGCGGAGATCCGCCGGAGCGGTGCTTAAGCCGTCAGGCGGGAATTGTGCGGTGTTGCAATAGGAGGAATTGGTTTGAACACGGAAAATCTCAATGGAATTCTTGCACAATACATCCAGCACTGCAAAAGCCGCACGGCGGCGGATGAGGGTACGATCTGGCGCGCGGTGGACTGCTTTGGCGTAAACTGGGATATAGATGACAGCGACTTTCCCGTTATGTTCGGCGATGCAATGCAGCAGGCAAAGCAGGCGCTGGACAATCCGGCGCTGCAGCCTGTCGGCGGTCTGCAGGACCTGATGCTGCGCGATGCAGAGGTGGAGCTTGTGCGCGAGTGCTTCCGCTGGCTCTTTAAAGAGGATGACGGCGATATTACAAAGCGCCGCGGCCGCGCCGAGCTGTTTGCGGATCAGATCAACGGCCGTTTCCGCCGCGTGTTTCCGCGGTTGAGCAAGTATACAATGAATGCCGCGAACGCGCTCTTTTTCCTGAACCTGTGGGAGCCGCACGACAACTACTTTTACCATGCGGCCGAGGCCAAGGCGTGGGCAGAGTATTTTGACTATGAGGCCGATTTCGGCGGCGGTGCAGCGCTGGATCTGCCCCGTTACTATACCATGTGCAATGACCTGCTGCGGGAGCTGGAAAACTACCCTGAGCTGATCGCCCTGCACAAGGCGTATGCAGCGCAGGAGCTGGGCGGCATAGAGGACAGCCTCCATCTGCTGGTCTACGACATCCTGCACACAGCCTACACCGAGCAGTTTTACCCCAAGGGCTACGCCCGCAGCGCCACCACCAAAGAGCGCGCCAAGGCCGTCAAGGAGAAAAATACCCGCGCTGAGCTGTGCATCCGCATCGGCGAGTGCGAGCAGACCTTGCAGGAGCTGCTGGCCAGCCCTGCCGAGCTGCCCGATCTGACCGGCTGCAAGATCACCCACAGAATGTTCGGCGCCGGCACCGTGCAGCCCGCAGAGGGACAGTTCATGGTCATCGACTTCAACGGCACGCTGAAAAAGTTCAGCTACACGGCCTCGATGAACAGCGGCTACCTCAGCGCCGAGGATGCTGCTGTAGAAGCCCGGCTGCAGGCCTATCAGGATTACAACAAAGAAAAAGACCGCCTTGAAAAAGAACTGAAAAACCTGAAGGCAGAACTGATGAAGCTGTAAGCTGCCCACTTGACAAATGGCGGGGAGAACGATATAATACTAGTTGTTGCGCGGCTGTCGTACAACGGCTAGTACATCAGCCTTCCAAGCTGAGGACGTGGGTTCGACTCCCATCAGCCGCTCCAAAACAAAGCTCCCAAACCGGGATACGGTTTGGGAGTTTTGTTTTGGGCTTGCTGTAACATTTTTGCCACTTTATTTTACATTTTGCGCTCTTGACAAGGGCGCGGGAAAGCCCCATAATAAATACTGAATCTGTGTAATTTGAAAGGAAAGAGGTGCGGCACCATGCGCGTGATTGCCGGAACAGCCCGCGGTAAGAATCTGCAGGCACTGCCGGGCGAGGATATTACCCGCCCGACCATCAACCGTGTGAAGGAGGCTATGTTCTCCAGCGTGCAGTTCCTTGTGCCGGGGGCACGGGTGCTGGATCTGTTTGCAGGCAGCGGGCAGCTGGGGATTGAGGCACTGTCCCGCGGCGCTAAAAGCTGCCTTTTTGTAGACCGCTCTGCCGAGGCACTGGCTGTAGTCAGGGCCAACTGCAAGACAGCGGGGGTTGAGCGCCAGAGTGATATCCGCCAGAGTGAGGCCGAAGGCTTTTTGGCTAACATCCGCGGCCCGTTTGAACTGGCGCTGCTCGACCCGCCGTTCCACCAGAATACCGTGGCCGCTGTGCTGCCGCTGCTGGCCGCTAAGATGGCTCCCGGCGGTGTGGTCCTCTGCGAAACAGAGCGGGAGGCCAACCTGCCCGAGCAGGTCGGGGCGCTGACTTTGGTAAAGCAATACAACTACGGCAAGATCAAGGTCAGCCGCTATGAGAGAGGGGAAGAGGCATGAACGTAGAAGAATTGCTGGAATTGATGGAGGAAACGCTGGAGGCGGGTACGGCTGTGCCGTTCGCCGCATCTAAGCGGGTGGTCGATGTGGACCGCATGCGCGATATTATTGACGAGGTGCGCAACAACCTCCCTGATGAAGTCCGCGAAAGCAAGAAAATCGTCAATGACCGCGAGCAGATCATGAAAAACGCCCGCATCGAATCGGAAAGTATCATCCAGCAGGCCGAGGAAAAGGCCCGCAACCTGACCAGTGAGCAGGAGATCGTCCGCCGCAGCCAGCAGTATGCGGCGGAGATCGTTACCAAGGCGCAGGCGCAGGCCAAGGAACTGAGCCGCAATGCAACGGTCTACTGTGAGGGCATTTTGAAAAACTCTGAGGAGGTGCTGGCCCGCAGTGTGGCAGATATCAAGAATGTCCGCATGAATCTGCGCAGCGCCGCCCGCCCGAACCGCGGACAGCAAAAATAATTACTGTTGTTATTTACGGCACAATTCCGACGAAAAAATCCGTGCTTTTATAAAATTAACGCCGCACCGTGTAAAACGGTGCGGCGTTTTTGCGTTTGCGGGCGAAAAAAGCGCGGTGGCTGCGCATTTGATGCAAACCGCTGTGTGCAGCCAGCGACCCTTTGTACAAACTGTGAAAAATCAGTTTGCGGCGCAGTTTTTCCCCGTCTGCCCTTGCTTTTTGCAGGATAAAATGGTACTATTATCTTACCACAGGTGGGTAATTGTGGTGAGAATAACAACAAAAGTGGTTAAGCGTGGGTAGTTTTCCACGTTATCCACAGAGTTATCCACAAAGAGAACGCGGCATCGTAAAAAAACTTGTCGCAAATTTGTGCAGCCTGACGAAGGGAGGGGAAGGACAGATGCTGGTCGGTCAGTATGATTACGCCATCGACGCCAAGGGCCGTCTGAATTTCCCCGCCCGCTTCCGTGATGCGATGGGGGAGACCTTCATCGTCACCCGCTGGCTGGATCACTGTCTGGCCGCCTTCCCGGCCGAGGAATTTGAAAAGGTCGCTGCCAAAATCGAGGAAAAGGGTCTTGTCAAGGGCCGCAAGGTCAGCCGTATGCTCTATGCCTCTGCGGTGGAGGTCAGCCCGGACAAGCAGGGCCGCATCCAGCTGCCCGCCAAGCTGCGGGAGTATGCGGGCCTTGACCATGATGTGACGATCATCGGCAGCCGCAGCTTTGCCGAGATCTGGAACACCGAGGCGTGGAACGCCAATCAGGAAACGAGCGATGAGGATTTCACCGCCGCGATGGAAGATCTTGATTTCTGATACTATAGGACGATAGAACATGGAATTTTCACATATCCCCGTACTGCTGCAGCCCTGTCTGGATGGGCTGAACATTGACCCCGCCGGCATTTATCTGGACGGCACCGCCGGCGGCGCAGGCCACAGCAGAGAGATTGCTAAACGCCTGACCACAGGACGCCTGATCTCGCTCGATCAGGACCCGGATGCGGTGGCAGTGGCCACCGAAAGGCTCAAGGGTCTGCCGGCGCAGGTGGTACAGGTCAATTTCCGTGAGGCAGCCCGTGTCCTTGCGGAGCTTGGCATCCCGGCGGTCAACGGGGCCCTGCTCGATCTCGGAGTGTCCAGCCATCAGCTGGACGATGCGGCGCGCGGCTTCTCCTATCACGCCGATGCACCGCTTGACATGCGCATGAGCCAGCAGGGTCCCACCGCCGCGGATCTGGTCAACACCCTTGACCGTGAGGAGCTGACCCGCATCCTGCGTGACTACGGCGAGGAACCCTACGCATGGCAGATTGCCGGCAGGATCGTATCTGCCCGCGCAGAAAAGCCCATCACCACAACGATGCAGCTGGCGGAGATCGTAGCCTCCGCTGTGCCTCCGGCTGAGCGCCGCAAGGCAAAGAACCCGGCGCGCCGTACCTTCCAGGCCATCCGCATCGCCGTAAACTCCGAGCTGGATGCACTGAATGAGGGCCTCGATGCCATCTTTGACTGTCTGGCTCCGGGCGGGCGGCTCTGCGTCATCACCTTCCACAGTCTGGAGGACCGTCTTGTCAAGAATAAGTTCCGCCGCTGGGCGCAGCGCTGCACCTGCCCGCCGGAACAGCCTGTCTGCACCTGCGGGGGTGTGGCCAAGGCAAAGCTGATCACCCGCAAGCCCATCGAAGCAGACGCTGCGGAGCTGGAGGCCAACCGCCGCAGCCGCAGCGCCAAATTGAGAGTGTTGGAGAAAGTATAAGAGGCAAGAACCATGACAACTGTTATGCTGCATGACGGTGCAGCCGCGCCCCGGCTGGAGCGCCCGCAGCCCGCTGTTAAAGTAGTGCGCGGCGGTGATTACGGACTGAACCGTGCCCGCCGCTTTGCCCGCATGGTGGCGCGCGTGCTTGCGCTGGCCATTGTGCTGGGGCTGGTCATCAGTGTGCTGTACAGCCATGCCAAGCTGACGGAGCTGAGCGGCGAGATCAACGAGGTCAACACCCAGCTGGCAGCCGCCCGCAGCGAGTATGACTATCTCAGCGCCCGCATGAGTGATATTACAAGCCGCGCCAGCCTGCAGGAGGTGGCCGAGGGTCAGTTGGGCCTTGTCAAGCTTGACCCCAGCCAGATCACCTATGTCCAGCTGGAGGATGAGAGTGTAATCCAGAAAAGCACCAACACGGCAGGCAAGCTGCTGGGTGAGGTGCGCACTGCGGCACTGAGCCTGCTGAACAACCTGAACCCGTAACAAAAAATATGCAGCTATGAGCCTTTTTGCTGTGCGGCGCGACAGCCGACGGCAAAAAGGCTTTTTGAAATCCTGCGCCCACCAAACAGGGGAATGCCGATGCCACAACCAACGAATCAACCAAACATTCCGCCCAGAAGACGCCGCGCCCGCGCGGACAGCGGCATGAAGGCCCGCACCATGTTCTGCGTGGCGGTGTTCATCATTGCCGGGTTCGGCCTGCTGATCTACCAGCTTTATGCGCTGCAGCTGCGCGATGCCGAGCTGTACCGCACCGAGGCCGTGACCCAGCAGATGAAGGACATCACGCTGCCGGCGCTGCGCGGGTCGATCTACAGCGCCAACGGCAAGCTGCTGGCTAAGAGCAACACGGTATGGAACATTGTTGCCGATCCGTCCTCCATTGCAAAGAGCGGTGCCACGGAGGCACAGCTGCGTACCGCCGCACAGGGGCTTGCGGATCTGCTCGGCGATGGCACCACGGCGGACGCCCTGTATGAGATCCTGACCGCCAAAAATGCAAGCGGGACGCCGTACCAGTACCGTATGCTGGCCAAGGGCGTGGAAAAGCCGGTGGCAGATGCCATTGTAAGCTATGCCGATACCTACCGCATGGAGCCGGAGAAGGACGGCACAACCGGCAAGCGCATCCTCTATCTTTCGACTGAGCAGGCCAGTACGCGCAGCTACCCCTACGGAGAATTCCTTGCATCGGTGCTGGGCTTCTGCAACAGCGACGGCGAGGGTGCCTACGGTCTGGAAAAATACTACAATGAAACGCTGGCCGGAACGCCCGGCCGCAGCGTGGCCGAAACCGATGTAAACGGCAATGCTCTTGCGTCAGGCCAGTCTGATCTGCACGAGGCCATTGACGGCAACGATCTGTACCTGACGATTGACGAAAATGTGCAGGCCATCGTGGAGCAGTACCTGACCGAGGCGATGAACACCTTCACGGTACACGGCCGCGGCAGCGCCATCGTTATGAATGTCAAGACCGGCGCAATTCTGGCTATGGCATCCATCGAGCAGTTTGACCCCAACGACCCATACAAGATCACGGATGCCAAAATGACGGCCATTCTGGATAAAGAGGAGATCGACGCCGAGGACATCGACTGGCTGGAGGGCCGCCTTGGGGAAAAGGCGGTCAAGGACATCATCGCTGACGGCAAGATCAGCCGCGATAAAACGGTTGATGAGGACGGCAACGAGGTCGCCAGCGAATACACCCAGCTGCAGGGTATGATGCGCGAGGCACAGTGGAAGAATAAGAACATCACTGAGCTGTATATGCCCGGCTCTGTGTTCAAGCTCATCACCGCATCGGCAGGGCTGGATTCCGGCATCATGAGCACCAGCCAGACCTTCTACTGCGGCGGCAGCCTGACCGTCAATGAGGGAAGCGAGAGGTGGGAGCATACCTACCGCTGCGCCAACGGCGATGTCCACTATGAACAGGACATGGCGGGTGCGCTGAACCACAGCTGCAACCTCTGGTTCATTCAGGCAGCCGAAACACTGAAGCCGCAGATATTCTACGACTATATTCAGGCGTTCGGCTTCACCCAGCCCACCGGCATCGACCTGCCCAATGAGACCCGCTGGACAAGCGTCTACAACGCCGAGCAGATGGCGGAGGTCGATACAAACCTCTATACGGCAGCCTTCGGCCAGAACGAGTCCATAACCCCGATGCAGATGGCCACGGCCGTGGCGGCCATTGCCAACGGCGGCTATCTGGTCACCCCCTATGTGGTGGATTCCATCACCGATAAGGACGGCAACATCGTCACCCAGACCGAGACAAGTATCCGCCGTCAGGTCATCTCCGAGGAGGTCAGCCGCCAGCTGCTTTCCATGATGGAAAACAATGTCCACGGGGAAGGGAACTACCACTCCTGCGCCAACGCCTATGTGGCGGGCTACCGCATCGGCGGCAAGTCCGGCACGGCAGAGCGCACCGACCGCCACCTGCGCGGTGACGGCGATTATTATAAGATGATGAGCTTTGCCGCTGTACTGCCCATCGATGATCCGGAAATCGAGGTGTTCGTTCTGCTGGACGACCCGCGTTGGTTCAAGGACTACGCCAGTCAGGTCGTGGCGCCGGTCGTAGGCAACATCATCAGCGAGATCGCACCCTATCTGGGTATTGAGCAGGACGCCGCCTACAACCCGACCGGCACCGTAAAGGTGCAGACCTGTCTGGAGTACACCTGGACGAATGCGCAGGTCACCCTGAACCGTCTCGGCCTCAAGCACAAGCTCATCGGCCCGAGCAGCGGCACCATCGTCTACCAGTACCCGGTGGGCGGCAGCGTGGTTCCCGCAGGCTCGACTGTCTATCTGTACACTGCCACCGATCAGAACGCAATGACCACAGTCCCCGATGTGACCGGCAAGACCGGCACCTTTGCCGAGCAGATGCTCCGTGCAGCCAACCTGAATGTGCAGTTCAGCGGGGACAGCGGCGGCAAGGTCGTGGCGCAGGACGTCCAGCCCGGCACGACCGCCGCTTACGGCACCATTGTGACCCTGACGATGGACACCGGGGCCGAAGCCCCCGCCGAGGAAACCCCCGCTGCGGAGGAAAACATCGACCCCGCAAACGAGGCAGGGTGACCCGCCTGCTGAGGCAGTACCCTCTATACCAATAAACCTACCCAAGGAGGTCCTTTTTCATGCAAAAGATTCCTGCCAATGAGCTGCTGGCCGGCCTGACGCTGGCCGAGCCTGTCAGCATCCATGCAGTCGTTACGGACAGCCGCAAGGTCGAACCGGGCTGCGTCTTTGTCTGCTTCCCCGGCGAGCGTGTCGATGGACACGATTTTGCCGCCGGTGCCTACCGTGACGGCGCCGCCTATATCATCGCCAACCACCCGGTCGAGGGGGTCCCGGCGGACCGCACCGTCATCGTGCCGGACAGCGCCCGTGCCATGATCCGCATGGCCGCCAACTACCGGATGCTTTTCAGCCCCAAAATGATCGGCGTTACCGGCAGCGTGGGCAAGACCACGACCAAGGAATTTTGCTACGCAGTTCTGTCTGCGTTCGGCGCAACACTCAAGACCGAGGGCAACCAGAACAACGACATCGGCGTGCCCAACACACTGTTCCGGCTGGACGATGCCACCGAGTATGCCGTGGTTGAAATGGGGATGGACCATGCGGGTGAGATCGAGCGGCTGAGCCGCTGCGCCCGCCCGTCCGCAGGCATTATCACGATGATCGGTGTCTCGCATCTGGAAAATCTTGGAACCCGGGAGAATATATTGAAGGCAAAGATGGAAATCTGCACCGGCCTGCCGGACGGTGCCCCGCTGGTGCTGAACGCCGACAATGACCTGCTGCCTGCCGCACAGGTACCGTCCCGTCTGCGTGCTGTCTGGTTTGGCATTGAGGCCGAGGATGCCGATGTCCGTGCAACGGACATCACGGCCGGGGCCAACGGCACGGCGTTTCGCATCGTGGACCGTGAATACGGCAGCTTTGCGGCATCCATCCCCACGGTGGGACTTCACACGGTCTATGATGCGCTGGCAGCCTATGCCGCCGCTACCCGCATGGGGCTGGACGCAGCCCGCTGCGCGGCAGCCTTGGCCGACTACCAAACGACCGGCATGCGCCAGCATATTGTGGAGCATGGCGGCGTGACCTTCATCGAGGATTGCTACAACGCCAGCCCTGACAGTATGCGGGCAGCGCTCTCGGTGCTGAAGGAATTGCCCAACCCCCGCAAGATCGCCCTGCTGGGTGATATGCTGGAACTGGGAACCGCCAGTGAGGAAGGCCACCGCAGCACCGGTGCATGGGCCGCAGACGCAGGGGTCGATCAGCTGATCGCCTACGGCCCCTGCAGCGCAGCCATGGCTGAGGCCGCCAAGGCGCGCGGTGTTGCAACTGTGCATTGCCAAACGGCAGCAGAAGTGCTACAATATTTACGGCAATTCGTGCGCCCCGGTGACGCTGTACTGGCAAAGGCCAGCCACGCCATGGGCCTGGAGCAGCTGTTGCAGGATTTCTACAAGGAATTGCCGCAGGGGTAAAAAAACCAAAAGGGCTCCTCCGCAGGGGCACCTCTGGGATCGCGCACAGCGATCCCCCCTGTACCTATTGATCGGAGGAATCATTGCATGGAGCAAATCTCATACCTGCTGGCGGCAGGGGCTGTCGGCGGCTTTGCCATCACAGCGGTGGCAGGCAAATTTATGATCCCGGTGCTGCACCGGCTGCACTTTGGCCAGACCATCCGGGAGGAAGGTCCCACCTGGCACAACAAGAAAAACGGCACCCCCACCATGGGCGGCCTCTGCTTTATTCTGGGCATTCTGGCTACGCTGGGTCTTACCTGGGCTATGTTCCGCCCCAAGCTGCCCGACACACTGGGCCTGCCCCAGATGCAGGCGGTGCTGCTGGTGCTGTTTTTGGCGTTCGGCTCGGGGCTGATCGGCTTTTTGGATGACTTTATCAAGGTCATCCGGCACCGCAACCTCGGCCTGACCGAGGCACAGAAGATGATCCTGCAGATCGCGCTGACCTTCGGGTTTATGCTTGGCCTTAACAGTCTGGGCCTGCTTACGACCGAGGTGCAGCTGCCGATCTTCGGGCTTGTGGATATGGGCCTGCTCTACTATCCCATCGCGTTTTTCGGCATCATCTTTTTGGTGAACGCCGTCAACCTGACCGATGGTCTGGACGGCCTTTGCACCGGCGTGACCTTTGTGTCAATGATCGGCTATCTGCTGGCGGGCAGCCTGCTGGGCTTTGTCCATGTTTCGCTTGTAGCGGCTGTCACGGCGGGTGCATGCGCGGGCTTTCTGGTCTGGAACTTCTACCCGGCCAAGGTGTTCATGGGGGACACCGGCAGTATGTTCTTCGGCGGTATCGTGACGGCGCTGGCTTTTGTGATGCAGCGCCCTGAACTGGTGCTTTTCTTCGGCATCGTTTACATCTGGGATGCCATGACGGTCGTGATCCAGCGCGCCTACTTCAAGGCGACCCACGGCAAGCGCATCTTCCGCATGACGCCGATCCATCACGCCTTTGAGATGCGCGGCTGGCGTGAGGTCAAGATCGACGGCTTTTTTGCCCTGATCGCAGCCATCGGTGTGGCGATGGGCATGCTGTACATCTGCGTGGCATAACACAGGGCCGGGGCAGCCCCCGGCCTTTGCTTTTTGATTTTGTAAGGGGAGGTGACGGCCCGTGAATACGGCAACCAGCCTTTTAGGGCTTTTGTTTGATCATACCATCGGCAACATTCTGCGCATGCTGGCGGTTATCCGCCTGCCTAAGCTGGAGCGTGGGCCGGTCTCCCACGGGTTTGTGGCAACGCTCATCGTCATTATGGGCTACGGCCTTGTCATGTTGTTTTCGGCCAGCTATTCCAGCGGCTATGCGAACTACGGGGATGTCTACCACTTCATCCGCCCGCAGGGCGTCATTGCGGTGGTGGGCTTTGTGGCAATGCTTATCATCTCGAACATCAACTATCGCGCCCTGCGGTATATGAACGAGAGCTTCTACATCATTACCGTTGTGCTGCTCATCGCGGCGCTGCTCAGCCCGGAGGATACCAACGGCACCTACCGCTGGGTCTACTTTGCAGGCGGCTCCTTCTCGCTGCAGCCGTCTGAGCTGGCCAAGTTTTCTGTGATGCTCTGGACGGCCGATATGCTGGACCGCGACCATGCGCATAAAACATCAATCTGGTACGGCCTTCTCAAGCCTGCACTGCCGCTTGTGCCGATCCTTGTCCTGCTCAAGCTTGAGCCGCACAACTCGGCGATCCTGCTGCTCTGCGCGATCTTCGGCACGATGATCCTCTGCAACGGCTCGGCCATGCGATGGTGGCCGCTGGTCGGCGCGGCGGGCGCGGCAGGCATGATCGCATTCTTAAAGCACCTTGCCAGCGGCGATGGCTATGCGGCCGGCCGTCTGGGCGGCGTCTGGGGCCTGACCCCCACAAACACAGCAGGCATGCAGTGGCAGACCCTGCAGAGCATCTATGCGATCTGCACCGGCGGGCTGTTCGGCGTCGGCATCGGCAACAGCGTCCAGAAGCATCAGTGGCTGCCTTATGCTGAAAACGACTTTATCTTTGCCGTGATCGGTGAGGAACTGGGCTTTGTCGGTGCGCTGGCGCTGATCGCTCTCTTTGCGGCGCTGCTGGTGCAGGGCGTCAGCATTGCGCTGCGCGCCCCTGACCTGTACGGCACCCTGCTGGGCATCGGCATCATCTCTCAGGTGGGGTGGCAGGTATTTCTGCATATCGGCGTCGGCACGGCGCTGCTGCCCAACACCGGCATCAGCCTGCCGTTCTTCTCGTCCGGCGGCACAAGCCTGTTGCTGCTGCTTGGCGAGATGGGCGTTATGCTCAGTATCTCCCGCGCGGGCAATGCGCGGGAAAAGCGCCTTGCCGACCAGCACCGCGCCGAGACGGAGCGTATACTGCAGCACAGCCGCTACCGCAAAACCACGGTGTAACTGCTTGCATTTGTGCGGCAGATTTTTATATACGGAGGCCAATCATGCGTATTTTAATTGCTGCCGGCGGCACCGCCGGTCATATCAACCCGGCGCTGGCCATCGCCGGCGCCCTGAAGGCGGCGGACCCGACGGCAGAGATCCATTTCGCAGGCCGGCGCGAGGGGATGGAGTACGGCCTTGTGACCAAGGCCGGCTACCCGTTCCATCATATTGAAATCAACGGCTTTCAGCGCAGGCTCAATCTGGAAAACATCGGCCGTAACCTTGTCGCAATCTGGCATCTGGCCCTGTCCGGGCCGCGCACCCGGAAGATCCTGAATCAGGTCCGCCCCGATCTTGTCATCGGCTGCGGCGGCTATGTCAGCGGGCCGATCGTCCGCGCCGCCGCGCGCCGCGGCATCAAGACGGCCATCCATGAGCAGAACGCTTTCCCCGGCGTGACGAACAAGCTGCTTGCCAAGGAGGTCAACATCGTGCTGGCCGCCAGTGCCGATGCGGTCGAAAAGCTCGGCGCACCGGATAAAACGACCGTCGTCGGCAACCCGGTCCGCCCCGAGGTCCTGACGGCAGACCGTGCCGCCGCCCGCGCCAAGCTGAACGCCGGGGACCGCACGGTCATCCTCAGCTTTGGCGGCAGCTTGGGTGCCGACCGCATCAATCAGGTCGTAGCGGATCTCTGCGCATGGGAAAAGCAAACCGGCCGGAACACGCTGCATCTGCACGCCACCGGCAGCCGCGGCGTCAAGCTGTTTGAGGACCTTGAAAAGGAGAAGGGCTTTGCCCCCGGCGAAAACCTGATCGTGACCGAGTACATCAACAACATGCCCCAGCTGCTGGCAGCGGCTGATCTCGTCATTGCCCGCTCCGGCGCGCTGACGCTGGCAGAGTTGGAAGCCGTGGGCCGCGCCTCGGTGCTGATCCCCAGCCCCAATGTGGCCGAAAACCACCAGTATTATAATGCGCTGGAGCTGCAGAAGGCCGGTGCTGCTGTAGTCATCGAGGAAAAGAACCTGACCGGAGAAGGGCTGGTCAAGACGGTGGAGGAGCTGCTGAACACCCCCGGCAAGCTGGCTGAGATGGGTGCCAACGCCAAGACACTGGGCAACCCCCACAGTCTGGACCTCATCACCGAAAAGCTGATGGAACTGATGAAGAACTGAAAAGGCAGGCAGCATTTATAGTGCCCTGCTCTGTATGCCAAATCCCAAACGAAAGGAGCCGCTCATATGGGGAACGACCAGCGCAGCCGCAGGCAGAGAACCGTGAGCGGCTCCGGCACGCAGAACAACCGCCGCAGCCTCGGCAGCCGCATGGGACTGGAAAAGAGGGAGGCACCCCGCAGGGTGCCACCCAACGGCCAGCCCCGCGAGCCACGCGCCAGACGCCCGCAGGCGACCCAACAGATCAATCCGCAAAAGGCCGGCTACCGCCCCGGCAGCCCCAGAAAGCAGCGGCGCGTAACGCAGGCAGAGCTGATCCGCCAGCGCAACCGCCGCCGCGCGCTGGGGATTCTGGGTGTATTGGCCGTATTGGCCGTGGGCGCATTCGTGTCCGTCAATCTGCTGTTCAAGGTCACGATCTTCCGTGTCGAGAATTTCGACCGCACCACCCCGGCCGACACCGGCATCTACACAGAAGAAGAGCTGGTCAACGCCCTCGGCATTGAGAAAAACTCCAATCTTTTCGGCTTCTCCACCGCAGAAAAAACTGCACAGCTTGCGCAGCAGTTCCCGTATCTGGAGCAGGTCAGCGTTGAGATCCAGCTGCCGGCAACGGTCGTTATCAAGGTAGAACCGGCAGTCGAGCGGTTTGCCTGCATGTACGCGGGAGGCTGGATGGTACTGAGCGATTCCCTGAAGATCCTGCGCACCGAGGTGAGCCAGCCCGAGGGTCTGATCCTGCTGTCACTGACATTGCCTGCGGACTTTGCACCGGCAGTTGGGCAGCATATCGTGCCGGAAAGCTACAACTCGCTGCTCGGCGGGGAGCAGGCCACCGCGGAAACCGCAGGTCTGCAGGCCTCGGCTGCACAGACGCTCACAGAGCTGCGGGACGGTCTGCTCTCAAACGGACTGTTTGACGGCGCGACCGCGCTGGACATACGCGACCTGAGTGATATTCAGTTTACCTATCAGAACCGCATACAGGTGCGCCTTGGCAGTGAGATGAACCTCGCCTACAAGCTGCGGCTGGCGGCTGCGGCGCTGGCCGACCCCGAAAAGGGCCTTTCTGCCAGCGATAAGGGTGTGCTGGACATCTCCAACCAGCAGAGCAACGGTGATATCCGCGCGTATTTCTCGCCCGATGACCCTGCACCCACGCCCACGCCCGTACCGGCCGAGACACCGCCTCCGGAAGAATCGGAAGAAAATCAATAAAAAAGGCACCGCCTGCTTTCAATCGTAAGCAGACGGTGCTTTTTTATGCAGCTTTTAGTGGTGTGTACAGGCTGAATCAGACATTCAGCTCGACATGCTGGCCAACATCCTCGGCATTGGCGTCCAGAACAGGCTGAATAACATCGCGCAGGAACTCGGTGACCTGCTCGGCACTGCGGCCGGTGAAGGCCTCGGGGCTAAGCTCAGCCTCAATTTCCTCACGGCTCAAGCCGAAGGCGGGATCAGCCTCGACACGGGCAATCATGTCGTTGGGCTTGCCCTCCTGCTTGACGACGGCGGCAGCAGCCACGGCATGCTCGCGCAGGCGCTCGTGCAGCTCCTGACGGTCGCCGCCCTTCTTGACAGCCTTCATCATGATGTTCTCGCTGGCCATGAAGGGAAGCTCGGCCATAACGCGGGCACGCACGACCTTCGGGTAGACGACCAGACCGTCAGAAACATTCAGCAGAATGTTCAGGATGGCGTCTGCCGCAAGGAAGCCCTCTGCCATCGCAATGCGCTTGTTGGCGGAGTCATCCAGCGTGCGCTCGAACCACTGGGTACCGCTGGTCATGGCGGGGTTCAGCACATCCACCATCAGGTAGCGGCTCAGCGCGCAGATACGCTCGCAGCGCATCGGGTTGCGCTTGTACGGCATGGCGGAGGAACCAATCTGGTTCTTCTCAAACGGCTCCTCCATCTCCTTGAAGTTGGCAAGCAGGCGGATGTCGGTGGCCATCTTCATAGCGCTCTGGCCGAGGCCGGCCACAGCGGACAGAACATTGTAATCCACCTTGCGGCTGTAGGTCTGGCCACAAACCGGCACGACCTTGGCAAAGCCCATCTGGGCGCAGACATCGGCCTCAACGGCCTTGATCTTGGCGGAATCGCCGCTGAACAGCTCCACAAAGCTGGCCTGAGTGCCGGTCGTACCCTTGACGCCTCGCAGGGCCAGCTGGCTGATCTGGTGGTCAATCTCCTCCAGATCCATGTACAGCTCGTTCATCCAAAGGGTGGCGCGCTTGCCGACGGTGGTCAGCTGCGCGGGCTGGCAGTGGGTATAGGCCAGGCAGGGCATGGCCTTGTACTCCTCGGCAAACTTGGCCAGATTGGCCAGCACGCCGATGATCTTCTTGCGCACAAGCTGCAGTGCCTCGCGCATGACGATGACATCGGTATTGTCACCAACATAGCAGCTGGTAGCACCCAGATGGATGATGCCCTTTGCCTTGGGGCACTGCAGGCCGTAGGCATAGACATGGCTCATAACATCATGGCGGACGAGCTTTTCGCGGGCGATGGCATCCTCATAGTTGATATCGTCCTTGTGGGCCTCCAGCTCGGCGATCTGCTCATCGGTGATGGCAAGGCCCTGAGCCTTTTCCGCCTTAGCCAGTGCGATCCACAGCCTGCGCCATGTCTTGAACTTGTTGTCGTCCGAGAAAATATACTGCATCTCATCCGAAGCATACCGGGTAGAGAAGGGAGAAATGTAACGGTTGTGTTGTGCCATAGGGTCAAATCCTCACAATCTTTAAAACTTATAGTTTCAGTATAGCAGAATCGTTCCGAAATATCAAAGTTTAAAGTAGTTCACGCCGCCCTCAAAGATCGGCTGGTATTTGTCACCGGTGACATTTTTGTAAAGCTGCTCGCCGCTGCGCTCACTGTGGCCCATCTTGCCAAAGACGCGGCCGTCCGGGCTGGTGATGCCCTCGATGGCCAGTACAGAGCCGTTGGGGTTGTAGCGCATATCCATCGTCGGGCGGCAGAGCAGGTCAACATACTGGGTTGCGACCTGACCATTTTCGATCAGCTGGCTCAGCAGCTTTTCGTTGCAGACAAAGCGGCCCTCGCCGTGGCTGATGGCGATCAGATGCTCGTCATTGATGTCGCAGCGGCTCAGCCACGGGCTCTTGTTGCTGGCCACACGGGTGCGCACCAGCATGCTCTGATGGCGGTGGATCGTGTTGAAGGTCAGCGTCGGGTCCTCCTCGGTAATGGGGCGGATCTCGCCGTAGGGGACAAGGCCCAGCTTGATGAGTGCCTGGAAGCCGTTGCAGATACCCAAAGCCAGACCGTCACGCTGGTTCAGCAGCCGGTTGACCGCATCGGCCACCGCCGGGTTGCGGAAGAAGGAGGCGATGAACTTGGCAGAGCCATCGGGCTCGTCACCACCGGAGAAGCCGCCCGGCAGCATCAGAATCTGTGCCTGATCCAACTCACGGACAAGTGCCTCACAGCTCTCGGCAACATCGGCGGGGGAAAGGTTCTTCAGCACCAGAATGTGCGGGTCACCGCCTGCGCGGCGGAAGGCGCGGGCCGTGTCGTACTCGCAGTTGGTGCCGGGGAAAACCGGAATGATGACCCGCGGCGTTGCCAGACGCACGGCGGGAGCCACGCGCTTGTTGGCGGGGCAGTCATGCTCCAGCGCAGGTACAAACTCACCGGCCTTGCGGTAGGGGAAAACAGGCTCAAGCTTGGCCTCCCACAGCTCCTGCAGACGGGACAGGTCAATGTTGCTGCCATCAGCCTCCAGCGTATAATCCACGGTGGTAAAGCCGAGGAACTCACCGGCAGAGGGGTCCAGCAGCTCCAGAATGACCGCGCCGTAGGCAGGCTTGAACAGGCCGTTCAGGTCAATGTCATTGGACAGCTGCAGGCCGACATGGTTGCCGACACACATCTTGAACAGTGCCTCGGCTACACCGCCGTAGCCGGGGGTGGCAGCGGCCAGAACCTTGCCCTCGTCGATCATCTGCTCAACGGTCTTGTAGATCGCAATCAGGCTGCCGATCTCAGGCAGGCCGTTCTTGTAGTTGGGGCGCAGAATAACAACAGAGCTGTTTGCCTTCTTGAACTCAGGGCTCTGCACATCACGGGTGTTGCCGATGGCAGTGGCAAAGCTGACCAGCGTCGGGGGTACATCCAGCCCCTCAAAGCTGCCGGACATCGAGTCCTTGCCGCCAATCGAGGCAATGCCCAGACCCATCTGGGCGTCCAGCGCACCAAGCAGAGCGGCCATCGGCTTGCCCCAGCGCTCGGGCTGGTTGTTCATGTGCTCAAAATATTCCTGAAAGGTCAGGTACATATCCTCGTGGTGGAAACCGGCGCAGACCAGCTTGGTCACGCTCTCGACCACGGCCAGATAGGCACCGCGGTAGGGGTCGGCCTCGGTCAGATAGGGGTTAAAGCCCCAGGCCATGCCGCTGCAGGTGGTGGTTTCGCCGTCAACGGGCAGCTTGGCGGCCATAGCCATCGTGGGGGTCAGCTGGTACTTGCCGCCGTAGGGCATCAGCACGGTCGCTGCGCCGATGGTGGAGTCAAAGCGCTCGCCCAGACCCTTCTGGCTGCAGACATTCAGGTCACTGACCATCGACTCCAGCTTTTCCTCAAAGGTGACACCGGCAAACTGCGGCTGCCAGACATGGCCCGGCAGAATATGTGCGCTGGCGTGGCGTTCGGCACCGTTGGAGTTCAGGAACTCACGGGAGAGGTCAACGATGGTCTTTCCATTCCAGACCTCGCGCATCCGCTTCTCCTCGGTCACGGTGGCAACGATGGTCGCCTCAAGGTTTTCCTCGGCGGCGTACTTCATAAAGGTCTCGGCATCCTCAGAAGCCACGGCCACAGCCATGCGCTCCTGGCTCTCGGAAATCGCCAGCTCGGTTCCGTCCAGACCCTCGTATTTGCGTGTAACCTTATTCAGGTCGATGTGCAGGCCGTCAGCAAGCTCGCCGATGGCAACGGACACACCGCCCGCGCCGAAGTCGTTGCAGCGCTTGATCAGGCGGCAGGCATCCTCGCGGCGGAACAGACGCTGCAGCTTGCGCTCGATGGGGGCGTTGCCCTTCTGGACCTCAGCGCCGCAGGTCTCAAGGCTTGTCAGCTTGTGTGCCTTGGAGGAGCCGGTCGCACCGCCCACACCGTCGCGGCCGGTGCGGCCGCCCAGCAGGATGACCACATCGCCGGGGGCGGGTTCCTCGCGGCGGACATGGCTGGCCGGGGTGGCACCCACGACCGCGCCGATCTCCATGCGCTTGGCGGCGTAGCCGGGATGGTACAGCTCTGCAACCTGACCGGTGGCAAGACCGATCTGGTTGCCGTAGCTGGAATAACCGGCGGCAGCGGTCGTGACCAGCTTGCGCTGGGGCAGCTTGCCGGGCATCGTTTCAGAGACAGGCTTCAGCGGGTCGGCTGCGCCGGTCACGCGCATGGCCTGATAGACATAGCTGCGGCCGGACAGCGGGTCGCGGATGGCACCGCCGATGCAGGTTGCGGCACCGCCGAACGGCTCAATCTCGGTGGGATGGTTATGGGTCTCGTTCTTGAAGAGGAAGAGCCAATCCTGCTGCTCGCCGTCCACATCGCACTTGATTTTGACGGTGCAGGCGTTGATCTCGTCACTCTCGTCGAGATTTTTGAGGATGCCGCGCTGCTTCAGGGCCTTGGCACCGATTGTGGCGCAGTCCATCAGGGTGCGGTTCTTCTTGTCGCGGCCGGTCTCGGCGCGCAGCGCCATATAACGGTCAAAGGCGGCCTGTACCAGCTCGTCATCAATCTTGACATCGTCAATGATCGTGCCGAAGGTGGTGTGGCGGCAGTGGTCAGACCAGTAGGTGTCGATCAGCCGGATCTCGGTGATGGTAGGGTCACGATGCTCGGATTTGAAGTAATCCTGACAGAACACGATGTCGGCGTGATCCATAGCCAGACCCTTCTCGGTGCGGAATGCCTCCAGTGCGTCATCGTCCAGCGCGGTGAAGCCGTTCAGCGTCTCGACCTCGGTGGGGATGGCAAACTCCATTTTCAGGGTGGTACGCTCCTCAAGGGCGGCCTCGCGGGCCTCCACAGGGTTGATGACATACTTCTTGACCGCATCCAGATCCTCGGCGGTCAGCTCGCCGTCCAGCAGGTAGACGCGGGCGGAGCGGACATCCGGGCGCTCGCCCTGACTCAGCAGCTGGATGCACTGGCTGGCAGAGTCGGCGCGCTGGTCAAACTGGCCGGGCAGATACTCGACCGCAAAGACCGTCTTAGCCTCGGGCAGGGTGTCATAGGTCACATCCACCGGCGGCTCGCAGAACACGGTGGGGATGGCCTGCTGGAACAGCGCGCTGTCGATACCCTCGACATCATAGCGGTTCAAAAGACGCAGGCCGGTCAGATTTTTGATGCCGACCAGATCGACAAGCTCATGGAGCAGACCCTGTGCTTCGCCATCAAAGCCGGGCTTCTTCTCGACATAAATACGATATACCATACTATTTCCTCCTGAGAGTTGATTTTGCAGGAAGTGACGGACGGAAAGCCTTCCCCCTTGGGGGAAGGTGGCCGAGGCCCCGTCCGAGGCCGGATGAGGGGAAAGTGTACCGCGTATCCCGTTGACGGATTGCTGCGGAAAGTTTGCCCTCATCAGTCACCTTCGGTGACAGCTTCCCCCGATGGGGAAGCCCTTTTACTGCATCGCGGCCAATGCCCGTGCGCCGATGTCGCTGCGCTTGTGCAGCTTGTCAAAATGGATGCTCTCGGTCGCGGCGTAAGCCTTTTTCAGCGCCTCGGACAGGGTGTCGGCAGTGGCCGTTACGCCCAGCACACGGCCGCCGTTCGTGACAAGGCGGCCCTCCTTGACGGCGGTGCCGGCGTGGTAGACGGTCACATCGGCCGCGTTCAGCTGGCCGTTGTCAAGGCCGGTGATCTCCTTGCCCTTCTCATAGGCAAGGGGATAGCCGCCGCTTGCCAGAATAACACAGGCGGCCGCGCCATCGCGGAAACGAACCTCAGTCTTGTCAAGCGTGCCGTTTGTGGTGGCCTCCATAATGGTCAGCAGGTCGCTTTCCAGCAGGGGCAACACGACCTGTGTCTCAGGGTCGCCGAAGCGGCAGTTGTACTCAATGACCTTGGGGCCGTCGGGCGTCAGCATCAGGCCGAAGTAGAGGCAGCCCTTGAAGGGGCAGCCCTCGGCCTGCATGGCGGCCACTGTGGGCAGGAAAATCTCCTTCATGCAGCGGTCGGCCATCTCGGGCGTGTAGTAGGGGTTCGGAGCCACCGTGCCCATGCCGCCGGTGTTCAGACCCTCGTCATGATCCAGCGCGCGCTTGTGGTCCATGCTGGAAACCATCGGCTTGACGGTCTTGCCGTCGCAGAAGGACAGCACACTGACCTCAGGACCGGTCAAAAACTCCTCGACGACCACATGGTTGCCGGACGCACCGAACTTTTTGTCCAGCATGATCTCCTTGACGCCGTCAGCAGCCTCCTGCTCGCTCTGGCAGATCAGCACGCCCTTGCCGAGCGCCAGACCGTCTGCCTTGATGACCACAGGGTACTTGCCCTCGGCCCTGATGTAATCCATGACCTTTTCAGGATCATCGAATGTCTCATATTTGGCGGTGGGGATGCCGTACTTCTTCATTAAATCCTTGCTGAATACCTTGCTGGCCTCGATGCGCGCCGCAGCCTTGTCCGGGCCGAACGCGGGAATGCCGACAGCGGCCAGTGCGTCCACCATGCCCAACGCCAGCGGGTCGTCCTGTGCAACGACCACATAGTCAAAAGCTTCATCCTTGGCAAACTGCACCATGGCATCTACATCGGTGGCGGGGATAGCCTTGCAGCGGGCATCATAGCTGATGCCGCCGTTGCCGGGTGCGCACCAGATCTCGGTGCAGCGGGGGCTTTTTTTCAGCGCGCGGATGATGGCGTGTTCACGCCCGCCGCCGCCTACAACCAGAATTTTCATGATGTGACCTCCTAACATAAGGCTTCCCCCTAGGGGGAAGCTGTCACCGAAGGTGACTGATGAGGGGCGGTCTTGCCGCAATATCCCATGTGCGGGTGGTTGCGATACTGCTGCCCCTCATCCGGCCTCGGTCGGAGCCTCGGCCACCTTCCCCCGCAGGGGAAGGCACACCTCTTACAAACATCAACAGCCCGCGACGACAAAACGCCGCAGGCGCGTTGAAAAAGGCTTAGTGGTGGAATAAGCGGATGCCGCAGAACGCCATCGCAATGCCGTACTTGTTGCAGGTGTCAATTACCTGTGCGTCGCGGATGGAGCCGCCCGGCTGCACAATGGCCGTCACGCCGCTGCGGCGTGCGCGCTCAATGTTGTCGCCGAACGGGAAGAAGGCATCGCTGCCAAGGCTGACGCCGGTCACGGCATCCAGCCATGCGCGCTTCTCCTCAGCAGTCAGCGGCGCGGGCTGCTCGGTAAAGGTCTCGGCCCAGACATCATCACCGATGACATCCTCCGGCGTTTCGCCGATATAGACATCAATGGCGTTGTCGCGGTTGGGCTTGGCAATATCCTCGCGGAAGGGCAGGCCCAGCACCTTCGGCATGTGGCGCAGCTGCCAGTTGTCGGCCTTCTGGCCCGCCAGGCGGGTGCAGTGTACGCGGCTCTGCTGACCGGCGCCCACACCGATGGTCTGGCCGTCCTGCACATAGCAGACGCTGTTGGACTGAGTGTATTTCAGCACGATCAGGCTGATGATAAGATCGCGGCGCTGCTCGGCGCTCAGGGTCTTGTTCTCGGTGACGAGATTCTGCAGCATCGTGGCATCGGAGATTTCCAGATCCTGACGGCCCTGCTCAAAGGTCACGCCAAAGACGGTGCGGGTCTCAAGAGGCTGCGGCTCATAGCTGGGGTCGATGGCAACGATGTTGTAGTTACCCTTCTTCTTGCCCTTGAGGACTTCGAGGGCATCGGCATCGTAGCCGGGGGCAATGATGCCATCGGAAACCTCATGCTGGATGAGCTTGGCGGTGGCCAGATCGCAGACATCGGAAAGTGCGATCCAGTCGCCGAAGCTGGACATGCGGTCAGCACCGCGGGCGCGGGCATAGGCGCAGGCCAGCGGGGAAAGCTCGGTCTCGGGCGCAATGTGGTACATGGCGCGCAGCGTGTCATCCAGCGGCAGGCCGATGGCCGCACCGGCGGGGGAGACATGCTTGAAGCTGGCGGCGGCGGGCAGGCCCAGCGCCTTCTTCAGGTCGCGCACCAGCTGCCAGGAGTTGAAGGCATCCAGAAAGTTGATGTAGCCGGGGCGGCCGTTCAAAATCTGAACCGGCAGCTCGGAGCCGTCAGCCATATAGATGCGGGCAGGCTTCTGGTTGGGGTTGGTGCCGTATTTCAGCTGAAATTCGTTCATGTTAGCCCTCCACAGCGGTGTATTTGTTCAGAATGATATCCTCATAGCTGCCGGTCTCCAGCGCAATGCTACGGACAAACAGGCTGACCTTGTTGTCGGCGTTCAAGTTCTCCCACAGCTTTTTGGCAAAGGCGTCGGCATCGTTCGTGTCAATGGCAACGCGCAGCGGCTCCCCTGCAAAGCTGGGGATGGGCGCACCGTTCTTGACATAGGTGCTGATGAAATGTCCCTCACCGGCCACAGGCTGGGGGTAGTCGAAGGTCTGGCGCTGGACGCTGGCGGCGTTGCCCTCGTTGGATTTGACAATGGAGAGCTTGTAGCCGCCGCGGCGCATATCCACCACGCCGGAGATGCGCGGCGTAAAATTGGGGGCATCATCCTCATAGGTGCGGGTGGCCAGCGCTGCCTCAAAGCTGTAGCCGGGAAAGAGATTGCCGTTCATGAACTGTGCGATCGTATCGGTCTGGTCGCCGTTGGTCACAACGGTGGTCTCCCGCAGGGTCAGCACTGCATTGTAGATGATCAGATGCGGGTCCTCCAGCTTGGCGGGGTCAGCGGCCACCGTGCGGATGCCGCCCTCGATGGGCTCAAACACGCGGTTGCGGCTGTTGGCGCTGCGGCCCATGATCCAATAGGCAACAAATGCCTTCTGGCCATCAGGGCTCTGCCCCAGCACAATGCCGCGGCCGGGGTAGTCGTTCCCGGCAAGATATTTGTACAGATTCTTTTTCATTGTTTATACCTCGTCACTGCACACCATGGCCAGCGCCTTGGGCAATAGCTGCCACTCGGCCTCGACCATGACGCGCTTCTGCAATGCCTCGGGGGTGTCGCCGGGCTGCACAGCCACAGCCTTCTGCAGCAGGATCGGCCCGCCATCGCACTCCTCATTGACAAGATGGACGGTGGCACCGGTCAGCTTGACGCCGCGGGCCAGCGCAGCCTCATGAACCTTCAGCCCGTAGAAGCCCGGCCCGCAGAAGCTGGGGATCAGGCTCGGGTGGACATTCAGAATCCGGTTGCGGTAGGCCGCAATGACCTTTTCGCCCAGTACGCTCAGGAAACCCGCCAGCACCACAACATCAATGTTGTGGCGCTGCAGCTCCTCCAGCAGGGCAGCATCAAAGGCGGCGCTGTCCGCATACTCCTTACGGCTGACAACAGCGCTCTCCACGCCGAAATTGGCGGCCCGCTCCAGCGCGTATACGCCGGGCTTGCTGGCAATGACCAGCGTGATCTTTCCGTCAGGGTTTTCGCCGCGGCGCTCACTTTCCAGCAGGGCCTGCAGGTTGGTGCCGCCGCCCGATACCAGTACCGCTACACGCTTCATACCAGCTCGACCCCGTCACCCTCGACGATGGTGCCCAGACGGTAGGCGTCCTGACCGTTGGCCTGCAGGATTTCGATGGTCTTGTCCGCATCCTCGGCGGCGACGGTCAGCACCATGCCGACACCCATGTTGAAGGTGTTGAACATGTCATGCTCGGTGATACCGCCCTCGCGCTGCATTACCTCAAACAGGGCAGGGGTGCGCACATCGGCCTTGGCGATGCGGGCTGCACAGCCCTTCTTCAGGCTGCGGGGGATATTCTCATAGAAGCCGCCGCCCGTGATGTGGGACACACCCTTGACCGTGATCTGCTCCATAACAGCCAGAACCGGCTTGACATAGATCTTGGTGGGGGCCAGCAGGGCCTCGCCCAGCGGCTTGTCCATGCCGTCAAAGGTCTTTTTCAGCACATCGGGGTCATTGTCGATGTCAAAAATTTTGCGCACCAGCGAGAAACCATTGGAGTGTACACCGGTGGAGGGCAGGGCAATCATGACATCGCCGGGCTGCATCGTGGAGTTGTCAAGGATCTTTGCCTTATCCACAACGCCAACGGTGAAGCCGGCCAGATCGTACTCCTCCTCCGGCATCATGCCGGGATGCTCGGCGGTCTCGCCGCCCACCAGAGAGCAGCCCGCCTGCACGCAGCCCTCGGCTACGCCCTTGACGATCTCGGCAATCTTCTCAGGGATGTTCTTGCCGCAGGCAATGTAATCCAAAAAGACCAGCGGCTTGGCACCGGCGCAGATGACATCGTTGACGCACATGGCCACGCAGTCGATGCCGATGGTGTCATGCTTGTCCAGCAGCATGGCAATGCGCAGCTTGGTGCCGACGCCGTCCGTGCCGGAGATCAGGACCGGATGCTCGATGCCGGTGCAGTCCAGCTCAAACAGGCCGCCGAAGCCGCCCAGACCGCCAATGCAGTTCTCCGTCATCGTGCGGGCAACATACTGCTTCATCAGCTCTACTGAGCGGTATCCGGCGGTAATATCCACGCCCGCAGCGGCGTAGCTGGCAGAATAACTTTTTTCCATAATCGAAATATCTCCCTTGCGAATGGATTCGTAGGGGCGGATTCCTATCCGCCCGTGGGTGGGATTGCCGTTTGCAGGCGCATAGGGAATGCGCCCCTTCGGTTACAATTTCTTATTCGGGTTCGACACGCTCAACGGCTTGTCGTAGATGATCTCCATCGTCTCGGTGGGCGGGTTGACCGGATATTTGCCGGTAAAGCAGCCGGTGCAGTAGCCGCAGCTGCTGTGGATGTCCAGCTGCTGGACATGCTCAATGCTCAGGTAGCCCAGCGAATCGGAGCCGACCATTTCGTTGATCTCCTCGACCGTGTGGCCGGTGGCAATCAGGTCTTTTTCATCGGGGATGTCGGTGCCGAAGTAGCAGGGGTGAACAAAGGGCGGGGCGCTGATGCGGTAATGCACTTCCTTGGCACCGGCCTCGCGCAGCAGGCGGATGGTGCGGGCGCTGGTCGTGCCGCGCACGATCGAGTCATCGACCAGTACAACGCGCTTGTCCTTGACGGTGGCGGAGATGGCGTTCAGCTTGATGCGCACGCTGCTCTCACGCTGGGCCTGGGTGGACTGGATAAAGGTGCGGCCGACATACTTGTTCTTGATAAAGCCGACGCCGTAGGGAATACCGCTCTCCTGCGCATAGCCAAGCGCGGCGTCCAGACCGGAATCCGGCGCGCCGATGACAACATCGGCCTCCACAGGATGCTCCTGCGCAAGGAAACGGCCGGCCTGCAGGCGGGCCTCATGCACGCAGGTACCCTCAATGATGGAATCGGGGCGGGCGAAGTAGATGTACTCAAACACACACAGGGTGTGGGGGGCGGTGCCGCAGTGGTCCTCGATGCTGCGCAGACCCTCGTGGTCGGCAATCACGATCTCACCGGGCTTGACATCGCGCACAAATCGGGCACCCACCGCATCCAGCGCGCAGCTCTCGCTGGCAAAGGCCCAGCCGGAGCCATCGGGCAGCTCGCCGATGCAGAGCGGGCGGAAGCCGTACGGGTCGCGCGCGGCGATAAGCTTGGTGTGGGTCATGATGACCAGACTGTAAGCACCCTCAATTTCATCCATCGTGCGGCTGACAGCCATCTCGATATTAGGGGTCAGCAGACGGTTCTGGGTCAGCAGGTAGGCAATGACCTCGGTGTCGGAGGTGCCGTGGAAGATAGAACCGCTCATCTCCAGCTTGCGGCGCAGCTTGGGGGCGTTGACCAGATTGCCGTTGTGGCAGACAGCCATGGCACCCTTGCAGTGATGCAGGATCATCGGCTGTGCGTTGGACCGGCTGCGCTGACCGGCGGTGGCGTAGCGCACATGGCCGGTAGCCATCTTGGCACCGTGCGGCAGCTCCTCCAGCACGCGCTTGGTGAAAACCTCGCTGACAAGGCCCAGATCGCGGTAGCCGGAAAGCACACCGTCCACATTCAGGGCGATGCCGCAGCTCTCCTGCCCGCGGTGCTGCAGCGCGTACAATGCGCTGTAGACGGCGCTGACCATATCGGTCGCGCCGGTTTTATCGTAGATGCCAAAGACACCGCACTCCTCGTGCAGACCCTCGGCATAATGGGAAAATTCGCTCATCTTTTGCTCCATTTATCGGAATATTAAAACCGTAGGGGCGCATAGGGAATACGCCCCTACGGAAAAGGCGCATAATGGAATGTGCGGCAGCCTGAGGGCAGGCCGCCCTGCACATCACCTGTAAAAAGCAGCTTAGCCCAGCAGGCGCTTCATGACCTCCTGATAGGCGTCGGCCTCACCGCCCATGTTGCGGCGGAAGAGGTCCTTGTCCAGATGGGCACCGGTGGTGGCATCCCAGAAGCGGCAGGTGTCGGGGCTGATCTCATCTGCCAGAATGATGGTGCCGTCAGACAGGCGGCCGAATTCGAGCTTGAAGTCGACCAGACGGATGTTGGCGTCCAGCATGATCTTCTTCAGCACCTCGTTGACCTTGAAGGCGTACTTGGCGATGGTGTCCAGCTCCTCCTGGGTGGCCAGATCAAGGGCCAGAGCGTAGTAGTGGTTGATGAACGGATCATGCAGATCATCGTTCTTGTAGCTGTACTCGAGAATGGGAGTCTTGAAAACCTTGCCCTCGGGCACACCCATGCGCAGGCTGAAATGACCGGCGGCAACATTGCGGACGATAACCTCCAGAGGAACGATCTCGACCTTCTTCACAAAGGTGTCGCGGTCGTTGACTTCCTCGACATAATGGGTGGGGATGCCCTCTTTTTCCAGCTTCTGCATCAGAGCGTTGGACAGCTTGTTGTTGACGATGCCCTTGTCGCGGATGGTGCCCTTCTTCTCGCCGTCACCGGCGGTGGCATCGTCCTTGTAGTGGACCATGACGATCTCGGGATCATTGGTGGAGAAAACCTGCTTTGCCTTGCCCTCGTACAGCTGCTCTTTGACTTCGTAGTTCATGATAAACGCTCCTTTTAAAGATTGATGATGGATAAACAAGTGTGACGGACTTACAGCGCGGCGGCCTCAGCGGCGATGGCTGCGTCCTTTTTTGCAATGGCGGCGGCGGTGTCAGCCCGGAACGCATCCAGCTTTTCAGCCAGCGCGTCATCAGCTACGGCGAGGATCGCCACAGCCAGATAGGCTGCATTTTTGGCGCCGTTCAGCGCCACGGTCGCAACGGGGAACCCGCTGGGCATCTGCACGGTGGCCAGCAGGGCATCCAGACCGTCCATGGCACCGCCCTTCATCGGGATGCCCACAACGGGCAGCGTGGTGTTGGCGGCAAAGGCCCCGGCCAGATGGGCAGCCATACCGGCTGCGCACAGGATGACGCCGTACCCGTTGGCGCGGGCCGACTTCGCAAAGGCGGCGGCAGCCTCCGGCGTGCGGTGGGCAGAAAGAATGTGGGCCTCATACGGCACGCCGAATTCCTTCAGCACCGTGCAGGCGGACTTGACTACCGGCCAATCACTGTCAGAGCCCATAATGATCGCAACTTTTTTCATGCGGTTAGTAACCTCCCTTACAAAGCAAAACAGCGCAGTGGCCTGTCAGGGTACACTGCGCTGCGGTCATAATGTGAAAAGGGTACGATGGTACAGAACGCCCGCGCCAAAACCAAGCTGCTGCATTGCAATTGCCACGGAAGATCCTCCTTTATTACAAAGTAAGATATTGTCCTGTGATTTAAGTGTAAACTCTGGGAAAAGAAAATGCAAGCACCTCGCGGACATTTCAGCCAAACTACCACCCGGCCGGGTTTTAAGCGGTACTTTTTGTCGTTTTTGATGGGTTGTGCAGGGCGAATGTCATACTTTATATAGTGCTGCAAATAGCGCTGCGAAATCCTGTCCGCCGGTACGCCCAAAGCCGCGCGGCAGAAGCGTCTGCATAAGTTTTTTGTGATATTCGGCGCAAATATCAGCCTGCATCAAAAAAGCTGCGCAGGCAGGTGCTTTCCTGTCTGTGCAGCTTTGATAAAACTGTGCGGCCGGGTTTGCGCCCCTTATGCGTGGCGCTTTTTATCCAGACGGATCTTGTCCGAGATCATGGCAATAAATTCTGAGTTCGTGGGCTTGCCGCGGAGATTGTGGATCGTATAGCCGAAGTAGCTGTTCAGCGTGTCCACATCGCCGCGATCCCATGCTACCTCAATGGCGTGGCGGATGGCACGCTCCACGCGGCTGGCGGTGGTCATGTTGCGCTTGGCAATCTCCGGATACAGGCGTTTTGTGACGGCATTGATGTAGCCGTGGTCCGCGATGGTCAGCAGGATGGCATCGCGCAGGAACTGATAGCCCTTGATGTGGGCCGGCACACCGATCTGGTGCAGGATCTCGGTGACCGTCAGCTCGTCACTGTCGAGCGAGGTAAGCTGCGGGCGGGCCGTGTTGCCTGCCGCCTTCAGCACACGGCTGACCAGCACGGTTTCGTCAAACGGCTTGACAAAGAAGAACGAAAATCCGCTGTCCAGCAGTTCCTGCTCGATCTCCTCACTCTGGAAGGCCCCGGTAACGAAGAAGGTTGTGCGGATGCTGCTGGTGTTCTGGGCCTCGTAGCGCTGCTTGACGGTGATGGCGTCCATTTCCGGCATAAAGGCATCCAGCAGCACAGCCTGCGGATGGATCGTCAGCAGGGCCTCCAGCGCTTTGGCACCGTTCTTTTCGCAGACGGTCACCGAGACGCCCTTTTCCTCCAGAACATGGCGGCAAAGTGCAGACACTTGCGGGTCCGTGTCGGTCATTACAAATTTGATCTTTTCCATCGTCACATATCCTCCATACTTTCTGAGTTGCGCGTTGTCCGCGCATCGACCCCATTTTGTTGGGTTGCCTCGTTTACAATGGAAATTTTACCATAAATTACCAGCTTTCGCAAGTGGTTCGACACGACTTTTCTCTAATTTAAGCAAACTTTCGTTCGACAGCTTTCGCTCTTTTTCGCCGCATTTCGGCACAGATTTACACAATCCTGCTCAATTTTGCGCTTTTTGCAGGCTGTCGGCTGCAGGGCGCGGCGGTGAATTCAGGCGGCAGCGTTTGCCTTTTCCAGCATCGTTGCCGCAAAGATCGCATACCCCTTCGCAGGGTCGTTTACCAGCACATGGGTCAGCACTGCGGCAAGGCGGCCGTTCTGCACAATCGGTGAGCCGCTCATTCCCTGTACGATACCGCCTGTTTTTTCGAGCAGCGCCTGATCGGTCACGCGGATCAGCAGATTGCGGTTTGGGTCTGTTCCGGTCATAGTCACCCGCTCAATGCGCACTGCATAGGCTTTGGCGGCCGTTCCCTCCACGGTAGCCCAAAGCTCGGCGGGGCCTGTGGTGACCTCCTGCAGGTTGGCAACCTCCACGCTTTGCCCCGCTGCCGGGCCGCTGTAGCTGCCGTATACCCCCGCCGTATCGTTGGCCAGCACTCTGCCGACCGGCGATGCCGAAAACTCCCCGCGCAGCTCGCCCGGGCTGCCGGCGGCACCGCGTATACAGCCCGTTACCGTCACAGGCACGATCTCACCGGATAGCAAGGTCAATTCTGCGCCGGTGTCGGTATCGCTGATGGAATGGCCCAGCCCGGCAAAGGTGCCGTGCAGTGGGTCGATAAAGCTGAGCGTCCCGATGCCCGCACCAGAATCCCGTACCCAAATGCCCGCCTTGTAGCAGCCGTTCTCGTCCCGGGTCGGCGTCAGCACCGCTGTACATTGGCTTTCGCCGCGTCTGTAAAGCACAGTCAGCGGTGCACCGCCCGCCGCCTGTATGGCGCTGGTCAGATCCTCATTGCTGCGCACCGGCTGCCCATTTGCCGAGATGATGAGATCCCCCAGCCGCAGCCCCGCCGCCTTGGCGGGATTCTCGCTGCCCAGCGCCGTGTACCGGTCAGAGAATGCCACGACCAGTGCGCCATCGGAAAACAGCTTGACCCCGAAGGGGGTACCGCACAGCTGCACCGTGCGCCGCGCTGTGGTGACTGCACGCACCGTCTTGACAGGAACCACCCCGAACAGTGCCAGCGTAACATTGCTGCTTGTGTCGGGCGCGGTGCTGTCTGCAGGCACAGCGCCCTGCTTTTTGCAGGCAGAGAGGTACGGCAGCGAAGCGATGCGCAGCTCTGCTGCCGGTTCATCGGTGTAAAGTGTATCCGGCAAAGCCGCTGCCAGCCCGGCAATGACTGCCGTTCCCAGCAGTGCCAGCAACGCAGCCGCAGCCGCCGCCAACCGCCATTTTCTTTGCATCTGCATCCCTCACTTTGGGATAGCATGTGCAGCCAACAGGCAGATTATGTCGGCCATTCCTCACAAGGCAACAAAAAAACAGCGCAGATAAGCAATTATGCCAATCTGCGCTGTTGTTATTATGTGTTAGGACGTCACACTGATAGCGAAATTTGCGTTTCTCACGGCTTTACTCATAATATGCCCCTTATGCTAAAAGCCGTGAGAACTTTTGCTTTGCACCAGTTTTTACTATGTAGATAAAGGGCGCAAAATAGCTACTCGTATTTAGAAATTATAAAATCCATAAATTTTACATACTTCTTTTTTGTTATGTAACTTGGCAATCGCAACTCTGTTTCTGTATCTATAATTTCATCAAATAAAACCGCATTAACACACTTTTTAAGGTCAAGACGAGACAGTAACTTAGCAGTGTATGGACGCTTATTGTCTAAAAACGCAATGGACAATAGAAATTCTTGAACCTTTTTGCTGTTTAGTAGCAACATCATTGAATATGCAATATCATAGTCTGCAAATGCCAAAAAATATGCCGTATCATCTGTCATGACAGGTTTATCAGAATGAAATAGGCAAAACAATGGTTTTTTGTAGAACCCAGAAAGTCCAACTTTAAACGGAGCAAAGCTATAATCGCCGATTCCAAACATAGAAAATGGTGCAGAACTTTTGTAGATAACACTTTTTCTATTATTAAAAAAAGCAATGTTATTATTTAAATATACCCAAGTCTTAGGATAGAGATTCTGAATATATGCAGTGTTCTGCTTAGGTCTTATTTGAGTGACAATAACATACTTTGTGAACTCGGTCAGAATGGGCTTTTTATATGCACTGGACTTGATAAGCGGAAACACTAATTCGCTCTCAATATCAACAATATTCTTCTGTTTGTTTATTAGTTTGCCGTTTTTAAGGTCAAGCTCCATCACCTTACTACAGTCATGTTTTACTCCGGAACGCCAAATAAGCCGACACGTTCCCTCAAGGTCAATCTCTGTGCTAAGGGGGATGAGCGTTCCGTCTTTCGCAATCAATGTATCGAGCCGTGTTCCGGTTTCAAAGTCCTTAACATCACAAGCAACGGATGTGCATTTTGTTGTCGGAGACAATTTAATAACAAAAACACAGGCGGCGGCAGAAATCCCAAAGACTTTGTTGCTATTAAAATTCAATATTTCTAGTTTATTATAGGAAATATGTTTTCGATCTATTTCAAGAATAACATTTCTTGCTACCGAAGTTTTACATAACATACAAATTGTACTATTTGTTCCCTTATATTCATCAAGCAACTGTAAAATTATATATTCGCAAATGTCAAAGTTTGATGAGCCCGTCAAGGCATCAATACCTCGCAAACCTTTGAAGTTGAGCTTTTGCGGTAGGTTATAAGACAAATTAGCGCTAGTTGCCCAAGGGGGATTACCAATAACCAACACATCATCTGTTCCGCAGATTTCTTTTGTATTTACCTCAAAAATATTGTCAACAATGATATTTGCAGCAGGCACAGCATTTTTTGCGGCTTTGGCATAACTATCGTTGATCTCAATACCGATAATGTCATTATTTTTTAATACTGAAGATGCGGCACTTAGAAAATTGCCAAGACCGCAAGTTGGTTCAAGGATCACCTTAGCATTTGATGCTAATTCTTCTCGCTTGATGTATTCGCATACTTTATAGCAAAAATCTATTGGAGTTTGGTAGTCTCCAAACTCTTTTTTTGCATCACCAAACATAGTTAATAACACCCGTAATAGAATTATCGAGACCAATTACACGTTTATATTGCAATCTCCACTGCAGTGCATTACTTATGGTCAAATAACCCTGTTCAGGAGGATTCTCTAAGATTTCATCTGCGAGATCATTATATGTAACATCATCGCCCGGAACATTCTTGTCATTCAAAAGAGCAATGATGTCTTCTTTGTTTGCATCAACAGAAAGCATTTTTCTGATGAGTGCAGTGATGGTATAATCTGCCGTTCTATCTGCCTCAATAAAGGTACAATGCGTAATTTTAAGAGTGCAGGAATGGGCGGTATCATGCTTATTGTAAACAAATACGAGCAAGTTATATCCCAATCCAAAAATTTTTTGCCTTGCTGACTTGAATGGGCAACTACTCTGAGGTTGAGTATAACTTGTTGTTTTAATATCTGTATTTACTGAAGGAAGATCAATACCCAAAGCGCTACTCCCAACGGTCATTACGTATTTACTATGGAGATATTCTTGGAAAAGGTGTTCTACATATGTGCCAACTGCTTTACCATCGGTAACGCCAATAAGAGATGTATGATTTTGTGCTGAAAAAATCTCGCTAAAGTGCTTAGCTTCTCGTATCAGAATATCCAGTGTCAATTCCATGCTACATCCTCCATATATTACAATTAATAAAATTATATCATAATTAGCGATTAATGTAAATAAGAGCCATGTATAAAATACACGTCAATAAGATAGACGCATCGCCTGACTTTCCGTAGCGATGAGCCTATCGCAAACAACGCCGTAGTTCGCCATGATAGCCTTTTTAGGGAAGCAACTTGCTACTGCATTTGCGGTAGCATAACGTGGTGCTTAACGGCACGCGTTATAATAGGCATATCTCTTCCGTTGTAATATTCTGATTGAATAATCATGACAATAAACAGCCGCGTAACTTGCACCAAGTTACGCATTTTTTTTATCACGCTCATTTTTGCAGAATTGGTGCATAAAGAAAAAGCTACACATTCCTAAAATAGAATGTGTAGCAATTTTGAAGCATTTCTTATGATTGAAGAATTAGAATTGGTGCATATACAAAGAAAAACCCCCGAGAAATCGGAGGCTTTTCTCACGCCGCACCGCTATCAGTGTGACGTCATAATTTGGTGCAGCCAACAGGACTTGAACCTGCACGTCTTGGACACTGGACCCTAAAACCAGCGCGTCTGCCAATTCCGCCATGGCTGCACAGCAGTATTAGTGTAGCAACTTTGGCGTGTTTTGTCAATGGTGTTATTCCGCCGTATCGGCCGGAATGACGCCGCTTGCATCGGCGCTGACAGGGTCGGCATAAACGGCGTAGCGCTGGGTCGTATGGGTCAGGATACCGAAGGGGTAGCAGGTGTACAGAATGACACTGGGCTCGGTTGCCCCCAGACGCACCTTGTCAATATCGGTTTCCAGAATGACCTGCATGTCGGTCACCTGATAGGTGAAATCGCCCCAGTCGGTTTCCAGATGGATTATTGCCCCAAGCTGTACGGAGCCGAGGTCTGAGAAGTAGGTGCCGGTGTGCGCACCGATAAGAACGGTGCCGTTCTCGCCGGGCAGTACGCAGTCGCTCTCGGCGCGGCAGCCGGCGCCCCGGCTGAACTGGCTCTCGCTGTCGCCCCAATAGAGCGCGCAGTCCACCTTGGTGCCCTCAACCCAGATGCGGCCCAATTTGTCCCCGTAAGCAACCGTGTCATGCGCGGCCCGGGCGGCATCGACCTGCTCCTGCCGCTTTGCGGCGGCTGCCTCCGCTGCCAGACGCTCCGCCTCTGCGGCGCTTGCAGCCTCGCTGGCAGCGCGGGCTGCCTCCTCCTCGGCTGCTTTTGCGGCAGCCTCACTGGCTGCCGCCTGACTGGCCGCAGCGGCAGCTGCCTCGGCCTCTCGCTGTCGATTTTTGGAGAGGACCAGCGCCGCACCGATGCCGATGCAGACCGCCAGCGCCAGTGCGCAGAGGGCAAGACATCTCGTCAGCCGGGGGTTCATCTGCGGTTCTCCCGGGCGGCAAGGTAGGCGGCAGGGCCGCTCTGGTAGAGATCGCCGCCGTGGGCGTCCAGCAGAACGGTCAGCGGGAAATCGCGGACAATCAGCCTGCGCACAGCCTCGCAGCCCAGATCAGGCCATGCGATGACCTCGCAGCTTTGGACGCTGTCGGCCATAAGGGCACCGGCCCCGCCGATGGCCGCCAGATAGACTGCGCCGTTCTGCACGACTGACTGCTTGACGGCCTCGCTGCGCTTGCCCTTGCCGATCATACAGGCAAGGCCCAGATCGAGCAGCCGCGGGGTGTAGGCATCCATCCGGCCTGAGGTCGTTGGCCCGGCGGCACCGATGGCACAGCCCGGGCGCTCCGGTGTGGGGCCGACATAGTAGATTGCTGCGCCCTCGATGGGGAACGGCAGCTGCGCGCCCTGATCAAGCAGCTCCATCATGCGGGCGTGGGCGGCATCGCGGGCGGTATAGACCACACCGGACAGCAGCACGGTATCCCCGGCCCGCAGGGGGGCCAGATCCGCCTTGGAAAGCGGTGTTTGTAAAATGTATTGCATCAGCGGCCCTCCTGTTCCCGCGCGCGGCGGCGCAGCTCCTTATATTCCTCATGGTGGCGGTTGAAAAATTCCAGCTCTGCCATCGTAATGTCGAGCGGCTCGGCGCGTTTGCCGTCCTCATCCAGCGGGATGTCTATGCGGGAGGCTTTTCGCTCCTGTGACGGACGCGCCTTTTCCTCCGTTTCGTCCAGCGGAATATCAATGGTCGGTTTCGGCATCGGTTACACCTCCCGGCTGGCGCGGCGGGTCACATGGCAGCTGATGTTGACTGCGACCGGCAGACAGGCCACATGGGTGGGCTTTTGCTCAATGGCAACGCCCAGACAGGTCGTGGCACCGCCAAAGCCCTGCGGGCCGAAGCCGGTCGCGTTGATGGCATCCAGCAGCTCTTTTTCCAGCGCAGCATAATACGGGTCGGCGTTCGGCTCATCCAGCGGGCGCAGCAGCGCTTTTTTGGCAAGGGCTGCGCAATGGTCAAAGCTGCCGCCGATGCCGATGCCCAGCACAATGGGCGGGCAGGGGTTGGCCCCTGCCTGCTCCACCGTATCCAGCACGAATTTTTTCACGCCCTCCACGCCGTCGGCAGGCTTGAGCATGGCAAGACGGCTCATGTTCTCACTGCCGGCGCCCTTGGGGGCAACGGTGATCTTGCAGCTGCTGCCGGGGACGAGATGCACGGTCAGGAACGCCGGCGTATTATCCCCCGTGTTGACGCGCTGCAGCGGGTCCGCTGTGATGGACTTGCGCAGAAATGCCTTTTCATAGCCGCGGCGCACGCCCTCGTTGACGGCCTGCGTCAGATCGCCGTTGATGTGGGCATCCTGCCCCAACTCGATAAAGACACAGGCCATGCCGGTGTCCTGACAGATGGGCAGCTCCTTATCGGCTGCCACGACCAGATTTTGCTGCAGCAGGCCGAGCGTTTCGCGGGCGAGCGGCCACGGCTCGGCAGCCTCTGCCTGATCGAGCGCCGCCTTCACATCGGCGGGCAGCTTTGTGTTTGCTTCGATGCAGAGTGCCTCCACCGCATCGGTGATGGCAGCAGCGGAAATTTCACGGATGCTCATACGCGCGCCACGCCGCTTTCCCGTGCAGCCTGTGCAACGGCTGCGGCTACGGCATCAGCCACACGGGGGTCGAACGCCTTAGGCAGAATGTTTTCCTCGTTCAGCTCGTCCGCCGGGATCAGCGCGGCGATGGCCTGCGCTGCAGCCATCTTCATGGCGGGGTTGATGTCCCGGGCGCGGACCGAGAGCGCACCCTTGAAGATGCCGGGGAACGCCAGCACATTGTTGACCTGATTCGGGAAGTCGGAGCGGCCAGTGCCGATGACCCGGACGCCCGCCTGTTTGGCAAGGTCAGGCATGATCTCGGGCGTGGGGTTGGCCATGGCAAAGACGATGGCGTCCTTTGCCATGGTGGCGGCCAGCTCGGGGGTAAGTGCCCCCGCGATGGAGGTGCCGATGAAGATGTCAGCGTCCCGTATGGCCTCCGCCAGACCGCCGGACAGCTTTTCGGGGTTTGTTTCCTCGGCCAGCTTGCCCTTGTGACCCTCCAGCCCGGCGGGGCGGCCGGGCAGCAGGATGCCGTGCTCATCAACCGCAATGATGTTTCTGGCACCCGCAACCTGCAGCATGTGGATGATGGCCGTGCCGGCGGCGCCGGGGCCGTTCTGGACGATCTTGACATCCTCGATGCGCTTGCCAACGACCTTCAGGGCGTTGAGCACACCTGCCAGCACGATGATGGCGGTGCCGTGCTGATCGTCATGGAACACAGGGATCTCAAGGTCGCGCTCAAGCTCTGCCTCGATCTCAAAGCACTCCGGGCTGCGGATATCCTCAAGGTTGATGCCGCCGAAGGTCGGCGCAATGGCCTTGACCGCTGCGATGACCCCCTCCTTTGTCTTGGCGTTCAGGCAGATGGGGAACGCATCGACACCGCCGAACTCCTTGAAAAGCACGCACTTGCCCTCCATGACCGGCAGACCGGCCTCGGGGCCGATGTTGCCCAGCCCCAGCACGGCGGTGCCGTTGGTGACAACGGCCACGGTGCGGCCTTTCATCGTGTAGGTGTAGACATCGTCGGGATTCGCCTTGATCTTGCGGCAGGGCTCAGCCACGCCGGGGGTGTAGGCGGTGGACAGTGCATCGCGGTCCTTACATTCGCAAAGGCTCTGTACGGCAATCTTGCCGGGAAATTTGCTGTGGAGTTCAAGCGCTGCTTTGTTATAGTCCATGGGGATACCTCTCCTTACTATATAATTTTACTTTCCGTAATGGTGCTCGGTAGGGGCCGGACATGTCCGGCCCGCAGCCTTGCCGCCAAATCGCTATGGATTTTATGTTGAGGGCAGGGCATGCCCTGCCCCTACAGAGTTACTTCTTTTATTCATGGTGTACCGGCGCATAGTCCGGCTCCAGCTTTATGACGCAGAAATGATCAGGCCATTTTTCCTGCACGGAATTGCGCAGGGCGCTGACCAGCCTGACACCGCGGTGCTGCTTGTCGGTCATGTACTCGGCAGGAACGGCGCAGTCAAAGATTACATTGGTATGGGTCGGGCCGGGCACGATGCGCAGGTCGTGAATGTTCGCCAGCGGCTCAAGCTTGCAGATCTCCTGCTGCAAGAATGCCTTCAGCTCGTCCGCATGGGGGTCGCCGGTCACGACCGGGTCAAAGTGTATCGTGGCGATCAGGCCGTCCTGTACCAGCAGGTCGCGCTCAATGCGGTCGATGACATCATGGCTGTGCATGACATCATTCTTGGAATCCATTTCCAGATGGAAGCTGACCAACCGGCTGCCGGGGCCGTAATCGTGGATCATCAGATCGTGTACGCCCAGCACACCGGGGTAGCTCATTGCCTTTTTTTCGATATGCTCGACCAGCTCCGGGTCGGGTGCCGCACCGAGCAGCGGATTGATGGTATCGCGCACAAGTGCAGCGCCGCTGTACAGGATGAACGCCGCCACGCCAAGGCCCATCAAACCGTCCAGACGGGTAAAGCCGGACAGCTTTGTCAGCACTGTGGCAGCAAGGACTGCGGCTGTGGTGATGACATCGTTGCGGGCATCGGCGGCGGTGGCCAGCAGGGTCTCGGACTCAATGTCCGTGCCGATTTTGTGGTTGAGTCTTGCCATCCAGAGCTTGACAAAGATGGAAGCCGCCAGCACCGCGACCATGACCCAGTTGAAGTCCACAGCCGTGGGGTGCAGCACCTTTGCAAAGCTTTCCTTCAGCAGCTCAACGCCGATGACGAGGATCATGACCGAGACAGCCAGCCCGGCCAGATACTCATACCGGGCGTGGCCGTAGGGATGCTCTGAGTCGGCCGGGCGCGCGCCAAGCTTAAAGCCCAGCAGACTGACGATGTTGGAGCTTGCATCAGACAGGTTGTTCATACCATCGGCGGTCACGGCCACACTGCCGGTCAATACGCCGACAGCGATCTTGCCGCCCGCCAAAAGCAGGTTGCATACCACGCTGACGATGCAGGCCAGATTGCCGTAGGCCGTGCGGACGGCGCGGTCCTCGGTCTTTTCATGGTTTTTGATAAAGGTTTTTATCAGAAATTGTATCAAACAGGAACGCCCCTTTTTAGAAAACGGCAGACCGTGTCAGGGTCTGCCGTTTGTATGGATAGTATTGATCGGACGCGATTTAGTCGCGGACGATGCAGGCGTCGCGCTCGGGTCCGACAGAGATGTACTTGATCTTGCAGCCGACCAGCTCCTCCAGACGCTTTACATAGTCCTGAGCAGCCTTGGGCAGGTCCTCAAACTTGCGCACACCGGTGATGTCGCAGTGCCAGCCGGGCACGGTCTCCACAACAGGCTGGGCATCGTCCAGCGTCTTGCCCATCGGGAAGCGGGTCGTGGTGGTGCCGTCGGTCAGCTTGTAGGCGGTGACGATGGGCACCTGCTCCATATAGTCGAGGACATCGAGCAGGGTCAGGGCCAGCTCGTCGCAGCCCTGACACTGTACGCCGTAGCGGCTTGCCACAGCGTCAAACGGGCCGACGCGGCGGGGACGGCCGGTGGCAGCGCCGTACTCGTGGCCGTGCTCACGCAGCACGTCCTTCTCGGCCTCGGTCATAGCCAGCTCGGTGGTGAAGGGACCCTCGCCGACACAGGAGGAGTAAGCCTTCATGATGCCGATGGAGAGATTCAGCTTATGGCCCGGGATGCCGGCGCCGATGGGGGCGTAGGCAGACACGGTGTTGGAGGAGGAGGTGTAGGGATAGATGCCGAAGTCGATGTCGCGCAGCGCGCCGAGCTGGGCCTCGAACATGATCTTCTTGCCCTCGCGGTCGGCCTTGTCGAGATAGTCGCCCACATCGCAGATGTAGGGGGCAAACAGCTTGGAATATTTCTCGCACCATGCCCACATCTCGTCAACGCTGACAGGCTTCTGGCCGTAGATGTTCACCATCGTCAGGTTCTTGGACTCAACGATCGTCTCCAGACGCTTCTTGACGCCGGCGTCCATATGGACGAGGTCGCCCATGCGCAGGGTCTTTTTCATGTATTTATCGCCGTAGCTGTAGGCGATGCCGCGCTTGGTGGAGCCGAACTGGGCGCCGGTCTTGGACAGGCGCTCCTCCTCCAGACCGTCCTGTGCGACATGGAAGGGCATGGTGATGGTCGCGCGGTCGGAAATCTTCAGGTTCTTGGGGCTGATCTCGATGCCCTTCTCGGTCAGGGAGGCGATTTCCTTCTCGAGGTGCTCGGGGTCGATGACCATGCCGCCGCCCATAACGCAGACAACATCCGGGCGCAGGATGCCGGAGGGGATCAGGTTCAGGATGAATTTGCCGCGCTCGTTCTTGACGGTGTGGCCGGCATTGTCGCCGCCCTGATAGCGCGCAACGATGTCGTAATTCTGGCTGAGCAGGTCAACCATGCGGCCCTTGCCCTCATCGCCCCAGTTGATACCGGTGATTGCAGTAAGCATACCTTTTACCTCTTTCGTAAAAAAACACAATAGGCATTTCAGCCTTTTCCGGAATCCCCGGGATCCGCTGCCGTTTACTATTATAGCATAGCCGTCAAGGGATTGCTATAGCCTTTTTGTACAAGATTTCGCGGCAGCGTTTTCCGGCGGAGGGCTTTTCATCAGATTTTCATTTTACTTTTTCAAAAAAGTGTGTATAATGTTATGGTATGCAATTTTATAAAGAAACAGGAGATACCCATGAAACTGAATCATATCCATCGTCTGACAGCCCTTGGTCTGGCTGTCGGCATGACCGCCGCCCTGACCGCCTGCGGCAAGGGCAATGACGAGGCAGCTGCCTCCACCGCTGAGACGGCTGCGACCTCCGACACCGCCGCCACCGGCGAGACCGCCGATGATTCCGCCTACGCTTATCTGGCTGACTTCAGCTTTTCCGATGTGTTTGATGAGAACGGCTACCTCAAGGGCGTGACCGCTGCCGACTATGTGAACCTGCCCGATGACTACGCCGACATCACGATCAGCGCCGATCTCGGTCAGGTCAGTGAGGACGAAATCACCAACTACATCAACACGAATGTCCTTGCCAGCTTTGCGACCGACACGCAGGTCACCGACCGCGCCGCTGCGGACGGCGACACCGTCAACATCGACTATGTGGGCCGCATTGACGGCGTTGCCTTTGACGGCGGCGACAGTCAGGGCAACGGCTACGACCTGACCCTCGGCAGCGGTACCTTTATCGATGGCTTTGAGGATCAGATTGTCGGCCATACCCCCGGCGAGACCTTTGATGTCACCGTCACCTTCCCCGAAGACTACGGCAATGCGGACCTGAGCGGCAAGGAGGCCGTCTTTGAGACGACCCTGCACTACATCAAGGAGTCCGTCACCCCCGAGCTGACCGACGACTGGGTGAAGGAGAATCTCTCCGCCACGATGAATCTGAACAACATTGACGAGCTGAAGGCGTTTGTCAAGAGCACGATGCTCTATGACAATCAGGCCAGCGAGGTCTACTCAGCCCTGCACGATAAGGTCAGCTACACCGATGAGCTGCCCCAGATCGCGCTGGACTACTACCGCGATGTGCTGCTGTACCGCATCTACACCTACGCGCAGAACTACGGCACCACCATGGACACCCTGCTTGCCTCCGGCATGATGGGCAGCAGCTATGACAATGTGGACGCCTACCTCGAGGATGCGCACGACAGCATCCGCTCCATCACCCAGCAGGCCCTGCTCATGCAGGCTGTGGCCGAGAAGATGGGCTTCCGCTGCGACACCGCAACGATGAACGCCGATTTCGGCCGCTACTACGGCACGACCGACCCCACCCAGTATGTGACCGCCTATGGCGAGAACTATGTCAAGATGAATGTGCTGCAGAGCGATGTGATGCAGAACCTTATCGACAATGTCAAGTATGAGTAAGCGGTCTTGACCGCCCTGCGCCCCCGACACCCGCCGGGGGCATTTTTCTTGCTTTTTGCCGCAAAAGTCTATATAATAGTACCATCCAAACGGGTCGGCACCGCTGCCGCGCCCGGATTCTGAGTTAGTAAGGAGCCTTCTCCCATGCCGCTGATCATCCCGAAAAACCTGCCCGCCTATGACGAGCTGCAGCAGGAAAATGTCTTTGTCATGCATCAGGAGCGCGCTATGAGCCAGCACATCCGCCCGCTGCGCATCCTGATCCTCAATCTGATGCCGACCAAGATCGTGACAGAGACCCAGCTGGCCCGCCTGCTGGCAAACAGCCCGCTGCAGGTGCAGGTTACCTTTTTGCAGACTGCCACCCACAGTACGACCCACACCGCACCCGAGCACATGAAGACTTTTTACAAGACCTTTGATGAGATCCGGAACGAGCGCTTTGACGGCATGATCATCACCGGCGCCCCCATTGAGGATCTGGACTATGAGGCTGTGGACTACTGGGACGAGCTTTGCCGGATCATGGACTACACCAAGGAGAATGTCTACTCGACGATTCACCTTTGCTGGGGTGCGCTGGCGGGCCTGTACTACCATTTTGGCATCCCCAAGGTGCATCTGGACAAAAAGATGTTCGGCGTGTTTGAGCACCGCGTCACCCGCCCGTCCAACCCGCTGGTGCGCGGCTTTGATGAGGTGTTCTATGCCCCGCACAGCCGCTGGGCCGGGCTGGATCGTGCCGCCATTGATGCCTGCGGTGATTTGCGCATTCTGGCTGAGAGCGATACGGCAGGCCCGATGCTGCTCTCGACCGAGTCCGGCCGGCAGATTTTTGTCATCGGCCACCCCGAGTATGACAAGTACACGCTGGACAAGGAATACAAGCGCGATGTGAAGGCCGGCAAGCCCATCAACATCCCCTGCAACTACTATCCCGATGATGAACCCGACCGCGACCCGCTGTTCCGCTGGCGCGCCCACGGCTACCTGCTCTACACAAACTGGCTCAACTACTATGTGTATCAGGATACGCCGTATGACCTCACCCATCTGGAAGCATTGGAGAAATAATTATGCCGAAAATCAGCGCCTGTATTGTGGCGTACTGCGATTATGAGGAGGTATGCGCCGCGGTGCGCAGCATTCTGCAGCATACCCCCGCCCCTGATTTTGCCCTGTATGTGGTCGATAACGGAAGCCCTGACGGCTGCGGCCAACGGCTGGCGGAGACCGATTTTGGCGATGCCCGCGTGACCGTTCTGCCGCTGGCGCAGAACCTCGGCTTCGGCAAGGGTCACAACGCGGTCATCCCGCGGCTGGACAGTGCGGTGCATTTCATCCTGAACCCTGACATTCTTTTGACCGGAGATGTGCTTGAACCGATGGCCGACTGGCTGCTGGCCCAGAAGGGCGCTGCCATGGCCACGCCGCAGCTGCGCTACCCGGACGGACGGCTGCAGCACCTGCCCCGCCGCAAGCCCACCCCATGGCTGCTGCTGGCGCGCCAGCTGGCCCCGCGCTTTGGCGGCTGCTTTGCCAAGGCCGATGACCACTACACGATGCAGGACGAGGACCTGAGCGCGCCGCGCCGCATCGAATTCTGCACCGGCAGCTTTATGGCGGTGCGCACCGATGTTTTTAAGGAGATCGGCGGCTTTGACCCCGCGTATTTTATGTATGTGGAGGATGCCGACCTGACCCAGAAGGTGCTGCAGAAGGGCACCGTCTGGCTGGCCCCGCAGTTTTCCGCCATCCACGCATGGCACCGCGCCCCGATGCGCGATGCAGGCAAGTTCAAGATGCAGCTTGTCAGCATGGGGCGGTATTTCAAAAAGTGGGGCTGCGGCAAGGGCAAAGTTTAATGCTGACCTTGCAAAACAAATAAAATTGTGCAACCACCCGTTTTTGCGGGTGGTTGTAGTTTTTTGCGCGGCTATTGTGACATTTCCTGCTGCGCGGCCGTTTAGTGGGTACAAGGCCTTGAATCAGAAAGGAAGAATCACAACGCTATGGAGGATAACAAAATCATAGATGCCCTGCTGGCAGAGCCCGAAACGGGGTTGCAGTTTTTGCTGACACAGTACGGCGGGCTGATCCATACCGTCATTTGCCGTATTCTGCCCAACAACCCGCAGGATGCCGAGGAGTGCGCTGCCGACGTTCTGGTGGCAGCATGGAAACACGCCGCCGAATTTAAGCAGCAAAACCGTCCGCTGCGCGCATGGCTGTGTGTGACGGCGCGCAATGCGGCCATCGACCGTTGGCGGGCGCTGCGGCCCCGACAACAGGAATGTGAGCTGAATGACGAACTGGCGCAGGATTGGATGACCGAGCGCCGTTCCACTGAGGCGGAAGAACTGATCGCCCAACTGCTGACCGAACTGCCGGAGCCGGACAGGGAGATTTTTTTCCGCCGTTATTATTACAGAGAGTCCTGCCGCGAAATCGGCCGCAGGCTGAACATGCAGGAACATACCGTTAATGTCAGACTTTCCCGCGGGCGCGAAAAACTGCGCAAACAGTTTGCCGTGCTGCGCAATACTTATTAAAAGGGGGCTGCAACTTATGCGTAACTATACAGAGACCGCTGATTCCCTGTTGGAACAGTATCCCACAAAAACCGTGCCGCTGAGCAAGCAGGAAGAAAAGTGCATCTATGAACTGGCAATGAAAAAAATAGAGAAAGCAGGCAGCTATACGCCGCCCAAGCTGAAAAAACACCGCCGTATACCTGTGTGCGTAGCCGCTGCCGTGGCAGCAACCTGTGTGCTTTCGGCAGGTATTGCCGCAGCACCGTATATCAAGGAACTGGCCGACGGAAAAATCGGCTTTTTCACCGACGCCAAATCGCAGGCGCAGGTGCAGAATGTGCTGGACGCCCCGCGCGGCGAGTACGGCGGGCAGCAGACCGACACCGAAGCCCACAATACCGAAATCGGCCAGACGCAGACGCTGGACGGCGTCAACTACACGCTGGACACGGTGTCCATGGACGCCGCCACGCTGGATTGCTTCTTTACCGTAAGCGGTGAGAATGTGGTGTCGAAATTCTTGGATGCCGACAGCATCTACCCTGAATGGGAACAGCTTAGCAGCAATACGCCGTGGATGGCGGCGCAAATCAACGGCGGCGAGGAAATTTACACGATGCAAAGTGATTTCTATCGGCAGGGCGACGATACCTTCCGGCTGTGGCTGCACTACCAGCTGCCGGAAGAGCCGCAGGGCGATACCGTTATGCTGCGTCTGCTCGATTCCCACGCTGCCGCGGGCGAACCGGGGCTTAGCTATACAATGGAGCTGAACGGTGAGCAGGTGCGCGCCGGGGCGCGCCGCGTTGCGCCGACAGTGCTGGATTTCGGCATCACTGATGCCCTGCTGGGCGATAACTCCATCACGCTGGACAGCCTGTGCTTCGGCACCGGCAGCGGCAGCCTTGCGGTGCATTCCGAGGCGGATGAAAAATTTGCCGAAACGCACCCCTTTGGTGTGGTAAGCGAGGATGAGGAAAAGAAACTGCGGGGTGAGGATGCGGACAACCCTGTGATTTTCGACGGCGGAATGATCCTGACCGACGATACGGGGCGGGAACTGCTGCCCAGCTCCCCCGACGGCGTATCCGGCGGTGCTGTTGCCTATACCGTGCCGGCCGAAAATGCCCAAAGCATCACCTTTACCCCCGTGTACCACAGCGGTGTGTACGAATACGAGGAGCGCACCGTGACCGTGGACGAAATGCAGCAGGGCGTCAAAATTGCCACCAGCGATGCGGGCGGCTACACCCTGCAGAACTTTGCCGTGCAGGGGCAGGCGCTGACGTGGCAGATGGTACCCTACGGCTATGTGCAGAGCTGTGAGCTGATGCCGCAGGATGAGGAATATATCGACACGAACACCAATTCCTATGCCATGAGCAGCAGCACGGTGGACCCGACCACCGGCATCATCAGCTGCCGCATCGACTACTACACCGCTGACCCCGCGCAGGTGGCGAAAATCAGCGAGTTCCGGTATCTGTTCGGCGGCGGATACCATGCGGACGAAAGCCGTGCCGTCACGCTGCCGCTGCAATAAAAAAGTCGCCCTTGACAAACCTGTTGGTAGTGTGGTACAGTAACACTATGCAAGGCCGCTGACCGACGGAATAGCGTGGGGTTTACCACGGGGGACGCGGCATGATGACTTGCTTTTTAAGCCGACCGTCTGGGCTGCATACACTGGTGTATGGTGTGTGCAGCCCATTTTTGTTTAACATGGAGGTATCGTTATGCTGAGCGACATCGAAATTGCACAGGCCGCCGAAATGAAGCCCATCACGGAGATTGCAGGCAAGCTGGGCCTGCAGGGCGAGGACATCATCCCTTACGGCCATTACAAGGCCAAGCTCAACCATAAGCTGGCCAAGAGTGACAAGCCCGAGGGCAAGCTGATTCTGGTCACCGCCATCAGCCCCACGCCCGCCGGTGAGGGCAAGACCACGACCAGCGTGGGTCTGGCCGATGCCATGAACGCCCTTGGCAAAAAGGCGATGCTCTGCCTGCGTGAGCCCTCACTGGGACCTGTGTTCGGCATTAAGGGCGGCGCAGCCGGCGGCGGCTATGCACAGGTCGTGCCTATGGAGGACATCAACCTGCATTTCACCGGTGATATCCACGCCATCGGCACCGCCAACAACCTGCTGGCCGCCATGATTGACAACTCGATTCAGCAGGGCAACCCGCTGAACATCGACCCCCGCCGCATCACATGGAAGCGCTGCATGGACATGAACGACCGCCAGCTCCGTTTCCTTGTGGACGGTCTGGGCGGCAAGGTCAACGGCACCCCGCGTGAGGATGGCTTTGACATCACGGTCGCCAGCGAGGTCATGGCGGTGTTCTGCCTTGCCACCGACCTTGAGGACCTCAAGGCGCGGCTATCCCGCATTGTCTGCGCCTATACCTACGACGGCCAGCCTGTCACAGCCGGTCAGATCGGCGCTGCCGGTGCCATGACCGCCCTGCTGAAGGACGCCCTCGACCCGAACCTGGTCCAGACGCTGGAGCACAACCCGGCCATCATCCACGGCGGCCCGTTCGCCAACATTGCGCACGGCTGCAACAGCGCCATTGCAACCAAGCTGAGCCTGAAGCTGGCTGACTATGTAGTCACCGAGGCAGGCTTCGGCGCCGACCTTGGTGCTGAGAAATTTTTAGACATCAAGTGCCGCTATGCCGGCCTGAACCCCGCTGCCGTTGTGCTGGTGGCTACCGTCCGTGCGCTGAAATCCCACGGCGGCGTGGCCAAGCCCGATCTGAGCAAGCCCAATGCCGAGGCCGTGCGCGCGGGCGCTGTCAATCTGGCCCGCCATATCGAGAATCTGCAGGGCTTCGGTCTGCCGGTTTGCGTGGCGATCAACGCATTCCCCACCGATACGGACGAGGAAATGGACATCATTTACGATGTCTGCAAAAAGGCCGGTGTGCCCTGCGCACTGAGCGAGGTCTTTGCCAAGGGCGGCGAGGGCGGCAAGGCGCTGGCCGAGACCGTGCTGTCCATTCTTGATGAGAGCGCGCGTATTCGTTACACCTATGAGCTGAATGCACCGCTGACCGATAAGATCGAAGCGGTTGCCAAAAAGATCTACCGCGCGGGCGGGGTAAGCTACACTGCCGCCGCGAAAAAGACGCTGGACGAGCTGACGGTGCAGGGCTACGGCGATCTGCCGGTCTGCATCGCCAAGACGCAGTATTCCTTCAGCGACAATGCCAAGCTGATCGGTGCGCCCGAGGGCTTTACGCTGAATGTGCGTGAGGTTCGGCTCTCTGCCGGTGCCGGATTCGTGGTCGTAATCTGCGGCAGCATCATGACGATGCCCGGCCTGCCCAAGCACCCTGCTGCGATGGATATTGATGTAGATGTCCACGGCAAGATCACCGGCCTGTTCTGATCGTCTGCACTAGCTATACAAAACACCCCCTCCGGGTCTGCAGAAGCAAGGTTGACATCGCTTCTGCAGCGGCCCGAAGGGGGTGTTGCTTTGTACGGTCAGGATATGGCAGGGGAGTGTGCAGCCTTATGCCTCGCCGGTACGCTCTGCCTGCTGTTTTTCCTGTTGTTCAATATCGGGGGCTGTACCGCCGCCCGGCATCTTATGGCCGAAGGACGGCACAAAGAAGTACTTGCGGATGACGAAGATCAGCGCAATGGCCCCCACACTGACGAGGTTCTGAATGGCATCCTCATGACCGACGATCATGTGGCGGGCAATGGCGTAGAGCAGCACCTCCAGCACGCTGCCGGGGCTGTGCTTGGCGAGCATCTTGATAAACTCTATGCCGATGACAATATCCAGCGCCCGTTCAAGGAAGGTATGCACCTCCATACTGTCGGCATCGGTCAAAAGCCCCGGCATGAGCCTGAGCAGCGGCACAATGCTCATCAGCAGGGCAATCAGCACAATGCCCGACAGTACGACCTCCAATATGCCGGCGGCCTCGGCGATCTGATCACGGAAAATGCGCTTGATCCATTCCTCTCTGCCATGCAGGGCGCGGTTGGTCAGGCGTCGTCTGGGTTCGTTCATGGGTCGCTCCTTCCAGGATTGATTTATCTGCCGCAGCGCACAGCTCCGCCCGCCGGTGCGGGTCGTACTGCGGAGCGGACAGTATTTTGTAAAATTATAGCATATTTTCTAAAGCTTTTCCAGCGGATTTTTGCAGGGCGTTTTATTACAGAAAAAACTTGTCAAAAACGCTTGACAATCGCGGCGGTATCCGGTATAATCTAATGCGTTGTCCGCCTCTGTAGCTCAGTCGGTAGAGCAGGGGACTGAAAATCCCCGTGTCATTGGTTCGATTCCGATCGGAGGCACCACGTCAAGGAAACCCAACAGGGTTTCCCAATATGCGGCCGTAGCTCATCTGGTAGAGCGCCACCTTGCCAAGGTGGAGGTAGCGAGTTCGAGCCTCGTCGGCCGCTCCAGATAAGACCACCCTTCGGGGTGGTTTTTTTATGCCCGAAACGCGAAAAATAGGGCATACCCTGCATTTTGCCCATTGACACCCGCATATGCACAACGGTATACTTTAACCGTTGCCGTACAGTATCAGTGCTGCGGGCGTATGCAAGCGTCATGTCAGCGGTTGGAATTGCGCGGTAATGCTAAAATGTTCGCTGCCTGCGGCAGCAGAACGATTGCGGTATTTTATAAAAGGAGTGCGGAATCATGAAAAACAATAACAACATCAAAACCTTCGTTGCAGTTGGCATCGGCGCAGCTCTCTTCTTTGTTCTGGGCCGTTTTGTGGCGATTCCCAGCCCGGTGCCCAACACCAACATCAGCCTGCAGTACGCCGTTCTGGGCCTGCTGGCGGCTATGTACGGTCCTGTAGCCGGCGCTCTGATCGGCTTCATCGGCCATGCCCTGATTGACCTGTCCTGGGGTGGCATCCCGTGGTGGAGCTGGGTCATCGCCTCTGCTTTCACGGGCGTTGTTGTTGGCCTGTTTGCCAAGAAGCTGAATGTGCAGGAGGGCAACTTCAACAAGGCCAAGTTTGCCATGTTTGCCGTTGCAAACCTTATTGCGCATGCCGTTTCATGGATTGTGGTTGCCCCTGTGCTGGATATCCTGATCTATGCCGAGCCTGTCAAGAAGGTTTTTGCACAGGGCGCTTTTGCTGCCGTGTCCAACATCATCACGGCTGTTGTGGTCGGCGGCCTGCTGATTCTGGCCTACACCAAGACCATCGCCAAGAAGGGCTCTCTGGACAAAGAGTAACCTCGACAAAACCCGTATGCCTTCCCACGAATGCGGGAAGGCTTTTTGCTTGTGACATCACCCTGCGAGGTGCCGTATGGCTGAAACCAAAACCCCGATCATATCCTTCCGCAATTTTTCCTTCCAGTACCGCGCGCAGAAGCAGCCCACCCTGCACGACATTGATCTGGACATCTACCCGGGCGAGCGCGTGCTGATTGCAGGCCCGTCCGGCAGCGGCAAAAGCACACTGGCGGCCTGCATCAACGGTCTGAATCCCTTCTCCAACCCCGGCGAATGCAAGGGCAGCCTGATTGTGGACGGCGTTGACGCGCCCCACAGCAGCATCTTTGAGCTGGCCGGGCATGTGGGCACCGTGCTGCAGGACCCGGACGGCCAGTTCATCGGGCTGACCGTGGGGGAGGACATTGCCTTTGCGCTGGAAAACAGCTGCACCCCGCAGGAGGAAATGCACGAGATCACCCGCCATGCCGCAGAGCTGGTCGGGATCGAAAACCACCTCGACTATGCACCGCACGAGCTTTCCGGCGGGCAGAAGCAGCGCGTCAGCCTCGCGGGCGTTATGGTCGATCAGGTCAAGGTGCTGCTGTTTGATGAACCGCTCGCCAATCTGGACCCGGCCACCGGCAAGCAGGCCATTGAGCTGATCGACACGATCCAGAAGAAAACCGACACCACGGTCCTGATCATTGAGCATCGTCTGGAGGATGTGCTTTGGCGCAGCGTGGACCGCATCGTGCTGGTCAACGATGGCCGGATCTTGGCCGACCTGCACCCGGATGAGCTGCTTTCCGGCTCTCTGCTGGCGGAAAACGGCATCCGTGAGCCGCTCTATTTGACGGCGATGCGGTATGCCGGTATTGACATCACGCCGGACAAACACCCTGCGCATATCGACTCGGTCGCGCTGGATGATGCCGATACGGCGCGGCTGCAAACCTGGTTCAAGGCGGAGCCGCTGCCTGCGCCGAAGCCGACCCCCGCCCCGCTGCTTGAGGTCAAAAACCTCAGCTTTGGCTACAGCAAGGACCAGCATACCCTGTCGGATGTCAGCTTTACGATCGGCAGGGGGGAGATGGTCAGCATCGTTGGCCGCAACGGTGCGGGCAAATCCACCCTCTCCAAGCTGATCTGCGGCTTTGAGACGCCCGACTGCGGAGAGATATGGTTTGACGGTAAGAATCTCAAAGGCGAAAATATCCGCCGCCGTGCCCGGCACATCGGCTATGTCATGCAGAACCCCAACCAGATGATCTCCAAGACGATGATCTTTGACGAGGTCGCCATGGGCCTGCAGGGCATCGGTCTGTCGGAGGACGAGATCCGCGCCCGGGTCGAGGAAACACTCAGGGTCTGCGGTCTGTACCCGTTCCGCAACTGGCCGATCTCCGCTTTGAGCTTTGGCCAGAAGAAACGCGTCACGATTGCGAGTGTGCTGGTGCAGGAACCGGAGCTTATCATTCTGGATGAACCGACAGCGGGACAGGATTTCCGCCATTATACCGATATTATGGAGTTTCTGCGCGGGCTGAACGCGAAGGGCATGACCGTCGTGATGATTACCCACGACATGCACTTGATGCTGGAATACACGCCCCGCGCGCTGGCCTTCTGCGATGGGCGGCTGATTGCCGACCGGTCGGCAGCGGCTATCCTCTGCGACCCGATGCTCATCGAGCAGGCAGCGCTGAAGGAGACCAGCCTTTACACGCTGGCCAACCGCTGCGGCATTGCCCCGGCGGAGGATTTTGTGGAACGCTTTATCGCAGCGGACAGGGAGGTGCGTGCGGATGGCTGCTAATACCGTTTTAAACTATCTGCCGCGCAAAAGCGTGGTGCATGAGCTGACCGGTACGACAAAGCTGGCCTTCTTTCTGCTGTTTACCTTTGCCAGCATGATCACTTACAACACATGGGTGCTGCTGGGACTGATGGCTGTCAGCTTTGCGGTGTTCAAGCTAAGCAACATCAAGCTGCGCGAGGTCCGCTTTATGCTGGTGTTCATGCTGGTGTTTCTGGCGCTGAACGATCTGTTTATCTTTCTGTTTGATCCGAATCAGGGCACGACCCTCTATGGCACCCGCACGGTGCTGTGCCATCTTTTCTGGCGGTATGACCTGACCGCAGAGCAGCTGTTTTACATGTTCAATATCTCGCTCAAATATTTTGTGGCACTGCCCGTTGCGATCCTGTTTATCTCCGCCACCAACCCCAGTGAGTTCGCCGCCAGCCTGAACAGCATCGGCGTCTCCTACAAGGTTGGTTATTCGGTGGCAATCGCGCTGCGCTACATCCCGGATATCCAGCGCGACTATCACAGCATCAGTCAGGCGCAACAGGCGCGCGGTGTCGAACTGGGCCGCAGTGAGCCGTTCTTCAAGCGGCTGAAAAATGCGGTCAGCATTCTTTTGCCGCTGATTTTGACGAGCCTGAACCGCATCGACACGATCTCCAACGCGATGGAACTGCGCGGCTTCGGCAAGAGCGATAAGCGCACATGGTACACCCGCCGACCCTTCGCGCGCCGCGACTTTATCGCGCTGGGCCTTGGTGCTGTGCTGCTGCTCATCAGCCTGACCGTGACGATCAAATTCGGCCGGTTTTATAATCCGTTTGTCTAAAAGAGCATAGAAATGCAAAAGGCGCCCCTGCGGAAAACAACTCCGCTGGGACGCTTTTTTATGCTCTAAGCCCTGTCAAACACAGCCGCCCGCTCAGGCATCATCATACCTGAGCGGGCGGCTGTGTTATTTTATCAAAAGCTTACTGCATCAATCCGCAGACCAGCTGTGCATACGCAACAGGGTCCTCGATGGGCAGGCCTGCAATCAGCAGCGCCTGATCGTAGAGTAACTCAGCGTATTTGGCGACCTTGTCGGCGTCACCGGCGGCGTGGGCGGCCTTCAGTGCGGAAAAGACGGTGTGATTGGGGTTCAGCTCCAGCACCTTCGTGCTCTCAACGCCTTCGGCGTTCGGCATACGGCGCAGGACCTTCTCCATCTCCATCGAGATGCCGCCCTCGGCGGTCAGCGTGACAGGATGCTCCTGCAGGGTGGGGTTGACCTTGACCTCCTTGACTTTGCCGTTCAGATCCTTCTTGATCTCCTCAAACAGATCCTTGTTCTCGGTTTCGGCGGCCTCGGCGGCCTTCTTCTCGTCCTCCGTCTCAAGGCCCAGATCACCGGCATTGATGTTCTGGAAGGTCTTTTCCTTGTACTCATGCATGACCTGCAGGCAGAACTCATCCACATCCTCGGTGCAGAGCAGCAGATCATAGCCCTTGCTCAGCACAAGCTGGGCATTGGGCAGCTTGCTCAGGCGGTCGGTGTCGTCACCGGCGGCAAAATAGATGCACTTCTGATCCTCGGGCATCTTCTCGATGTACTCATCCAGCGTGACGAGCTTCTTCTCCTTGGCGGAGTAGAACATCAGCAAATCACCCAGCAGATCCTTGTGCATGCCGTAGTCACCGTAGATGCCGAACTTGATCTGGCGGCCGAAGCTCTTCCAGAAGGTTTCGTACTTCTCGCGGTCATTGACGAGCATCGCGTGCAGCTCGTTCTTGATCTTCTTTTCCAGAGAGTTGCGCATCAGCTTGAGCTGGTTATCCTTCTGCAGCGTTTCACGGCTGATGTTCAGGCTCAGATCCTCGCTGTCCACAACGCCCTTGACAAAGCTGAAATAGTCAGGCAGCAGATCGCCGCACTTCTCCATAATCATAACGCCGGAGGCATACAGGGCCAGACCCTTCTCGTACTCCTTGGTGTAGTAGTCGTAGGGGGTGGAGCCGGGGATAAAGAGCAGCGCCGTGTAGGTGGCAGTGCCCTCGGTCCGGCTGGTGATGACCCGCAGCGGGTCAGTGTAGTCCATGAACTTGGACTTGTAGAACTCGTTGTAGTCCTCGTCCTTGACCTCACTCTTGGGGCGCTTCCAGATGGGCACCATGCTATTCAGCGTTTCCAGCTCGGTGTAGGTCTCATACTCGGGCTTGTAGTCGTCACCGGCGTCCTCCGGCTTCGGCTTCTGGCGGGATTTTTCGCGGAACATCGTGATGGGGAAACGGATGTAGTCGCTGTACTTCTTGACAAGGTTTGCCAGCGTATATTCCTCAAGATACTCGCTGTAGTTGTCGGTATCGGTATCGTCCTTCAGCACCAGAATGATCTCGGTGCCCACATCGTCCTTGTCGGCCTCAGTCAGGGTGTAGCCCTCCACACCAGTGGACTCCCACTTCCAGGCGGTGTCGGCGCCCTGTGCGCGGGAGATAACGGTGACCTTCTTCGCCACCATAAAGGCGGAGTAGAAGCCGACACCGAACTGGCCGATGATGTCGATGTTATCGCTCTGGTTTTCGGTCTTGAAATCGAGCGAGCCGCTCTTGGCAATCGTGCCGAGGTTCTTTTCCAGATCCTCCTTCGTCATGCCGATGCCGTTATCGCTGATGGTCAGCGTGCGGCTGTCCTTGTCAGGCTGGATATGGATCTTCAGATCGTCCTTTGTGATGCCGATGGTGGTATCGGTCAGGCTCTTGAAATAGCGCTTGTCGCAGGCATCCGACGCATTGGAGATCAGCTCACGCAGAAAGATCTCGCGGTTTGTATAGATAGAATTGATCATCAGGTCGAGCAGCTTTTTGCTCTCAGCCTTGAACTGACGCATTGCCATGGTAGAAAACCTCACTTATAAAAATGAAATTAGCACTCTTATATCTGAACTGCTAAAGCTAGTTTAGCACTCTTTTTTATAAAGTGCAACCCTTGTACGCTATTTTAACAAAAAATTTAAATTCAGGGCTTTTCAAGTGTCGGATTTTGAGGTATGCTTACAATATAAAATAATAAGTGCAGGGGCGGCTGCTCGCATCGACCCCTGCAGCAATCCTTATCAGAGGAGAATACCACTATGAGCATCTATGGTGACCGCGCCTATGCGGCATTTTTTAAAGGCTATAACTGCTGCCAATCGGTGGCAGTTGCCTTTGCGGAGGAGATGGGCATGACCGAAAAGCAGGCCCTGCAGATTTCGGCAGGCTTCGGCGGCGGCTTCGGCCGTATGCGGGAGGTCTGCGGTGCCTTTTCCGGCATTACGCTGGTGCTGGGGGCGCTCTACGGCAGCGATGACCCGGCAAAAAAGACAGCCCTTTACACCGATGTGCAGGCTTTGGCGGCTGAGTACAAGGCCCGCAACGGCGGCCCGAATACCCTGATCTGCCGGGAACTGCTGGGCTTACAGCAGGCCGAGGGCAGCCCGGTTGCCAGCCCCCGCACCCCGGAATACTACAAAAAGCGCCCCTGCCCGGAGCTTTGCCGCGTAGCCGCTGACATTATGGCGGAGTACATCGCGGCGCACCCGAGAGATTGAATGTGCCCCTACAAAAACAAATCAACGAATCATTGAATCGAGGAATCACCATGCAATGCTACACCCACACCCTCCCCGGCGGCGCATCGCTTGTCGGCTACCTGCGGGAGGAAACCACCGAAATGCCCGCTTTCAACACCCGCCCTGCCATGCTGATCCTGCCGGGCGGCGGCTATGCCTACTGCAGTTCGCGGGAGGCTGACCCGGTCGCCATGCAGTTTCTGCAGGCAGGCTACAATGTCTTTATCCTTTATTATACCTGTCGTGGGCAGGAGAGCCAGCCTGCGCTGCGCTGGCAGCCGTTGATCGATGCGGCCGGTGCTATCCTGCATATCCGCAAGAACGCGGTGCAGTTCCATATCGACCCGGCCAAGGTCGCGGTCTGCGGCTTCTCGGCGGGCGGCCATCTTGCGGCGTCCACGGCAATCCTGTGGGACGCTGAGCCGGTTCGGCAGGCACTCGGCATCTGCGGAAAAGAGGCCCTGCCCGATGCCGTGGTGTTGGGCTACCCGGTCATCACCAGCGGCGAATTCCGGCATGACGGCTCGATCTGCAACCTCTGCGGTGACGATGCCGCCCTGCGCGGGACGATGAGTCTCGAAAATCAGGTCAGTGACGGACTGCCGCCCTTCTACATCTGGCACACTGTGGAAGATGCCTCGGTGCCGGTGCAGAATTCCATGCTGCTGGCCACGGCTTTGACTGCCCATAAGGTACCGTTTGAGCTGCACCTTTTCGCCCATGACGGCCACGGCACCAGCACCTGCACGCAGGAGGTCAACACCCCCAACCGCCACAACAGCGCATGGGTGCCCCTGTGTACCGACTGGCTGGCCGACACACTGGATTTCCACCTGTGAGGGCGGTAGAACCCGGCCGCTGCGGCGAATGCTGGGACGCCTGTCCGCGCCTGTCTGCGGGGGAACCGTTCGATTTTGCCTGTGCGGGCTGCGGGGACTGCTGCCGCCAAAGGCGTGATCTGGTGCTGTCCGGCTATGATTTGTACCGTATTGCGCGGCGGCTGCGGCTCTCACCGCGCATTGTGGCGGCGGCCTTCTGCAAAAGCTATATTGCGCCCGAAAGCTGCCTGCCGGCCCTGCGCCTGACGCCCGACCCCAAAACCGGAAACTGCCGCTTTTTTGAGGGGAGTGCCTGCGCCATCCATGCAGCCCGCCCGCTGGCCTGCGCCCTCTATCCGCTGGGGCAGAGCATCGACACCGAAACCGCAGCTGTCGAGTATTATGTCCAGACCCCGCTGTGCGGCGCACGGACGGGGGAGGCGCGCACCCTGCGGGATTATCTGAACGATGCCGCTGTTACCGAGCGGGCGGGTATAGACGCGCGGTGGGCTGTTGTGTGTACCCGGCTTTCCCAACGACTGCAGGCGGCGGGCGGGCAGGAAAATCCCCGCTTTGCGGCTGCTGCCAGACGCATTGAGCGTGCGCTCTACTATGAGTATTCACTCGGCGATGACTTTTACCCGCAGTTTTGCCAAAACATAGAAATTTTGATGCCGCTGCTGGACAGGATGCTGTAAACGGAAATTGCAGGGGCAATAAAAAGCGCTGTGACCTTTCCCAAAAGGTCACAGCGTATTTTTATTCTTGGGATCAGCAGATAAAGAACCCGCCGCGTCCGCCGCAGCAGCACCAACTCAGGATGTTGCAAACCAGCAGGTACATCCAGAACGACAGGCAAAACTGTCCGGGACGGCCGCTGGGCTGGGCGTAGGGCTGCTGGTAGCTTGTGTAGCTGCGGCCCGGACTTTGCAGCTGGTCCAGCAGATTCTGGTAGGCGTAGTTGTTCGGCTCCATCGAAACCGCCGTGCGGGCCTCCTCCTGTGCGCGGATGTTGTTGCCCAACCCCTGATTGGCAAGGGCTGCGTAGTAGTGCCACTGGGCGGTACGGCCGGCGGCAGAGATGCCGTTCAGTGTGTTGAGAGCCTCCTCATAAAAGCCGCTGCGGATATAGTTTGCCGCCGCCCGCAGCTCGGGGTCACCGGCAGCGCTGCCGTAGCTTTGCCGCCCGGCCGAGCTGCCGGTGCTGTAATAGCCGAAGCCGAACGGCCCGAACCCGAAGCCGCCGCCCGCAAAGGGGTCCTGATACTGCTGGCTGTAGCCGTTGCTCTGGCCGTAGTTCTGCCCGCTCTGCCGGTAGGCGGTGCCGCCGCCCTGCTTGATGCGCATGATCTCGCTGTAGGCGGCCTGAACCTCCTTGAAATGCTCCTCTGCCGCCGGGTCATCGGGGTGCAGGTCGGGGTGGTACTGCTTGCACTTCTGGCGGTAGGCTTTTTTAATCGTTTCGTCATCGGCACCGGGGGTGATGCCCAATACGCTGTATGGATCAGTCATGGCGTTGTGCCTCCCTGTGCTTGCGTACCAGCGCGTACTTGCTCCATACGCCGGAATAGATCGTGTTGTACAATAGCTTCCCCTCCGGGGTGTCCTTTAGAATCGGCAGCATCTCAAAATGCTGTGCGCAGCGGCCCATCTGCTGGGTCAGCAGCTCATGGCAGCGCTGCTCGTAGGCGGCGGGCGGCAGTTCATCCGCCAGCTGCTGCAGCGCGTTGAAGCGGCCGCGCCGGGCGTCCTTTTGCAGGTCATCGTAGGCATCCATCAGGTAGATGAACGCCCCAAGACCCTGTCCCATGCCGCGCAGCGCCGGTGCCCATAGATCGTCCCTGCAGGCAAAAACCTCGCCCAGCAGCGCGCCGAAGGTGTTGCACAGCGCGTCCAGATCGTGGCTGCCAGAGCCCTCCAGCACATTGAGCCGGTCGAGCATCGCAGTGATTTTGCTCATCTGGCGGGGCCAGCGCTGGCGCAAAGCGGGCAGATACGGCTCAAGCCGCTGCGCCTGTGCCAGACTGGCGCGGCGGTGGTCGTCCTGCCAGTCGTCCATAAAATTATAATATGCCAGCGCGGCAGTCATGTCGGCCGCATATTCGGTAAACGAATTGTCAGCGCGGGGGCGCTTTCTAAGGGGATGGGGGGCACAGCGCCCCGCGGCAAAGGCGGTGGGCTCATCGTACAGCGCAGTCAGCAGGATGCAGACGAACGCCATATCATAGCTCAGCGTCAGCTGCCCGGTGCGGCCGTAACGACGGCCCAACGCCTGACACAGCCCGCAGTAATAGCCCTGATAGCGCTCCATCTCGGCATCTGCCAGACCCTTGCGGTAAATCGTAACATATCCAAACATACGGCGTCAACTCTTTTTGATGAACTGGCGGCCGCACTTGGGGCAGGTGATGCTGATTTTACCGCGCCCGCGCGGTACGCGCAGATGCTGGCCGCACTGGGGGCAGCGGTAGTAGTGATATTCTCTGCGCTGCTTGAATCGCACCTGCTGCTTGGCGAACCACGCTGCGGCGCGGCTTTGATAGGAAAGATATTTTAGGTTTTCAGCGTAGCGCTTGCGGGTGTTGCGGCTCAAAATGCGGAAATAGCTGTAAATGATGGCAGCCAGCCCCAGCCAATACAGCACAGGGGAGACCCATGCGCCGATGACGATGAGAATGAGGGATGCAATGCAGAGAAAGCCGCTGAACTGGTCAAACCCATAGCGGCCGGACATAAAGCGCTGAAACCAGCCTTTCATTTTACAAAAACCACCTTTTCGCGGCAAAGCCGCATTGTTTACACTTCAGTATGACACACAAATATGGGCAAATCGTGAACAAGCGGGAAATAGAATTTGAATAAAAGGGCTAAGCGCATTAAATCTCTTCCGCGAAATAGTCGCTGTCAATGCGCTTGAGTTTATAGACTTTCTGAACAGAAACACCTAAGCCGTATTCAATCATCAAAGATGTGAGCTTCTGTCCGTCGACCAGAATAATATGCTGTGCGTCGGCATATTCTCTGGCACCCTTGGAAAATTTGGCAGTTGTAATGAAAAGCCCCTTTTCTACGCGGGGCGGGCCCATCATGGCACCGAAAAATTTCTGAAGCTCCGGTTTTCCGATTGTTACATCGGGATTCCAGCGTTTGGCTTGTATGTAAATTAAGTTGAAGCCGAGCTTATCCTCGTGTATAACTCCGTCAATTCCGTCATCGCCACTGTATTTGGTCTTGAAGCCATCTCCATAATCCATTGTCTTCATCAGGTCAACAACCAACTGCTCAAAAAATACAGGTGTCTGCTGCATGATTTCAGAAAGCAGATCGTCAGCGAGGGTGTCGTTTATCGTCTTGTGCAACGCGTCCATCTGTTCTTCAGGGGTTTTTACATCGGCCAAAGAAGGAGTGGACGCAGTAGAAGCTGTGATCTCTTCGTTACCAACAAAGGCGGCAAAAGAAGCATAATGTTGCTTTAAATATGCATTCGTGATGGAAACGCCATTATCGACCAGCCGCTTGCCCTCGGCGGTGATAACATAATTGCCCCGGCTGGGAGTGTCAACAAGACCAGCCTTTTTCAAATAGGTTTTTGCCCAATTTAGTCGATTGACAAATACAGTTTGCCGTTGGCTGGGTAACTGTTCCGTTAAATCTTCGGCGGATAAATGCAGCAATTCTGCAACATCGGCGGCAACGGCCTTTGCTGTGTGCAGCTGCCCGTCTTTTATTACCGTAAGGAAGGGAACATACAGTTCATCATATTTCGGCAACGCCATTTTATCAGCTCCTTTTTTCGGGCAAATTATTCTTCGCGAACTATCTTCACTACACACTCGACTATTGTTTCATTTTCCAAGGGCAATTCTTTCACTTCTGTTCCATTCACCGGGACAGGGAAGTTGAAGATAATCTTCCTAATCCAGTTGCCATCCGGCTGCTTTTCCGGGAATAACTCAATCCGCTCAATAAACGCCCGCATGAACTCCTTCCGCTCCACTTCGGAGGCTGCTTCATAGACCTGATCGAATGCCAGCAACAGGCGGTAGATATTATCACCCGAAATCTTCTCCTGCCGGATACTCCGTATCTGGCTTTGCACATCGTCAATCTGGACTTCAATCTCATCTATTGCGCCATATTGCTCGTCATATCGGCGCTGCAAATCAGAAATTTTCCGGTCATAATACGGGTCATTCACATCTAAACCGTCCATCTGCCGTTCCAGTCGGGCCTTTGTGCCTAATGTCTGCCGAAGCTGCGCCTGTAATGCTTCCAGCTGCTTCTCCAAATCGTTCGTATCGACAGCGGAGCCGATTTTCGCCTTGATTGCATCCGCAAACCGTGGGTCACTGACCATAGCAGAGATGATTGACGCTACCATGCGGTTCATTTCCATCTGCTCAATATTCAGCCGGAAGGTACACTCGTGGCCTGTTGGCGTCACCGTATTCTTGCAGTAATAGTAATAGCGGGTCTTTTTGTCCTTGCTGTGGGCTTTCGCAATATTCCCGTACAGGCTTTTGCCGCAGCAGGGGCATTTCAGAATACCGGACAAGATATGTGCGTGGGTAGGGTCATTGACTTTCTCACGCCGGTAAGCATTGATTTTCCGTTTTTCCTGCGCGAGGTTCCAATCTTCTTCTGAAATGATAGCCTCATGCTTCCCCTCGTACACAGGGAACTCCGATTGCTCAACTACGTGCATCTCATTCCGTGTGCCGATCTTCTTCTCTGTCCGGCGTCTGCCATAGGCGATTTTTCCCATATATACCGGATTATCAATGATACTCTTCACAAAGCTGGCAGAAAAACCGGGAATGGTGCCGTTCTGCCTTAACTTCTTCACAAAGCCCTGCCGGTTCAGATATTTTGCCACGCCACTGACACCATCGTTGGTGTGAATATAGCGGTCAAAGATGGTGCGGATCACGTCCACTTCATCCTCAGCAATCAACAGTTCGCCTTTTTCAAGGCGGTATCCATAAGGGGCAAAGCCACCGTTCCATTTTCCTTCACGGGCTTTCTGCTCCCGTCCGGCCATCGTCTGTGTCCGAATATTTTCACGCTCTATCTCTGCCACCGCAGAAAGGACAGAAATCATCAGCTTGCCGGAATCTTTGGAACTGTCAATGCCGTCTTCCACACAAATCAGATTGACACCGAAATCCTGCATCAGCTGCAAGGAATTCAGAACGTCAGCGGCATTCCTGCCAAACCGGGACAGCTTGAACACCAGCACATATTCCACACCGTCTTTGCAGTCCTGAATGTCTTGCAGCATCCGCTGAAATTCGTGCCTGCCCTGAATATTCTTGCCGGAAAAGCCTTCATCAGAATATTCACCAGCCACTACCATATCTTCGTATTCAGCGTATTTCCGCAGTTTGTCTCGCTGAGCATCCAGACTATATCCGTCCACCTGCATGGATGTAGATACCCGTGTGTAGAGATAACATTTTGTTTTAGTTTTCTTCATGCAGGCCGCCCCTTTCTTCCAGCTCTAAACATTCATCCGTTACTTTCTTCTTCGCCAGACCTTCATTCTGAATGTAGTACTCCAACAAACGGAGTACATATTCCGGCGCATGGCGGTTATCCAGTTCCCATTCTGTCACAGTCCGATAGGGAATCTGAAAATATTTACAAAATTCCTTGCGATTCATGCCAGTGCTTTCCCGCAATTCTTTTATTTTGGTTTTGCAGTCCATTTCATTTACCCCATAAAGCAAAAATACACGTTGCGTATTTATTATAGCATACGCCAAACAAATACGCAACGTGTAAATTTAATTTATATCAAGCGGCTTTGTCAAATTCCTGATACACAGGAACGGGTTGCTTTCCTGATGCCGCAGACTGTGTACGGCCATCCTTCTCAGTCTCCTGCATCTGCCCCAACAGCTGTGGCCCGTACTTCTGCAACAGCCGCGCCATCACATCAACACAGCGGTCAAATGCCGCATTATATTTCGGATCATCATAAACTTTGCTCAATAGGCCGCTCCTTTCCTCTATGGCTGCTCTGCGCATAGATGTTCAAAACTTCTGCCGGTATCTGTTCCAAAATCGCCACGGCACTGTCATAGTCGCGCCGCAGCTTGAGGTCTTCGATCTGCTTTAGGGTGCTGACCTTCTGCGCCGATGCAAGAGATTCTTCCAGTTCGGCATTTTTCGTTTTCAACTTTTTGTTTTCGGATGCTGTTTTCGTGAAGGCTACGCCATATTTCCGCAGCAGTGTGTCCATCTTCTCCACGCTGGGAATATAGGTATCCAGAATCTTGCAGATTTCCTCCGCCCGGCTTTTGGCGTTAAAGGGATTGATTCCAGTGAGCAGATCCTCCAGTTTGCTTTTCTGTTTGGTCAGTCTGGTCATCTCCTTAAATACGCGGGGCGGGATATGGTCGCGCCCGGTCAGGCTGGCGCTCTCGCCACGCTCCAAATCTGGAAACTTCTTGACCATGTGTTTCCAAAACTCATCCTGCCACCAGGTCAGCTTCTTTTTATTGCCCATGATGTCTTTGGCGCTGAGCCTGCCATCCTCCGTCAAAGGGACAAAACAAAGGTGCATATGGGGCGTTTTCTCGTCCATATGCACCACGGCGGATATAATTGTCTCTTTGGACTGATGCTGTTCCAAAAAGTGCAGAGCTTCCTCGAAAAATACCCGAATTTCCGCCTGTTTCTTTCCCTTAAAGAACTCCGGGCTGGCTGTGAACAGCGTCTCGATCATACGGATACTGTCTTTCCGGGTACGGCATCCGGCAGCGGCAATTTGCCTCTCTGACTCGGCCCGGTACTTGCCGGGCGGTTTGACCAGATGGAAGTTGTACTTGCTTCGGCTGGTATCCACATCGGGATTACTGGCGTACTTTTCCTTTGTGCGCTCGTTATGGGCCTCGATATTGCCGATTTCAGGCCCCTTATATTTGGCAAATCGCATAATCGCGTATTGTGCTTTTTCCATACTCAATCCCTCCGTTTCTGCCAGACAATGTCATATCCCAGCACGTCAGCCAACTCCACGGCCTCCCGATACCGCAGCGATTCCCGCTGCAATTTTCCGGAAAGATTGGATACGCTGTCACTCCACCCATACTCATCGTGCAGCTGGTCAACGACTTCCTGCATGGTGTAACCGGCGCGGATGATCTGCGCCTTGATTTCGTTTCGGATACTTGACTTCATAAAATATATTCCTCCATTTTCGCAAGTGAAGCCCTTTGTCACTTGATAGATAAAACATGATTTTCGGTTGCGTCATAAAAAGAACCGGCTACGCTGGGGAGCGCACCGGCTTTGGTCAATGGTGAAATTTGTGCAAATGCTGTTTTGCGATAGAAATGATTCCCTGCGTATCGTTGGTCAACGGCGGAATATTCGACTTCACAGAAATGCGGGACTTTTCACTGTTCGGGCTGTATTGTCACAAAATGCTGCAATCTGTACGTCGTTCCGTGAGCCGCCATCCGGCGAACTGTATACGGATAAAAGAGAAACATTTCGCTGTTTTGAGATTGCTCTAAAATATGCCTGCAAAATCACCGCTTTTACTGACCGCTTCAGGTGTGGTCAAAATGACCACACCTACTTCACAGCACAAAAGCGCGAAGAATTTCACGGTTCTGGTGGTGGACAAAATATCCATAACCACTTTTACACATCAAAATAGGTGTACCCAAAATGGGCACGACCACTTTATCCAAATGAAGCGCCTCTACAATATATGAGGTAACAGGGTCAATCGCTGCGTACATACGTACCGGCGACCAGATCGGAAATCAATCCCGCCAGTCTTCCGGTACGTACGTACACTGTGAAGCGTCCGTAAACTCGTTTATATGCGGCCTTGCCACTGCCTCGATCCCCATAAAGCCCCATACCCGGCGTCCTGCCGAATTGGTAATCGTGTTGCAGTGTTCCAGATTGTACTTACCGCAGGCTGCCACCAGCGCATCGCTGAAGCTGCGGCGTTTGAGTGCAGTCAGGCTATTTTCCTCGCACCACATCCGGTAAATGTCGTAGCAATCCTTTGAACTGATGGACGCATCCGCTTTCAGCCGGATATAGCCCTCGGATTCCAGAAAATCAAACACGTTATTGTTGTCCCGCTTGACGGCCTCCCGGTTCTCTTTGGTGCGCTGGCTCTCGGTGAACTTGAAGTTGTTCGCTACCAACCGCTGCAATCCCGCAAAAGCCCACAGCAGAATGCCCTCCACCTCGGCCTTCATCTTCTCTGCCAGGTCGGGATCATCCACACGGTCGGCAGGTTTCTCTTTGGCGGTCAGCACCAACTGCCGCCGATAAAAGCCATCACTGCGGTCAAAGAGAGCCTGCAAGTCGCCATTGCTGAATGCCAGCAGCCGGGCGCACATCCATCCCTGATAGCTCTGCTTGCCTTTACGCTCCAAATCCATTTTACCCTGTGCGGTGACGATGGATTTGACGTAATTGGTCTGACGCAGCGCCTCCATCCGCATATCGTCGTCCACACACAGCAGAATGTGTTCCAGATCAGCGCGGGCGAACCGGTTCTCGGAAATTTTACCGATGCTGCCATCCTTCATGTTGCTGCCGAACAGGGCGGACAGCACCGCGCCGATCTGGCTCTTACCCTCGCCGCCATTGCCCTTAATGACCATCATGCGCTGTCCCTTGTTGCTGGGGATCAGGCAGTAGCCGATATATTCCTGCAAAGTGGGAATGTCCTCCGGGTAAAGAAGCCCATCCAGAAAAGCCAGCCAGCGGGTCGGCGTGGGCGCATCGGGATTATAGGCCACCGGCAGGCGGCAACGCACGATGTCCGGTTTTCCCTCCGTAAAGGAGCCATCCAGAAACAACGTGCCGTTTGCCAGATGAATGCGGTCAGCCTCCGGCGGGAAATCCTCTACCAGCGCCGCCAGCTTCATCAGCTCCACGATATTGCTGATTTTGCGGGGGATATTGCTGACTGCACAGCATTTCAGTTCCTCAAAAATTTCTCCACGCAGTGGCAGCTCATCGGTCACGCGGCCATCAGGCGTGAAAAAAGCCCCGTTTGTGTAGATGATTTTGTGTCTGCCGAGAAAATCATCACAAAACAGGGCTTCATTGATACTCTTGCCGTCAAACCAGATGGGCTGGTTGGCCTCACGCGATTGCTCGTTCTTCGCCACGGTGCTGCACCTCCTTTTCCAGACGTCTGAGCCGCTGCTCCAGCGCGGTGATAGTGCCGTCCTTCAGCAGCATATCCACCGCTTTCACACGCTGCTTCAGTTCCGCAAACATGAGAACGTCCAACAAATCATTTACATACTCGATCATATGACAGGCTTCCACAAAGCGGTCATCCAGTTCATCCTCCGGCGATTGCGGGGCATATTCGACCTTCCAGCGTTCCAGCAGATGCAGATAATCGCAGAGCACCCGCTGGCAGTGTATCTCATCGTTGCGGAAAGCCCGCGCCAGCGGATAGGGCTTTTTCAAAGCCATCGCTGCCGGGGGCTTGTCCGGGTCGATGCCAAAGTCATAGGCCAGCTTTTTTGCGGCCTCGTAGCTGCTCAGGCCGAACAGCCGCGCCACAAAATCGATCACATCCCCGGTAGCCCCGCAGCCAAAGCAATAGAAATAATCCCTGTTCAGCTTCATGCTGGGATGCCGGTCATCGTGGAAGGGGCAGCAGATCATATCGCCCCGGTTGACCTTACAGCCGTAGTATTCGGCGGCCTGCTTCACGGTGACAGCGGATTTTACAGTTTCAAATAAATTCATAGGCTTTGTCCTCCATTATTTATTGACGGTATCTGCCCGTCTGCCTGAATATACGGGGAAAAAGCCTATAAACCGAAAAATCCGCTAAAAGTGCAAGAAATGAAAAAACGCCGCCCTGAAATCTTGCAAAAATGCAAGACCTCAGAGCGGCGAAGCCAGCGGAAAGCATTTGCCCGCGCTGGTTTTATCAGGTATAATGGATAAAGAGAGTTTTCAGAAGAGAGGTGCGTCACATGGAGGGAGCCTATCTGCCCGGCAATATCCGGCAGCGGATGCAGGAGCTTATGAAGGAACATAAAATTACCCAGGCACAGCTGGCGACCCGCATCGGCAGCACCGAGAGCGCCATCAGCCGGTTTGTCAGCGGTAAGACTGATAAGATCAGCACAGAACATTTGCTCCGCATTGCGAAAGTGTTTGAAGTCTCCACAGATTTCCTGCTGGGGGAAGTCAACACGCCCGACCGGACAAATTTTGATATTGAAGAACTGGGCCTGTCGGTGCAGGCGGCGCGGAATCTGTACACCGGAAAAGCCAATGCAGAGATCGTCAACCGCCTTTTGGAAAGCCCTCGCTTTGCAGAAGTCACCTATATGATTGAGCAATATTTTGACGATACGCTGGCCGCCGGTTTCGCCGGACAGAACCAGATGCTTACTACTCTCAGCGCCATGCTGCGCCGAAACAATAAAACAGACGCTGCGGTGCAGGCGGCCAGAACTGTCAACCGGCAGAAAGTTCCCGTATATCAGGCAGACCTGACGATGATACAGAACACATTTATGGCGGCGCTGCGGGAAGTGAAGAAAGAGATCGGCAACGATTTCACAGCAGCGCAGTCCTTGACCAAGGGCATCACTCAGCAGATGTTTACCGAACTCACCAAAGGGGCGGATGTTCATACTCCGACCATCACGCCCGAAATGATTTCCGCCGCCGTCACCCAGAGCGCAGCGGGGATGGACGGTGTGCAAAAGGAAGCATTAGACAAGTTCGGTCAGGCGCTGACGGAATTTCTCCAATCCACCTTAGACCACGCGCAGGAGAAGCAAAATGCCGACCCGGAGCAATGAGCAGCTGTGCAGACTGGCACAGAAAGGGGATACGGCTGCCCGTGACATTCTGCTGGAAAAGAATCTGGGATTCATCCGAAAAATTGCGCTGGAGCAATACCGAAACATGGGGCTGGATGAAAATGATATTGGAATTGATTTGGATGATTTGATGCAGGAGGGAAGTATCGGCCTGCTGAACGCGATCCCTTTGTTTGATGCCGGACGGGGCATGAAATTTCTGACCTATGCAGCACCGGCGCTCCGCAACGCCATGACGGACTGCATCCGCGCCGCCCTCGGTTTATTTGAGCAACGGATGGTGGATAAGAAAGACGGCCCCGGCTTCCAGAGAGTATATCTGGATGACGTTCTCTCAGAGGATGAACGGATGCTGCGGATCGAAGCCATAGCCGACCCTCACACCCAAACGCCGGAGCAAATCTATATCCAAAAAGAGCAGCTGATAGAATTGTATGCGGCGCTGGACAAGCTGACAGCCAGAGAGCAGACCTATCTGCTGTACCGCTATGGCTTTACCGATGGAATCGAGCACCCGCTGATCGGCGCGGCGCTCCATTTCCATCTCAGCGAGAGCTGGACAAAGAAGGTGGAGGGCGAGGCGATGGACAGCCTGCGCGGAAAGCTGCCGTGGTGGTTCTGATACGATGGGAAGCAGCGGCTGACGGGGGCTTTGATATACCTTTGTTCCGCAAATGACACGGCTGACAGACAGTGCTTGCCCGCACCGCCTGCCAGCCTTTTTCTGTCGCTTATGCTGCCCCGCAAGGGGCAACCTTTCCCGCCAGAACGCCGCAACTGTGGCCACACTTTTCAGGGTGTGCTACAATTCCGGCTGCCATCTGCTCCACAAAGGTATAACACACTAGACTTTCCTACGGAAAATCGTGTGCCACGAAACCGCCGGTTTCTTTGGATTCTTCCGGTCAAAGGGGAACACTATCCCCTCTGAACACCCCAGACAAAGGAGAACGCTGTTCCCTTTTGGAATCCCCTTGCCAATAGGGATGCTACCGCCCTATTGAATGATTTAGATAAAAAACAAAATAAAGCATAGTTCGCCAGCACACCGCTATTCTGTCATTACCTTACACAGACATCTTGTAACTTTTTCGTTAAGCCTATTGACTCTGATACTTCGGAAGAGATATAATATAGTTGCTACTTAGCGAGCCTAAATAGCAAAGCTAAAGAGAGGCGACGATATGAATAACAAATATGTCCAGCAATTCAAAAAAGGCTCTCTGGAAATGATACTTTTATGCCTAATCGGACGCAAGGAGACTTATGGATATGAAATTATAACTGAATTGAACAATAGTGCGTCTGTTTTGGGATATGCGAAAGAGGGAACCATTTACCCCATTTTGTATCGTTTGCAGGAAGCAGAACTAATCAAATGCCGATTGGCTCCGGCTGCGGCAAATGGCGGCTCAAAAAAGTATTATTCTTTAACGGATAAAGGCAGGAATGTACTTGATGAACTAATCTTATTTTGGTCAAGCTATGAAAACTGCGTAAACGGCTTTATAGAAAGTTATCAACAAGCGAGGGTATCCAAATGAAAGAACAATATATCAAACAGGTTGAAAAGGAACTATCTTTACCACGCAAAATGAAAAAAGAGGTTGTACGTGACTTGAATGAAGTTTTTGCGTCTGCTATGGAGCATGGAGAAGCAGAGCAGCAGATTATCCAGCGTTTGGGGACGCCAAAAGAATTTGCAGACAGCACCGCAGAACAGTTTGGCATTGATAACACCAAATCGAAAAAAAGGAACGGTATCATTTCTACTCTTGCTGCGCTTGTTATCGCGGCTGCTGCCTTTTCGGTATATGCTGTTACACAATCAGGAAAAGTACCAGAAGGAGCAATCGGACAAGCCGACGCGACAACAAATATAAAGATTGAGGGCGCGTTTGCCTTTGATATTTCGCAAATCCTTTTGGCTATTGGGTTTGCAGCAACAGCTATTGCTCTTTTGTTAATTATCCGAACCATACACAAAAACAGGAGGTAACCAATGAAGAAATATATTTCTGTATTCACAATCATGATTATGATTTTTTTGGCTGCGTGTTCTAATCAAAATACCTCATCTACACCGACAAGCAATGAGAACAATACGCAATCTAATAGTGTTACAAAATTGGACGAGGGTGTTTGGCCTGAGAATGAGTACACAGAGGGGCTTCCTGTTGCGCCTGGTACGGTTGCATGGGCTACACTTGATACAGAACATGAGAATTGTAATATCAACCTTACCGGTATTAGCGAAAACGACTATAACGAGTATATGGAGCTTTTGAACCAAGAAGGCTTTTCCGTAATTGAAAATGTGTCAGAGGAAATCGAGGGAGAAAACTATGTTTCTATCGGGACACTTTTATCAAACGACGAAAAGTGGTTAAGTATCAGCTACATACCCAATAGTCTAACTATCTACATTTCCTTTGACAATAACTGAAAGAGATCACGGAATAGCAAAGCCAGCCGAGCCAGTCAACGGTCAAGATGAACGGCGCAAGCGCCGCCGTTGACAGCCCCGCCCGCCTTTGCAGATAGGCAATCAAGGGGCGACAGCAAGGAGTGCTGCCGCCCACAGTATTATCAGAGAGGGAGAATTCTATGAGAAATCGGATTGTAAAAGTGACAGAAGTTGTAGTCAGAAGCGCTTTTTACATCATCTCAAACTATGTATTTGTTAGCATGGGACTATCATTTCATACTCAATGGATTTCAATTCTATTTTTGCTTTCAATGGTATGGTCTACTATTGATTACGGAAAGTCCATAAATGAAATAATCGAAAAAAAGGTAATTGCTGAAATACTATGTATATGTTGCATTGCACTGAGTATAGCGATGGCATATTTTGTGGGATATATTCAAGGAGCATTCGTTTCCCTCTGAAAATACAGGGCCACAACTTTCCGCTTAATATATCAGTATGGAACAAGTTATCAAAAAGTCATGAATGCTCGTAGCTCACCGGCCCGGCCAGCAAAAGCAGTAAATCTGAAATTGATTTACTGCTTTTTTGCTCAATAGACTCTTAAATCATCTGAAAATATTTCAACGCATCCCTGATCGCCGCTTCCTTCTCCGGCGGACATTTTGGCACTTTGGCATCTTCCTTCTTTGACAGGTTATAATTTTGCCCCACATCCAGCCCGCACTTGCGCTTTATCTGTGAGATGTACAGGGAAGATACCTTCAAACCGGTATGCTCCAACACATACGCCTTGATCTGCTCATAAGTCGCGCCCTTCTGGAAGCCGGACATATCCATATCTTCCAGCGAGAACTCCACCCGCACCTTCTTTGAGTCGATTTCTCCCTTGGAAAGCAAAACAACCGTCTCCACATGCCGCGTCCGCGGGAACAAATCCACCGGCTGGACCTCCACGGCCTTGTAGCCGTGCTCGGTCAGCCATTTGGTGTCGCGCGCGGCGGTGGCCGCATTGCAGCTGACCATGACCACTGTGCGGGGGGCCATCTCGGCAATGGCGGTCAGGGTGGGCTCGTCGCAGCCCTTACGGGGCGGGTCCACTACGATCACATCGGGGCGGGCACCCTCGGCGGCAAGCTGTGCGGCTGCCGCACCGGCATCCTGACAGCGGAAATCCGCCCGGTCGGCATCCAGCCCAAGGCGGGTGGCTGTCTGTTTGGCACCGTCCACAGCCTGCGGCACGACCTCGACACCGACCAGACGCCGGCAGTCTGCCAGCATCGAAAGTCCGATCGTGCCCATGCCGCAGTAGAGGTCAAGCAGAAAATCCGTCTCCTGCAGCCCGGCATACTCCCGTGCCTTGGCGTACAGCGTTTCGGCAGCGGGGGTATTCACCTGATAAAACTCATGCACACCCATGCGCAGCGGGACGCCGGCAAGTGTATCCTCAATGACGCCGGGGCCAAGCACGGTGCGGGTCCTGCGGCCCAGAATCACATTGGTGCGCTCACTGTTGCGGTTGACAAGTATCGTTGTAAGGGCAAACTCCTTTTGCAGGGTGGCGCAAATCTCTGCTTCGTTGGGCAGGCCGTTGCCGTTCACAACAAAGCAGAGCAGCCGCTGGCCGCTGTGCCAGCCCTGCCGCATGTAGAGGTGCCGCACACGGCCGGTGTGTGTTTCCTCGTTGTAGGCGGTGATGCCGTTTTCCTCAAGCAGCGCACAGGTGCGCGCGGCCAGTTGGTTCATCCACTCCGGCTGCAGGCGGCAGTCGGCACAGGCAACAATGCGGTGGCTGCGTCCGGCAAAGAAACCGGTCACGATATGCCCATTTTCATCCGTGCCGACCGGCAGCTGCACCTTGTTGCGGTAGCGGTCGGCAGCGGGTGCGGCCAGCACCTCCCGCACAGGGACATCCAGCTTGCCAATGCGCGCAAAGGCGTCCCGCACAAACTGTGTCTTGGCGGCGCACTCGGCCTCATAGCGGATATGGCGCAGCCCGCAGCCGCCGCAGGGGCCGGCAACGGGGCAGTCCTGCCGGATGCGGTCCGGGCCGGGGGCCAACAGCCGCTCCACTCGGCCGAAGGCATAGCTTTTCATCGGCTTTACGATGCGAACCTCGGCAATATCGCCGGGGGCGGTCAGCGGCACAAAAACGGCCTGACCGTCCTTGTGGGCCACGCCGTTTCCGTCATTGGAGATGGATTTGATCTCGAGGGTGATGATCTGATTTTTCGTAAAAGGCATGTCTGCTCCTTAAAAATAAAGTTACGGGTTGGTGTTCTGCAGGGCGGTTTCCTTTTCCAGCGCGGACAGATACTTGCTCGGCGGTACGCCCTTGACCTTTTTGAACACGCGGGAGAAGTAGAACTGGTCAAAGAAGCCCACCGACACGGCAATCTCAGCAATGGAAAGGCCGGAGTTTTTCAGCAGGCTGCAGGCCTCACTGACACGGTAGTTCGTCAGGTAGTCGATGGGGCTTTGCCCGACATTCGACATGAAAACACGATACAGATGGCTGCGGCTGACGCCGACCGCCTTGGCAATGTCATCCACCGAGATATCGTGCGAGTAGTTGAACTGGATGAACTTGATGGCAGCCAGCACATACTGGCTGCTCGACGAGCCTACATTGGGCATGGCCTCGCGGGCTTCCTTCATCAGGTGCGCCATAAATATGTACAGGTAGCCCGTCATCATTGCCTCGCAGTGAGGCTCCGGCCCGCGGGAAAGATAGATGTTGTACAGCGCTTCCCGCGCGGTCTGCAGATCCCGGCAGTGGTGTACGGGGTGCGCCTCGGAAAACGGTGTCTGCTGCACAAGCTTATTGGCGCACGCGCCGTTGAAGCCGACCCAGTAATACTCCCACGGGTCGGTCTCATCGGCGGCGTAGGTGATGAGCTGGTTCGGCTTGGCGAGGAACAGATCACCCTCCTGCAGGGTGTGCGAGACACCGTTGACCTGATAGACACCCTTGCCCGCTACGACCAGATGGATCAGGTAGTGGTCGCGCACGCCGGGACCCCATGTGTGGCCCGGCTGGCATTGCTCACGCCCGCAGTTAAAGATCGAGAGCTCAACATTATCTGTGTAGCTCTGCTTGTAGGATTGCTTCATCTCATGGATGGTCATGGCTGCACCTCGCTTCTGTGATATTTCTATTATAGCAAGCTATTCATCAAAAGTCCATAAAAGAGCCTGAAATTATGTTTGCTTTTTTTGCAGGATTTGCTATACTGAAAACAAGAAATCGACAGAGAGCTGTTCGTTTGGCTGTCTGCCTAAAAAAGACAGGCTCATTTTGTGCATATCTACGAAAAGAGCCGCCCCGACAGGAAAGGTGAGTGGAATCATGGCAAATACCATTGAACTCAAACAGCAGATCGCACAGGGCGAATATGACGCCGCCTTTACCAAGCTGTACGGTGCATCCACCGTGCAGGAGCAGCGCAAGCGCTATACCGACCTGATCGACGAATTTGAAAAGGAGTACGGCACCTCCCGCACAGTCCGCCTTTACTCTGCCCCCGGCCGCACCGAGATCGGCGGCAACCACACCGACCATAACAACGGCGTGGTGCTGGCCGGCTCCGTCAATCTGGATATGGTTGCGGTCGTTTCCCCCAATGAGGATAACATCATCCGCGTTAAGTCTCTGGGCTTTGACAAGATCGACGATGTCGATGTCAATGTTCTGGTTCCGCAGCCGCAGGAGGCCGAGCACTCCGCCTCTCTGATCCGCGGCGTGGCAAAGGGCATTGTGGATGCCGGCGGCAAGGTGGGCGGCTTTGACTGCTACAGCACCAGCAATGTGCTGCGCGGCTCCGGCCTGTCCAGCTCTGCAGCGTTTGAGGTCTGCATCGGTGCCATCCTGCGCGGCGAATATAACAACAATGACATGGAGAAGTTCAGTCAGGTCAAGATCGCACAGATCGGCCAGTTTGCGGAGAATGTTTTCTTCGGCAAGCCCTGCGGACTGATGGATCAGACGGCCTGCGCGGTCGGCGGCGTCATCACCATCGACTTCAAGAATCCCGAAAAGCCTGTTGTGGGTCAGACTGCCATTGACCTTGCCAAGCACGGCTTTGTCATGTGCATCAGTGATACGAAGGGCAGCCATGCTGACCTGACCGACGACTATGCCGCCATCCGCCGTGAGATGGAGAGCGTGGCCGAGCAGTTCGGCAAGAAGGTCCTGCGCGATGTGGACGAGGACGAGTTCTACAAGGCTATCCCGCAGCTGCGCAAGGCTGTAGGGGACCGCGCTGTTGTCCGCGCGATCCACTTCTACAACGACTGCCGCCGCGCCGCCCAGCTCTGCGATGCCGTGCGTGAGGACGATTTTGCAGCTTTCCTGCGCCTGATTATCGAGGGCGGCCACTCCAGCTTTGAGTTCAACCAGAATGCCTACAGCATCAAGGCCCCGCAGGAGCAGGGCGTGCCGCTGGCGCTGGCGCTGAGCCAGAAGGTGCTGAACGGCCGCGGCGCATGGCGCTTGCAGGGCGGCGGCTTTGCAGGCACCATTCAGGCCTTTGTCCCTGTGGAGCTGCTGGACGCCTACAAGGCAGCCATTGACGGCTGCTTCGGTGAGGGCAGCTGCCATGTGCTGAACATCCGCAACTACGGTGCCGTGCCTGTCACGCCCGACATGTAAAATCAGATAAAGCATAAAAAATACCGTACCGGTGCAGAAATGTGCCGGTACGGTATTTTTTATTACGCCTGTAGGGGCCGGGCATGCCCGGCCCGCATGCTTACGGCAGACACCCTCTTATCCGTAGATTTATAGGGAAGAATTTTGCTCCCTCCGCGGCGGCCTGAGGACAGGCCGCCCTACAGGATTACATTTTCTTTCGCAAAATCCATATTCCCAGTGCCAGCATCCCGCAAACCACTATGGTAAACACCGCATGTATCTGTATGCTCAGATACCACGGTGCAGATTGCAGCGCATACAGCCCAGGGTGGGCGCGATAATCCCAACAGGTGTACAGGCTGACGCCCAAAAACACCCCGATAAAGCACCAAAATGCAGCGTTTAAAATAGTGTACAGCTTTTTCATAAACATTGTCCTTTGACCCATTCGTCCAAAAACGACATCTGCTCTTCGGTGTGGAACCAATGCTCGCCGCTTGGCATGACCGTAATAGGCGCATGGACTTTCTGCGCAAACGCGGCCAACGTTTCATAGGAGGTCAGATTGTCTTTTTCGCCGTACAAAATGCAGGTTGGTACATCCCACACAAGCGGGTGTGCCCGCACATAGCAGAGATACTCCCACGACAGGGTTTCGCCAAAATCGGTGGCGACTTCGCCCTGCGCGTGCAGCACATTCTCCGTCACCCCAGCCCAGCCCATCATATCGGAAATGAGCGTTTCCATATTCACGATGGGGGAGATAAACAACGCTCGGTCAATAAACTTGTCGGATAACGCGCTCATCGAGAAAAATGCCCCGATGCTGTTTGCCAGCAGTACGACCGTATCGTACTGCTGGCGCAGAGGTGTGAAAAATGCCGTAAACTCCGAAACCGCGTCCCAAGGTGTCTGTGCCTGATAATCGAATCCGATGACGTCATACGCAGGAAACAGCTTCTTGTAATGTTCGGCTTCCGCCGCACTGCCGCCCTTTCCGTGGATATATACAACCAACTTTTTCATAGGTGATTCTTCTCCCAAATCAGCGCCAGCCCCTTAAACAGCAGGTCTGCGTCATAGATGACTTTGCGCTTGCAGCAGGGGGTGATGTACGGTGCCAGTCCGCCGGTCGCAACTACGGTCAGCGGCTGGCCAAGCTCTGTCTCGACTCGATCAGCCAGTCCGTCCAGCTGGGCGGCCGTGCCGAACATCGCGCCGTTGTTCAGCGCGGCTACCGTGTTGGCACCGATGAGATGCTCCGGCGGCTCAGGTGCAATGGGCGGCAGTTGGGCCGTGCCTGCGCTGATGGCCCGCAGACTGGTCTGCACACCGGGTACGATGAAGCCGCCCAGAAACTCCCGCTGCGCAGAGATGACATTGTAGGTCGTGGCGGTGCCCAGATCGACTGTCATACAGGGCAGGGGATAGTGCGCGGCGGCAGCGGCGGCATCGGCAATGCGGTCACGGCCGACCTTGGCGGGTTCGTCCACCTGAAAGCTAAGCCCTGTGTCCAGCGCACAGCTGACGATCAGCGGCTCCTGCCCGGTCAGCCGCTTGCAGGCCGCTGCCAGCACCTCAGTCAGCTGGGGGACAACGCTGCAGACAATGACGCCTTGGCAGGCGGCAGGGTCCACCTGCAGGCGGCGCAGCAGAAATTTCATCTCGGCGGCATACTCATCCGCTGTGCAGCGGGGCCGCGTGACCATCCGCATTGTGAACTGGATAGAGCAATGCTCTGCCCCCGTCAGACCGCCGATACAGATGTTGGAGTTGCCGATGTCAACTGCTAAAACCATAATAAATTCCTTTTATAGATAAAAGATAAGAGATAATAGATAAGAAATATGGTGGATCGCGTCGCTTTGCGCTGCTCAAAATTATTATACTTGTTTGCATATAAGGCGTCAATCTGCTATAATAACCACAATACAAATTTTGTTTTCGCCAAAGGCGAAAACTCCGCCAATTTTATTACCTTTTATCTATTATCTCTTATCTAGTTATTAAGGGTGTTGATTTTATGTTACTTACCGGAAAAACCATCGTCCTCGGCATCACCGGGGGCATTGCAGCCTATAAAATGCCCAATGTGGCGCATGCGCTGGTCAAGCTGGGGGCCGATGTTCATGTCCTGATGACCAAAAATGCCACTGAGTTCATCTCTCCGCTGGTATTTGAAACGCTGACCCGCCGCCGCTGTCAGGTGGATACCTTCGACCGCAACTTCCAGTACGATGTGGCGCATATCAGCCTTGCCAATGCGGCGGACCTCATGCTCATTGCGCCTGCCACGGCCAATGTCATCGCCAAGCTGGCCCACGGTCAGGCCGACGATATGCTGACCACCGTCACGCTGGCTGCGACCTGCCCCAAGCTGGTTGCGCCCGCCATGAACACCCACATGCTGGAAAATCCCATCACGCAGGATAACCTCAAAACACTGCAGCACTATGGCTTCACCGTCATTCCGTCCGGCTCCGGTATGCTGGCCTGCGGCGATGTTGGCTCCGGTCGGCTGCCTGATGAGGGGGTGCTGGTGGACTATGTGCTGCGTGAGCTTGCCTGTGAAAAGGATCTGCGCGGCAAAAAGGTCGTTGTGTCGGCCGGGGCAACGCAGGAATCCATGGACCCGGTGCGCTACCTGACAAACCATTCCACCGGCAAGATGGGCTATGCTGTGGCGCGTGCCTGTATGCTGCGCGGCGCAGAGGTCACGCTTCTCGCCTCGACCGGCTGCACGCTGCCGCCTGTTCCGTTTGTCAAGACTGTGCCGTTCACAACAGCAGCCGACCTCTTTGAGGCCGTAAAGACCCATGCCATGGACGCCGATGCACTCGTGATGGCGGCTGCCGTGGCGGACTACCGCCCTGCCGCCGTGGCAGCTGACAAGGTGAAAAAGCATGACGGCGAGATGAGCATTGCCCTTGAACGCACCGAGGACATCCTTGCATGGGTGGGCGCACACAAGCCGGAGAAGCTGTTTGTCTGCGGCTTTTCGATGGAGACGCGCGATCTGATCGAGAACTCCACCGCTAAGCTGAAAAAGAAAAACATGGATATGATTGTTGCCAATAACCTGAAGGTCCCCGGTGCGGGCTTCGGCGTCGATACCAATGTTGTAACGATCATTACCGGGCAGGGCATCACCGAGCTGCCCCTGCAGAGCAAGGACGGCGTTGCCGGGCATATCGCAGACGCAATCGCCAATAAATAACACATACCCCCACTCCCTCCCGCATATTCATTTATGAATCATGCAAAAGGGGGCTTTTTTATGTGCGGAATTGCGGGGCAGGTCGGGCGCGACCCCCGGACGATACAGGGCCGGTATGCGGCCTACTGCGCCATGCAGCAGACGCTGGCGCGCCGCGGCCCGGACCAGCGGGGCATGTTCATCAGCGGCCGGGCGGCGCTGATCCATGCACGGCTGGCGGTCGTGGATCTTGAGAACGGCCTGCAGCCTATGCAGCTGGACTGGCAGGGGGAAACCTATGTGCTGGTCTATAACGGAGAACTGTACAACACGCCAGAGCTGCGGGCTGCGCTGCTGCACCGCGGCCACCGCTTTGCCGGGCACTCCGACACCGAGGTGCTGCTCCATGCCTTTGCGGAATGGGGCGAAAGCTGCACGGCAATGTGCAACGGCATTTTTGCGTTTGCGGTCTGGCAGGTGAACGCGGGCAGGCTGTTTCTGGCGAGGGATCGCTGCGGTGTCAAGCCGCTGTTCTATACCCTGACGGAGCAGAGCCTGATCTTCGGCAGCGAAATCAAAACCCTGCTTGCCCACCCGGCCGTGCCGCCGCGGGTGGATGCCGCCGGTCTGGCGGAGGTGCTGCTGCTCGGCCCCGGCCGCACACCCGGCTGCGGCGTGTTCTGCGGGGTGCAGGAGCTTCTGCCCGGGCAGTATGCCATCTATGAGGCCGACACGGCTCGACTGACACTGCATACCTACTGGCGGCTTGAGGGTCATGAGCATCCCGATGATTTTGCCGCTACAGCCCGCAGGGTGCGCGAGCTTGTAACGGATGCCATCGAGCGGCAGTTGGTGTCCGATGTGCCGGTTGCTGCATTTTTGTCCGGCGGGCTGGACTCCAGCCTGATTTCCGCCATTGCGGACGCCAATTTTGCGGCACAGGGAAAGCAGCTGCAAACTTTTTCGGTTGGCTACCGCGACAATAAAAAGTATTTTCATGCGACAAAATTCCAGCCCGGCGCGGATGCCCCCTATATCCGCAAAATGAATGAGTTTCTCCATGCCCGCCACCATTGGATCACGCTGGACACCCCGGAGCTGGTCCCGGCGCTGTATGCGGCGGTGGATGCGCGTGACCTGCCCGGTATGGCGGATGTCGATGCATCGCTGCTGCTGTTCTGCCGGCAGATCAAGCCCCATGCCACGGTGGCGCTGTCGGGAGAGTGCGCCGATGAGATTTTCGGCGGTTACCCATGGTACCGCGACCCGGCAGTGCGGGAAAAATACGGCTTCCCATGGGCGCAGTCCACAGCCTATCGCGCCTCCTTCCTCAAGCCCGGTGTGCTGGGCAGCATTGACCCGGCTGCTTTTGTGGATGCCCGCTACCGCCAAACGCTGGCAGAAACCTCCGTCCGACCCGGCCTGTCGGCAGAGGAACAGCGTATGCGCCAGATGATGAACCTGAATTTCAAATGGTTTATGCAGACCCTGCTTGACCGTAAGGATCGCATGAGCATGTACAGCGGGCTGGAGGTCCGGGTGCCGTTCTGCGACTACCGCATTGCGGAGTACCTCTACTCTGTCCCGTGGGAATATAAAGACTACCGAAATCAGGAAAAAGGCCTGCTGCGTGAGGCAATGCGGGGCGTGCTGCCGGAGGAGGTGCTGTGGCGGCGCAAAAGCCCTTACCCTAAGACATGGAATCCCAGCTACCTTGCGGCCGTCTCGGCCGAGCTGCGCGGTGTGCTGGCTGACCCGGCCGCGCCGATTCTGCGCATCCTGCGTGCGGATGCACTGGAAACGCTGCTCACATCCGGCGCGGATAATCCGATCCCATGGTATGGCCAGCTGATGACAACGCCGCAGACCATCGCATGGTTTATCCAGCTGAACTACTGGTTAGAGAAGTATAAGGTGGAGTTGGTGTGATGTAGAGGGCGGCGTTCTCGCTACCCTACGTCCTTTGCCCTGCGGGTAGGGCGGCCAGTCCTCTGACCGCTGCAGCCCGTTCCCGTCACAGCAGAACTTCCGCGCAAAAATAATTTATTTTCCCTCCCCATCTGTTCAAACCCTGCCCGATGTGCTATAATACCTCAATAGGACTACAAATAGAGAAGGGAGACCCCTCATGCAGCAGGAAACCGTTATCGTTCTGGATTTCGGCGGCCAGTATAATCAGCTGATTGCGCGCCGCGTCCGCGAATGCAACGTATATTGCGAGATCTATTCTTACCGTACCGACCTTGCCAAGATCAAGGCCAAAAACCCGAAGGGCATCATCTTCACCGGCGGCCCCAACAGTGCCTATCTGCCGGATTCGCCCACCATCGACCCCGAAATTTACACTTGGGGTGTGCCTATCCTCGGCATCTGCTACGGCAGCCAGCTGATGATGCACATGCTGGGCGGCAAGGTCTGCAAGGCCCCCGAGCGTGAGTACGGCAAAACGCTGGTCGATCTGGATACTGCCAGCCCGCTGTTTGATACGCTGCCCGCCCAGAATGTCTGCTGGATGAGCCATAACGATTACATCGAGCAGGCAGCCCCCGGCTTTGAAATCATTGCCCATACCCCCAACTGCCCGGTGGCCGCCGCGCAGGATAAGGCCCGCGGTCTGTATGCTGTGCAGTTCCACCCCGAGGTCCTGCACACCGAGAACGGCACCAAGATCCTGCACAACTTTGTGTATAAGATCTGCGGCTGTGTCGGTGACTGGAAGATGGACTCCTTTGTTGAGAACTCTGTCAATGCCCTGCGCGAGAAGATCGGCGACGGCAAGGTGCTGTGCGCCCTGTCCGGCGGTGTCGATTCCAGCGTCTGCGCGGCTATGCTGGCCAAGGCCATCGGCAAGCAGCTGACCTGCGTTTTCGTTGACCACGGTCTGCTGCGCAAGAACGAGCGTGAGCAGGTCTGCGAGGTCTTTGGCGAGGGCGGTCAGTTTGACATCAACTTTGTCTGTGTTGACGCCCGCGACCGCTTCTACAAGAAGCTGGCCGGCGTGGAGGCCCCCGAGGGCAAGCGCAAGATCATCGGCGAGGAGTTCATCCGCGTGTTCGAGGATGAAGCAAAAAAGATCGGCGCTGTGGACTTTTTGGCACAGGGCACAATCTACCCCGATGTCGTGGAGAGCGGCCTCGGCGGCGAAAGCGCCACCATCAAGAGCCACCACAATGTCGGCGGTCTGCCCGATTATGTTGACTTCAAGGAGATCGTTGAGCCGCTGCGCGACCTGTTCAAGGATGAGGTCCGTCAGGCCGGCCGCGAGCTGGGTCTGCCTGAGTACCTTGTTGCCCGCCAGCCGTTCCCCGGCCCGGGTCTTGCCATCCGCATTATTGGCGATGTGACCCCCGAAAAGGTCGCCATCGTGCAGGATGCCGATGCCATCTGGCGTGAGGAAGTCGATAAGCTCCCTATGGCCCAGCGCCCCAGCCAGTACTTTGCCGCGCTGACCAACATGCGCAGTGTCGGTGTCATGGGTGACGAGCGCACCTACGATTATGCCATCGCCCTGCGCGCCGTAACCACCACCGACTTTATGACCGCCGAGGTCACGATCCTGCCGACCGAAACCATTACCACCGCCGCTAACCGCATCGTGAACGAGGTCAAGAACATCAACCGCGTCATGTTCGACTACACCACGAAACCGCCGGCAACGATTGAGTTCGAATAAATCGAGTTGCTTAAAAAAGCCAGTGTTTATGCGGGTTTCAGCGATTTCG
>ERZ835109.94-NODE-94-length-100657-cov-12.165345_pt1 | contig 100657 bp, 82 predicted proteins | sample MGYA00519946_ERZ835109 | MGnify/ENA primary metagenome ERZ835109 (study PRJEB31850, sample SAMEA3708771) | human gut metagenome | biome: human gut; feature: human-associated habitat; material: faeces | place: China | collected 2014 ...
CTGTTTCTAACGTCTTTCCCTCTCGAAAGCGGTTGCAAAGGTACGCACTTTTTCCGGTTCTGCAAGTATCACGCACACTTTTTTTCTGACTTTTTTCACACTTTGGTTAAAATACGTTGTAAAACAATACGTTACGCAATGCATTTTTTCAACTTCAAGTCCGGATACAAAATCCTGTACACATTATTATATATATTATAACAGAGAGAACCGGAAAACGCCAGGAAAAAATACGGGAAACAGACGATGACAGAAAGACAAAATTGCCCAGGAACAGGAAACAAAGAAGAAGAAAAGTGAAATTTTTCGGGAATAAGGCAGCCGGAAAAACAGTCCGGATGGACGGACAGGGTACACAATCCAGCAAAAAATTCAAATATACATTCTAAAAATCCTGCAATATAATGCAGAAATTCATATACGAACAACAAACCATGACAATGCACACATCAAAAATTCCTGCAATATAATGCAGAAATTCATATCCAAACTGCAGACTATGACAGTGAACAAAACAAAAAATCCTGCAATATAATGCAGAAATTTATAACCGAACAACAAACCATGACAGTGAACAAACAAAAAAATCCTGCAATATAATGCAGGATTCCGCATCCCAACCACGTCTGATTGCCCCATAACCATCATCTTCCGGAAAAGAAACACCGCAGAAAAGGAAATATTCCCTTATGTTTTTTCCCACGCAAAACAAAAGATCAGGGAAAAGACCGCCACCTTCTGGGAAAATATCGCCAGCTTTTGGAAAAAGACCGCCACCTTTTCAACCAAACGCCTTTATGAAGGCAGCCAAACACCTATATTGGATTAACAAAGCATCATATCTGTCGTTTCCCAGAAACATCAGACCGATTTTCAAACCAATAAATAATAAGATGCAGAAAATGCAATCACATAAAAGCGTACAGAAAAGACAAAAGAAAACTAAAGAAATCTGCGCATGACGGAACAGATTAAAATCAAAGCCGTCAATATTGGGGTTCCACTACAAAGAAGATAAGACAAACTTCTGAAATAGATATACCTCCACAGTCAAAAGGAAGTACTGTAAATAAAAAAGGAGTGTAAATAAAAAGGAAAGGCTATAAATAAAAAAAGGAGTACCGCTGTACTCCAACCTTTGTTAACCTTAAATCTAATACTATGAAAAACACAGTACAAAGGTACGAACTTTATTTGTAACTCCAAATCTTCGGACCAATAAAACGTGTTTTATAACACATTTTAATAGAACTACAGATATTACAACTTCTTAAAGAACTTGGTAAAGAACAACCACTGATAATCGATGGCATTGTTCCAGTAAGTTGAATTATGTGCTCCCGGACGAACGATGAAATCGTGTGCGATTCCCCGACGAAGCAGTTCGTTGTGGAAATTGCGGTTGACCTCCAGGAAAAAGTCATCTGTACCGCAGTCAATGATCAGTCGCAAATCATCGTTTGCAATCCGGTCCAACTGATTTATCACCGCATAATCATCCCATCTTTCAGGATACTGAGTTTTCTCACCCAACTGTTTCTTCATGTCCCAGTTTTCCGGGAACGGACGTATATCCAGCCCTCCGCTCATACTGCCTCCGGCTCCAAAAACATCCTTATGACGGATGGAAAGCCACATACTCCCCTGCCCGCCCATGCTCAACCCGGCAATGGCACGGCCGCTACGGTCGCGGACAGACGGATAATGAGTATCTATATAATTCACCAGCTCTTTCGCCACAAAGGTCTCATACTGGCTCTCCGGACGGACGGGGCTGTCCCAATACCAGCTGTTCTGCCCGTCGGGACAAACTACCATAATACCTTCACGGTCGGCCATATCCGGAAGTTCGGGCTTGATATTCAACCAGGTAGAAGTATTTCCTCCATAGCCGTGAAGCAGGTAGAGCACGGGGCATTTTTCTTTATTTATTGCCCGATCGGGAACAACGACCACCACTTTTACTTCCGTATTCATTTTCATACTTCTTACCATCAGAGTGTCTACACGGGCACCTGATGCATCGAGAACAGCCAGGCACAGCATCACAAGCAGGCCTGCACACATACGCATTTTCATAGTTTCTTCTTATCTTTAATATTTAATCATGAGTATAATTGCACCCCAACAACTTAGGATTGGCAACAAAAATACAAAAAACCTCCGAAATAACGCCATGAAATAAACATCATCCTGCAAGCCTTGTCAGCCATACAATAAAAAAAATCAACTCCTGAAAGTACATTTACTTTCAAGAGTTGATAATCTCTCTATCTATAAACAGAATCAAAGAATCAAATACGTCCACAAGGAACACTTGTCCGGACTCTCATCAATATAACCTCGGAAAGAACTTCTGCTCCGTTGCATCTGACCGGAGCAAGGGATATCCCCTGTTGTGAAAAGAAAAAAGGACACAGCCACACTTTCCACTTATTTGCTTTAGTAGGTTCTGGTAAAACCTTATGGCCCAAATAAGAAAAAGTAGTCTGCGCCCTCTGCAGGGTACAAGCGACTTTTCGACTTATTATTCGGGGCTTGAACTAAATTTACCAGATTTACTAAAGCCAAATAATTTGTCAATAAGCTGATTGCAATATGTCTATTTATATAATCTCTGTTTTTTTAGACTTCTCTTTTTTACTTTATAAATATTTTATGGCTACAAAGTAACAGATAAAAGTTGAAAAAAGCAAATCTCTCAGACATTTCGCAGACTACTGTTACAAATTTTTCTCAATATACAACTTTTCATTAATTTATACAATAACTCCAGCCTTTCGCATTAAACCATATCATCTCCCGTCTTGGCAAAGGTAACGCGGATGGTTTTATGGAAAGGAATAAAACGGGATACGATGGCAATGATCAGCGTAATGACAAACAGCCATCCCAGTACCTCTTTCAGGGCCAGCAACAGGCTCTGCTGCTGCAGTGTAGTATACAGCGAAGAAGTGGCCACCTGAACCGCTTCCTCATAGCCATGCCCCTGCAGCAGTCCGCTGTTGAACGATTGTGAGAAGCGGGCCATCGCCAACGGATCGGCCTGAGTAACCGTTTCTGACAATGAGTGCATGTATTTCTGCTCCAGATTGTAAAGGATATTGCTGTAAAATGAAGTAGCCATGATGGGTGCCAGTACCGAACGGAAAATAATCAGGAAAAACGCGTTCGACAACAGGAACTTCGGATTCAGGTCCTCTACGGCAAACAGGGCAAAGGCAATGATCAGTGTCAACATGCCCAGTCCACGGATAAACACCGGGAAATAAAGCATCTCATACGTACTGTCGGGCAAAATGCCGAAATACAGCAGTCCGAAAAACAAGGCAAAGCATCCCATCCCCCCGGCAATCAGGAAGCGGAAACGCCAGCGCTGCCACCGGAACCACCAGAAACAGATGAAAGCTCCGAGCACATAGCCCGGCAGCAACCAGATGTAGAGTGAATACGAATGTGTAGTATCCACCTTCAGAATCGATGCCATGTAATTGGTCAGCAAGGTTGTCGAAGTGCTGAAAAACATGATCATCATCATATAAAGATACCCCACTATCGCTTTAGGCTGATAAAGAGGGGCCAGGTTTACATAAGGCTTTTCCGAATGGTATTGCATCCACACGAAAAACGATATCAGTATCGGTGCGATGACCAGATAAATGCATATCCGGGTTGACGACATCCAGTCGAGCACCTTGCCGTAATTAATGGCATACATCAGCATCAGCAGTCCGGTAGCGATGACACACATCTCGCGCAGGTGAAACTCCGAGACCGGAATCCGCTTCATGGGACGGTTGTGACGGTAGAGCACAATGATGACCAGCATCGCCACCAGCAGCAGAATCATCATGAAATAATACATGTACTGCCAGTTGTAATGATAAGCCAGTTCGGCCGTCAGTACCATGGAAACCTGTCCTCCGGAATACACCAGCGGGTAAAAATAAGAATAAAATTCGCTTCGTACGTTCTTGGGACTGAACACCTTCTGCGAGAAACGGATGAACCACAACATCAGGAATCCCTTGAGGAAACCGATGATGAAGCTGCACACAATCAGAATATCGGCACTCTGAGAGCGGGCGCAGATGCCGCTCAGCAGAAACTGCAGTGACAAATCGGAAAGCAGCACAAACTTTGCAGAAAAATTATCCAGCACCTTCGGCACAATGGGATACGCAATGGCCATTCCTGCCGAAGCCGCATAATACCCCATCGTAATGTCTTCGGTGTAGGTACCCAGTGTATTCGACACCTCAAGCATACTGCCCGTATACGATCCGTTGAGCATTATCACCGGCAGAATGATTACAAACAGGCTCACGATAGCCAGCCAGTTGGGCACCCACTTGCGGACCGGCAGTCCCAGTTGAATTACATTCGTCATTCTTGAAATACTTTAATCAATCCGTACCTTCCTTTCTCTACTTCACGCCTACTTGCGCAGCGCTTCGGTAATCACCATCATTCCGGCGCGCAGACTTCCCATCTCCTCTTCACTGACTCCCTCCAGGTCAATCCGCACCGGAATACGCTGCTGCACCTTCACAAAATTTCCTGCCGAGTTATCTGTCGGAACCAATGAATACTTCGAGCCTGTAGCCTCTGAAATGGCCGTCACTTTTCCATGAAATACCTTGCCCGGCAGTGCATCCACCCGGATCTGTACCGGCTGGCCGATATAGATGTTGGCAATCTGAGTCTCCTTGTAATTGGCAGTAATCCATTTATCCCTGCTTCTGACCAGGTACGTAATGGTCTGACCCGCCTGCACCAGTTGTCCCGGCTCAAGCGTACGCCGTCCGATGTATCCGTCGTAAGGAGCCACCAGTACCGTATACGAAAAGTTCAGCCGGGCCAGATCCAGGTCGGCTTCCTTCCTCAGAATAGCCGCCTGTGCACTCGTAGTCCGCTTGTTGGCTTCCGAATACTGCGAAAGTGCCGCCCGCTTCTGCTGCATCAATGCCTCATAACGTGCCTGAGCAGCCTGGTAAGCTGCCTTTGCCTGTTCGTACTGCTGTTCAGGCACCGACTCGTCCTTCCACAAACGCTCGAAACGATGGTAATCCTGTTCCAGCTGCCACAGTTTGGCCTTTGCCTCTGCAATGTTCGCTTCCTGTACTGCCACATTGGTCTGCGAGGTCTCTATGCCCGACTGCAGCACCTCTTTGGCTCCCTCCACATCCAGCAGGGCAGCCTCAGCCTCCTTCACCTTGATCAGGTATTCGCGGTTGTCCAAAACCAACAACGTATCTCCTTTATGTACCAGTTGGTGCTCCTTGAAGCGCACCTCGCGGATATATCCTGTAGCCCGGATGTTCAACGGAGCCACATACTGGTCGACGAAGGCATCGTTCGTAATCTCATAATTAAAATATCTCCAGAAATAAGAAGCCGTCCACCATATGCCCGATACCGCAATCAAGGCACATACCGTGTTGAGAATCACGTTACGCATTCTCAACTTTCTCAGTTTCTTATGTTTTACATGTAATTCAGTCATCCCGTTATTTCATTTTAAGTAAATAAAAACCTGTTTCTCTTCTCCGCATTCGCCGGCTACAAGCGTCCGCACACACGCTGCAACTGATAATACGTATAAATCACCTGCGTACGTGCCGAAGTAAGCTGGAGTTCCGCATCCAGACGTACACTGTTCGCATCCAGCAGGTCGGTCAGAATGGCCAGCTGGTTCAAGTAGCGGTTCTGCATGATGCGGTAGTTCTCTTCCGCCTGCCGTACCGACAGTTTCAGTGCCTCCACCCTTTTCAACGCCTCATGATGACGCAGGTATGCCTGGCGCACCTCTACACGTATCTGCTGCAGCTTCAAGTCCTCCTCGTTCTTGCTGAGTAGGACTGCAAGCTTGTTCTCACGTATCTTATGATTGTTTTTATAAAGCGACGAAAGCGAATAAGAAACCGAAAGTCCGATGTTCCAGTTGTTGTTATAGAAATCAGCCATCGTGCGGGACACCGGACGTGCCAGCGTATTGGAAGCATACAAGGAAACTCCCGGAAGTGAGGCTGCACGCGCCACCTTTACATCCACCTGGGCTATCTCTGTCTGCTTGCGGAGGTAATTCAACGAAGGTTCGTTCTGCAACGCCTCACATAAAAACGCATCGTAGTCACGCAGTTCCACCGACTGATAAAGCAGGGCCGTATCGGGCAACAGTACATGATGCTCCTCCAGGCCAAGCAGGATGCACAACTGCTGCGACAGCAGCAAAATGCTGTTATGCACCTCCGTCAGCGAAAGGCGGTCGTTGGTGAGCTGCATTTCACTCCGCAACACATCGTTGTTGGTAATCAGTCCTTCCCGCTTCATCCGCCGGATATCTTCCAGCCGTCGTTCCGACTCCTCGATATTGCGCTCAAGCACCATCTCCTGCTTGAACAGACTGAACAGTTCCAGATACCTTTCCATCAGTCCCAGCTTGATTTCCGAACGGTCGGCTACCGTCTGCAGGGCAGCCGCTTCCTGAAGCAGTCCCGCTTTCTTGATTCCGTAATGAATCCGTCCCCCCTGATAGACCGGTTGCGTAAAGTCAACCGCATAATTCTGCGACCAGTCCGGAGTGTCGGGATACGTAGGATCGGAAAGTCCCCGCTGGAAGACCACCGGCTGTCCCAGTACACCTCCCTTCAGACCAATCTGCAAATCAGGCAGACGCGAGGTATGGGCCGTCTGCTTCTGCTCTGCCGACAGTTTCTCCTTGATTGCATCGGCACGCAACTTCAGGCTGTTTTCCACTCCCAGGCTGAACAGCTGGTCGACGGGAAGGAACAAAGAATCTACTTTTTGTGGAGGAAGCTGCGGATATGCTTCCTGCGCATATCCCTCTCCTGCAACAGCCCCACAAAACACAATCGCCAATATCCACTTATACATTTTCGAGTACATTAAAGACAGTATCCAGTTCAGACAACATACGGTGCAACGTTTCCTGTCCGATGCTCTTCTCGGCATTCACATATACCTGATCCAGGACCGGACGGATCTGCTCGCGGAAACGTTCCCCTTCGGGAGTAAGGTAAACCAACTTATTCCTCCGGTCAGAAGCATCTTCTTTCCGGCATACATACCCTTTTTTCTCCAAATTCAACATCAGATTAGTCAAGCAAGCCTTATCCTTGGCCGTCCGCTCCGCCAGCACCTGTTGGGTAATCCCCTGTTCATTCCACAAACAACTCAATACCTGGAGCATTTCAAATGTGATACCGGCCTCATTACGCTTCAAGGTTCTCTGCATCGCCCTGCGAAACGCCATTCGCGTACGGACCACAGACAACATCAGTTCACGAAACTCAGTTCCTTCTCTATTCATCTTTGTAGGTTTTTGCATTACGGGCACAAAGGTATATATTTTGACTAAATTAGTCAAATATTTGACTAATTAATGCAAGATGAAATCTTCTTCCCTATGAGATTCTACAACGTAACACACTGTCAGGCAATACACTATACATCATCCACCCCCTCATATCAAACAAAGGAGTCAGGGCACTCTCCTTGCAGAAGAGTAGTGCCATGACTCCTTTCCCTATGCTACGAGGACCACACGTCCCCATTTTCTTTCCAATCCGGTTCCAGAAAATCCAATCCGCCGGACCGGCCATTAAAACCAATCCTTAAACTCCGAGACCTTCGCCTTACTGATGATGATGCGCTCCTTAAAAGGCACTTTCAGATTCACAGCCAACCGTCCGTTGAACCAAAGACTGATGTCCTTTACTGCCTTCTTCGATATCAGGAACTGCCGGTTGGCCCGGAAGAACAGCACCGGGTCCAACTGCTCAGCCAGTTCATCCAGCGACTGCGGAAATACGATTTCCACATTTCCTTCGTCCACCGCCTTAACTACCCCATCGGAGATATAGAAAAACAGAATGTTCTCTACCGAAACCGGAACCAGTCTGTCTCCCTTTACCGGAATCAGAAAATACGTCCGGTAACTCTCCTTCCGTTTCAGTTCGCGCATCAGAACGGCCAGGTCGCTTTTCGGTGCCTCCTGACTGCTCCGTCTGGAAAGTTCTTCCAGCTTGTCGAGCGCAGCCTGCAGGTCGTCACAGCTGATTGGTTTCAGCAAATACGCAATACTGTTTACCTTGAAAGCCTTGAGCGCATATTCATCATAGGCAGTGGTAAAGATGATCGGACACTTGATTGCCACATACTCAAAAATCTCAAATGCCGATCCGTCGGCCAGATGAATGTCCATAAAGACCAGGTCCGGCATCGGATGGTCCTTGAACCACTGAACCGTATCCAGCACACTGTCCGTCTCGCCCACAATCTCCAGATCGGCTGCCGTCTCGCCAATTACCGCCTTCAGGTTGCGCAGCGCAGCTTTTTCGTCTTCAATAATCAATGTCTTCATCATGCCATACCCGTTTTTAGTCCATCAGGGGAAGCTCCACCATAAACCGGTGCTGCTCTTCCCTGACCGTAATCTCCTGCCGGTACAAAAGGCGGTACCGCTTCGCCAGATTGTTCAGTCCGATTCCCGTACCTCCCGCACCGTTCAGCCGCGGCTGGAAGTTATTCTCTACCGTTACCTTGCCGCCGGCAGCCTTGATTTTCACGGTAAGCGACTTCCGCCGGCTGATTTCATTGTGCTTGACAGCATTCTCCACCAGCATCTGTACCGCCATCGGAGGCAACTTCTTCGTATACATCTCCGGTTCCACCACTATGTCGAAAAATAAATTGTCCTCATACCGCATCTGCAGCAGGTAGATGTACGAATGCACGAAATCCATTTCCTCGCGCAAGGTCACCGAGTGCGACCCGTTGTCCTGCAATGTATAGCGAAGTACCCGGGAGAGTTCCTGCAGGTACTCCTGCGCCTTGCCGGACGATTCACGTATCAGCATGGAAAGGGTATTCAGCGAATTGAACAACATATGAGGATTCAGCTGACTCTTGAGGGCTTCGTACTGATTGGCGATGTTCTCGGTACGCAACTGCTGGTTCTCCAGCTGCACCTGATTGCTCCGTTCGTTCTGATACATCAGGAAACTGCTTCCGGTCACCACCACCGAAGACAGGAAATCGCGGAAAGGATGGAGGTAGTGATGCAGCATGGAATCGATGGCGGGAATATCCAGGTGATGATGCAGAAACACAAATCCCTTTCCCAGCAGATTACTGCCTACCCATACACCGACAAACGATATCAGCAGTTTCTTCCACCCCATCTCCACACGCACGTTGCGGAAGCCCAGCAGCCTTTCATTCAAGAAGAAAAGCAGGCACAAAGACAGATACGTAAAACAAACCTCACTGCCCACGTCCGTCCAGTGCATGTCCGGAAAAATCATTCCTTCGGCAGACGTATTCGACAGAGCGATGATTTCAGGAGAATGAGTCAAAAATGCCACCACCAGCGCGATGGCATTTATAATCAGCAAATATTTATTCGACCAGAATTTCATATTACAAAGTTAATGACTTTTCTGTGCAGACACATACATCCCCGGACGAAAATCCTCTACGAACTCCTCGATGCGCAGATAGAGCTTGATGGAACGGTTGACATTATCCACCATCTGGTCAATAGCCTGCAGCGTTGCCCGGAACGTACGGTCGCCCATGCCGTTCACGTGAAAGTCGAACACATCTCCCACCTTAATCTTATCCAAATCCTTCTCGTAGGCAGTCAGCTGCACCATCAGCGCCCGCTTGTCGACCACCTCACAAATCGGCTCGCCCGCATCCAGGAACTTTCCGATGTTCCCGTTCAGGTTCGTAACATATCCGCTGACCGGCGACGTAATCTTCAGATACGGTTCAATTCCCGTCTGCCGCAATCCCTGCGCATCTACCCCCAGCAACAACAGTTGGGCAGCAAAGGCATCCTTCCGGCTCTTTGCCGACAGATAATCGGCCTTGCTCTGCTGGAACTTCTTCTCTGAAGCCGCCTCGTGCGACAAGAGATTCTTCTGACGGGCATACTCCTGTTCCAGAAACTCCGTCTGAGCCGCCGCATCCAGATACTCCTGCTGCAGGACAATATATTCCGGATTCTTCAGGGTAGCCAGTACCTCTCCTTTCTTCACGAACTTACCGGGTGAGACCGCCAAGGTATTCACTGCCCCTCCCATGGTAAATGTCACACTCACCTGATGCTGCGGAGGAAGGAAAAGAATACCGTTGAACGAAGGTGCATTCGCTACAGCCGTTGCTCCCGACACCGCATCCACCTCCGCCGAGTCGGCCTTCAGTCCGGCATTCGTCGTATCACTGGCAGCTACCGTCTCCACCGCCTGCGGCGCTGCCGCCTCTTTGTTTTCCGAACAAGCCCCGCACATCCACGGCAAGGCTAAAAAAATAAACAATCGTTTCATATCATTGATCCTAATTTATTCGACAAAAACTATTCTGTATACAATTCCATTTCCAGGACAGAGACATTGTAATTATAAACTGTCTCAAGGTAACTCCGGCGGATATCCTGCGCCGCATTCAGGCTCTGCACCAGTTCCGCGATGTCGGTCTCGCTCTCACGGAAACGCTGCAGCGCACTCTGCTGCAGGCTTTCCGCCTCCTTCAGGGCCGCACCGTCATAATAGTTCAGGCTCTTGCGCTGCTGGGTGATCCGGCTTCTCAATTCATCCACCTTCGTGGTAAGCCGGGTACGGTCCATATCTGCCTCCCATTCCGCAATGCGGAAGGCCACCTTCGCCTGACGAGCACGGCTCCGCTGCGGGAAGAACAATATCGGGAACGAGACCCCTACCATCCATGAATTCAGGTGCTGCAGCGGAGCGATTTTCTGCTGTACATAGCCGACGGAAATCTCCGGGAAGAACTTGCTTCTTTCCACACGCATCCAACCTTTTTTCTCGGCTACCTGAGCCGAGAAGTAATTCAAATAATCGGTTGACAGCAGGGAAGCATTCATCTCTTCACAAGGCAGCACCGTCAAGGCCGTATCACCGGGTACGACAGGACTTCCGGCGTAGCAGGCCCAGGCAAAACGTTTTCCGGCCAGTTCCACTTCCTCGCAAGCCTGAAGCCAACGGGTATGAATGCCCGAAGCCAGTGTAGCAATCATGTTACGCTCCGTCAGGTCAATATCTCCCTGACGGTAACGCAAGTCGCCGCTTTCACGCAACTGCTCTGCCAGTTTCTCCTGTCCTTCGTAAAGGCTGCGCAGGTGATATGCATACTGATAATACGCCCAGGCACGCTTCACCTCGGCTACAATCTCTTTTCTGACCAGGTTCCGGTAGTACTCGCCTTTCTGTGTCTGGGTATTGACCAGGGCATTGCGGTAGAACGGAGTCAGCAAAGAGCCCAGCGACTGCTCCACAGACAGTTCATGGTCTTTCCGGTACTCACCGTTCAACTGTCCCCAGGAGTAACTGAACGAGGTATTGCCTCCGTCCCAGATCTCTCCCCGGGAAGCCTGTGCTTTCTCAATCTCCGCGGTAGCCATCATCAGACGAGGATGACGCTGCATCGCTATTTCCAGCGCCTCATCCAGTGAGACTTTCCGTACCGGCTCCTGAGCCTGAAGCCATCCGGTAGCACCAAACAGACAGCCCACTATCATCAGTCCCCTGCCCGACACACGCATCTTCTTCCAGGCCCACGCATGCCGGATCCGGTTCACCAGCAAATAGAATACCGGCACGATAATCAATGTCATCACCGTTGACACAATCAGTCCCCCTATCACGACCGTAGCCAGCGGACGCTGTACCTCTGCCCCGGCCGAAGTAGCGATGGCCATCGGTACAAAGCCCAGCGAAGCCACCAGTCCCGTCAAGAATACCGGTCTCAGCAAATGCTTGCAACCGTTTGAAATGATCCGACTCGTACACATCTGATAAGTTCTTTCTTTACGTAAATCATTAAAATGGTTAATCATCAGGATACCGTTCAATACCGCCACACCGAACAGGGCGATGAAGCCCACACCGGCAGAAATACTGAACGGAAGTCCGCGCAGCCACAACGCCACGATGCCTCCAATCAGCGAAAGCGGTACAGTAGAAAATACCACAAGGGAATAAATCACGCTGCGGAAAGCGAAAAACAGCAACAGCAGGATCAGCAGCAAGGCTATCGGAATCACCACCGCCAAGGTATTGATGGCATTCTGCAGATTTTCAAACTGTCCGCCATACTCAAAATAATAACCCGGCTGCAGGCGTACGTTCTTATCGAGCGACTCTCTGATCTGTGCCACTACCTGACTGATATCCGCATCGCGGACATTCACTCCGATGACAATCCGTCGCTTCGTGGCATCGCGGTTAATCTGCAGAGGTCCGTTGACCAGGTCGATGCTGGCCACCTCACTCACCGGAATCTGAATGCCCTCACCGGTACGGACAAAAAGCTTGTCGATGTTCAAGTCGCGCACTTTCTCCCGGTCCAGACGCACCACCAGGTCGAAACGGCGTTCGTTCTCGAACACCACTCCAGCCACTTCCCCGGCATAGGCCGTACGGATAATCGTATTGAGTTCCTCGATATCAATTCCATAACGAGCAATTTTGCTCCGGTCGTAATGAATCAGCAACTGCGGAAGTCCCATGGCCTGTTCCACAATCACATCCGAAGCACCCGGAATCTGTTCCACGTAACGGGCCGCTTCCTGCGCCTTCGCATACAGTTCTTCCATGTTTTCGCCATAAAGTTTAATGGCAATGTCTGCCTTGGCTCCCGTCATCAGTTCATTGAAGCGCAACTGAATCGGCTGACTGAAATTGAACTCGGCTTCTGTAATGGACGACAGTGACTCCTTCATCTTCTCTACCATCTCTGCACGGCTCCGGGCCGAGGTCCACTCCTCGAAAGGCTTCATGACAATCATGATATCGGCATCCTCCACAGCCATCGGGTCGGTAGGAACCTCTGCCGTACCAATCTTGGCCACCACATGCTCGATTTCCGGAAAGTCACTCTTCAGTTTCTTCTCTGCCTTCAGTGATACCTCAATGCTCTTGCTCAACGAACTGCCCGCCGGCAAAGTCATCTGCATGGCAAAATCCCCCTCGTCGAGCGTCGGGATAAACTCAGCTCCCAAACGAGTAAACAGCAGCAAGGCTCCCACCAGCAAAGCGAAAGAAACGGCCAGTGTTCCGGCCACCCGTTTCAGACAAAAATCCAATGCCCGTCTGTAGCCTTTTCCCAGCCAGTCAAAGAAACGGTCGGCCAACGTCGGTTTGGCAGAGACCGCCGGTTTCAGGAAGACCGAAGCCATCATCGGCACATATGTCAGCGAAAGCAGCAAGGCACCGATAATACAGAACACCAGCGTCTTGGCCATCGGTGTAAAATACTTTCCCTCGATTCCGTTCAAGGTCAGAATCGGGAAGAACACAATCAGAATAATCAATACGGCAAAGGTTGCACTCCGGACTACCTTTCCGGCTCCATGCGCCACCTCCACATTCATTTCCTCTCTGGAAAGCTTTCTTCCGGCCAGCGACCTGCCATAGAGGTGAGCCAGGATTCCTTCCAGAATCACAATCGAGCCGTCCACCACGATACCGAAGTCGATGGCCCCCAGACTCATCAGGTTGGCCGACACCCCGAAGATACGCATCATGACAAAACCGAACAACATGGCCAGCGGAATCACCGAAGCCACAATCAGTCCCGCCCTTACATTGCCCAGGAAGACAATCAGCACCAGAAACACAATCAAAGCCCCCTCAATCAGGTTGCGCACCACCGTCGAAATATTCCGGTTCACCAGTTCCGAACGGTTCAGGTACGGTTCCACGCTGACCCCTTCGGGCAACATTTTCTGCACGGCAGCCACCCGCTTCTCCAGTTCACGGGTCACCACATTCGCGTTGGCCCCTTTCAGCATCATTGCGATACCTCCCACACATTCTCCTTCACCGTCCTTGGTCATGGCACCGAAGCGCTTCGGCGCACCAAACTGCACCTTACCGATATCACTCACATGCACCGGAATACCACCGCGGTTGGCTACCACCACCTGCTCAATGTCGCGGATATCCTTAATCATACCCTCCGAGCGGATGTAATAAGCCTTTTCCGATTTCTCAATGTAACTGCCACCCGTATTCTGGTTGTTCCGGTTCAATGCCGAGAATACCTCCCCAATCGTAATGTTCAGCGAGAACAGGGCGTCCGGATCGACCGCCACCTCATACTGCTTCAGATAACCTCCGAAACTGTTGATTTCCACAATTCCCGGAATACCCGACAACTGCCTTCTTACAATCCAGTCCTGGATGGTACGCAACTCCATGGCATCATACCGGTCCTCATAACCGGGAGCCACCTTCAGCACATACTGATAAATCTCTCCCAGTCCGGTGGTAATCGGCATCAGTTCGGGCGTACCCAGTTCGGCAGGAATCTCCACCGACTGAATCTGCTCATTGATCAACTGCCGGGCGTCGAGCACCGGAACATTTTCCTTGAACACTACCGTCACCAGCGAAAGTCCGAAACGGGATACCGACCGGATTTCTTCCACATTCATGATATTACTCATACTCACCTCGATGGGGAAAGTAATGAGCTGTTCCACTTCCTGCGGAGCCAGTGTAGGCGATACGGTCACAATCTGCACCTGATTGTTCGTAATATCCGGCACTGCATCAATGGGCAGTGTCAGCATGGAGTAGATGCCTCCTGCCAACAGCAGCAGGGTAGTCAGCACCACAAACATCTTTTTCCGGATAGAAAAGTCAACGATTTTCTTAAACATATTTTCTGCTCAGATTACTTAAATAATTACACTATCTTAATGGTACAAAGATAATCCGAGACGACATGCAGGTACCCAAGAAAAAGGTGAAGCGGAGAAAATGGGCGGTGAAATCGCCCAATCGGTCATTGAATGAAACTGTCTCCCTTTTCCACTGCCACGGCATCACCACTGCCCCTTCCTCCAGATCTTTCTGTGTATCCGGCGGGCAGGCCGTACGTTCCGCCGTCAGACAAAGGAAGGCAAAAAAGAAAAGCTGCAAATTTCCAATCACCTGTCATGGAAACCTGCAGCTCAAAAATCATAAAAGAGGTACTTTACTCTCCGGCTTTCTCCTCCGGGACCGCTGTACGGCGCATGCTGAATTCACAACCGCAATACTGCTGATTATAAAAGTTGTACTCTTTGATAATCGCAATCCGCCGCTCACTCAGTCCGCCCTTCCGCCAGTTCTGCCCCCACCAGCATACCTCCGGATAAGGCTCAACCGCATACTGACCGGCCGCATCAATCTGCTCCAGACTCTTCCAGCGCGAAGATGCCAGCGTCGTGGTGATTACCGTAAACCCATGCTCATGTGCATAACGGGCCGTATCGCGCAAGCGCATTTTAAAGCAGCGCAGGCAGCGGCCTCCCCGTTCGGGTTCGTTCTCCATTCCCTTCACCCCACACAGCCAGGCATCGTGTGCATAATCGGCATCCACAATGTCCAGTCCCAAAGACTGTGCATAACGCGTACACTCCTCCTTACGGATGAGATACTCCTCCAACGGGTAAATATTGGGATTGCAATAATAAATGGTCGGGCGCACCCCATGCTGCATCAGGCATTCGATAATGGCCGACGAACAAGGTGCACAACACGTATGGAGCAAGACCTCCTTGGCTCCTCCCGGTACCTTCAACTCAAATTTCTTCTTTTTCATCGTAATCAGTTTATTGATTCTCCGTCCTTCTCTCCCACCGCTATCGGCTTTCGCCGCGAAACAAAGGAAGCAAGAACTCCGGAACGTCCACTCCATGCTTACGGATTCCCTCCAGGCAGGACAAGGCCGCAGGAGTCAGGGTGAAATACATCTGGCGCTTATCCTTCTCTCCCAACTGGCGGATGAGCATTCCCCGCTTCTCCACGGCACTGATTACCTTGGAAGCGTGCGAAGAATTCAGTCCGGTGCGCTCCACAATGGTACTGGCCGTCACCGTCTCCTGTCCGATGCTGCAAAGCACCATCGCCTCGTTCAACGAAACCCCGTGCGTATCCATCAGTTGCGCCTCCAGCGCAGCCAGCGCCCGAAGCAAATCCCTCATTACACAAATACATTTTATCTTTTCCATCTTCTCTTCTTTCCCAAATATACCAACGGGTCCTACGTCCCGGATTGCAAAATTACAAAAAACAGTCCTACCGCACAAACGAATATCAGGAGACAGGTCAGACAACCGTACACAGTTTGTCTTCCTGCCTCCTTTTACTCTCTATATTTAATGGTCCACCTGTTGTGCCCCGTCGGCTGTCCGACTTACGGAAGGCCCGTACAGCCCTTTCACCTCGGAGCATTCCCGGCTGCCTGTCTTAACTACAGATTAAATAAACAGATTCACGTTCGCCTGGTCGGCACGGTCCATGTACGTAGCCACGCCTCCTACCGATACATTATCGAGCAATTCCTCTTTTTTCACTCCCATCACATCCATCGACATCTGACAGGCAATAAATTCCACCCCGTTATCAATAGCCTGCTGACGGAGCGATTCCAGCGAGTCTACTCCCTTGCTCTTCATCAGATAACGCATCATACGCGAACCGATTCCTCCCATATTCATCTTCGAGAGTTTCAGTTTCAAGGAGCTGGAAGGCAACATCATTCCAAACATACGGCCGAAGATATCTTTCTGTACCTGCGGTTTGCGTACCTTCTTGATGGCATTCAATCCCCAGAAAGTAAAGAAGATAGTCACTTTCTGTCCCGTAGCCGCCGCCCCGTTGGCCAGTACAAACGTTGCCAGTGCCTTATCCAGGTCGTCGCTGAAAAGGATAAACGTCTTGCCCTTTCCGCCTTCGCTCACCTTCACCGCTTCTGCCGCACAGGGAGTAGCCTTTTCAATCAATACCTTATACACTCCTGCACCTGCTTCACGGGCAATCAGCCGATTGCCGGTCGTACGGCACCATGCCTCCGCATCCCGAGGGAATCCAGCATCCGTAGCCTGAATCTCCAGGCGTTCTCCGGGTGCCAGTGCTTCCATGCTTTTCTTCAACTTCAGAATCGGTCCAGGACACTGAATGCCACAAGCATCTACCTTAACCACCTTCGCTTCCGAAGTCGTGCAAGCGCAAGACTCAGCCGTACAGTTCGTCATACCCTCACAGGCACTGCCCGGTTCCTCCATTTTATCACTCTCCTCCGGACGAGCCACCGGAGTTACCGCAGCCTTATAAGTCTTCAATCCCCCAATCAGGTTGCGTACCTCTGCATAACCGTTCTCTTTCAGAATATTCGAAGCCAGATAACCTCTCAGACCTACCCCGCAATAGAGATAGACCGGACGGTCGGACGGAATCTCACCCATCCGTTCGCGCAATTCATCCAGCGGCACATTCTTCGCACCCGGGATAGCCCCCAGTGCAAACTCATCTGCCGTACGGACATCCACCAGCGTTACCTTTGTCAGATCGGCCTGCTGCAGTTCGCGCCAGTACAGCGGAGTCATCTTTCCGCTCAGAATATTACCGGCCACATAACCCGATACGGCAACCGGATCCTTGGCCGATGAGAAAGGAGGTGCATATGCATGCTCCAGACGAGTCAGGTCCTCTACGGTACCGCCACGCTTAATTACCAGTGCATATTCATCAATCCGCTTGTCCACTCCATCGTATCCCACAATCTGTGCTCCATACAGACGGCCGTTCTCAGGAGAGAAAGTAATCTTGATATCCATCTGCGAAGCACCCGGATAATATCCGGCATGCGATCCCGAATGAATGGTAGCCGACAAGTACGGAATATCCATCTGCTTCAGTCTTTTCGCCGGCAGACCGGTAGAAGCTACCGTCTGGTCGAACACCTTTGCAATGGCCGTTCCGATAGAACCCTCGTATTTCACCTTGTTTCCAAACACGATATTATCGGCAACGATACGTGCCTGACGGTTGGCCGGACCAGCCAGGAAGTTCAACCAAGGCTTTCCGGTAACCGGATGCGGGAACTCAATCGCATCGCCCACGGCATATACTGCCTCATCCGAAGTCTGCAGGAACTCATTGACATAAATTCCCTTCATTTCTCCCAGTCGCAGACCGGCCTCAGCTGCCAGACGGGTCTCCGCACGAACCCCGATGGAAAGAATCACCAAGTCAGCCTCCAGTTTGATACCCGAACGAAAATTCACCTTTACTCCGTCACCCGCTGTCTGTTCGAACGATTCCACAGCCTGTTCCAAGTAGAGCTTCACTCCCTTCTGCTGCAAATGCTCATGCACCAGTGCAGCCATCGAATAATCAATCGGTCCCATTACCTGATTGGCCATCTCTACCACAGCCACTTCGGCACCGGCATGATGGAGGTTCTCAGCCATTTCCAGACCGATAAATCCACCCCCTACAATCACCGCCCGCTTCACGGCATGCTGTTCCATGTACGACTTGATACGGTCCGTATCTGCCACATTACGCAGGGTGAAAATTCCCTTGCTGTCAATTCCCGGAAGAGGCGGACGCACCGGAGATGCCCCAGGAGAAAGCAACAGTTTGTCATATCCCTCCGTATACACCTTACCGTCCGAAGTACGGACCGTTACCTTACGCGCTGCCGTATCAATGGCAGTCACTTCCGAATGCGTACGTACATCGATGTTAAACCGCTTGCCGAAAGCTTCCGGAGTCTGCACGAACAAACGGTCGCGCTCGGTAATCACTCCCCCCAGGTAATAAGGCAAACCGCAGTTGGCATACGAGATGTAAGCCCCTTTCTCAAAAAGAACGATTTCTGCCTTCTCTGTGTTTCTACGAATTCTGGCTGCTGCAGTAGCTCCCCCGGCTACCCCTCCAACGATAAGCACCTTCATAATCTGTCTGTTTTATATTCTTTAATACTGTTTTTTCTTACTGATAATTTCTTTAAATATTATTTTCCATTGGAAAACATTGCAAAGAAATATCTTTTCTGTCGAAAAATAAAATTTCCAATGGAAAATATTTCCGTTTTAAGTTTTATTAAAGAATTCCGCTGTTTATTCCGGCAGAGTCACAGATTCAGGCAGATTCAAACTGAGTCAGACAAAATCAGACAAAATCAGACAGACTTCCCAGTGGTACAGGTAATAGACGAGCAAAAACACGCTGAGCACACAAAAAAGCAGACTGAGCACATGCAGAAAATTATCGCACACGCTGAAAGGCAATGCGCGGCGTCCCGTTTGCGACATAGATAATGCCACAGCGATGGAATCCCCGTTTCTCAAGCAAATGCTGCATAACCTTATTGTCGGCATGGGTATCAACCCGCAGATTGGCACACCTGGCCTCAGCCCAATCCAGACAGGTATCGAAAACTCCTTTACCTGTTCCGTCCGATGCCAGCCGATGAATGACGGCATAGGGGGCGTCGTTCAACCATTCTCCCTGTTCGATGCGGGCATAATTCGGATCTTCTCCTTCAATATAGCAGAAGGTTCCGAAAAGATGTGGCTGTACCTCTCCCTCTCGAGATGTCTTTTCCATCACATAGCAATGCCCCTCCTCTATTTCCCGAGAAATCAATTCCCGCTGCGGATAACCATTAATCCACTGATTAGGGTTTCCCGTTGCCTGCATGAACCGACGGGCTACTTCAAAAATCTGCATCAGCTTGTCCAGATCGGCAAACTGTGCCAACCGTATATTAATTGCTGTTTCCTCCATAAACTTATCTGATTTTACAATAAATCGTCAATGACCGACCAAAAATAGCTGTTTTTCCGAAAAAAAACAGCAGAAAATCCTCAAGATTTAAAATGTTATTATATCTTTGCACGCGAATCGGAAATCGCAATGACTGCGATGTTGCAAACAAGGGGCATTAGCTCATCTGGCTAGAGCGCGACACTGGCAGTGTCGAGGTGGCGAGTTCGAGTCTCGCATGCTCCACATGAAACCGTTAACTATCAAATAGTTAGCGGTTTTCTTTTTAAGGGGAATAAGGAAGGAATACGACCTCTTTGAGAGTGAATTCCCCTATTTTGTTCCCCAAAATTGTTCCCTCATTTTTCGATAAACCGCTGATAATGAGGGAAAACTTCGACACTGATGAGCCAACAGTTTTTCCCTGAAGAATTGAATGGAAGATTCTTCCTGAAAACCCCTAAAAGTAAGAAAGCAACTCCACTATTCTTTGCCGTAAGAATAAAAGGAAAATCGCATAAATTTACCCTAGGTACAAAAGTGTATCCCCAACAGTGGAACCAACTTCTTCAAAAAGCATACATCAGTCCAATATTAAGCAACTTGGACAACCCCAATAATGCCATCACCAATCCAAAAATAGAAGACACTACCAAAATCCACCGTCTTTACCCAACAAGGGATTACCCGCTTTTAGCTGTTCAATTGCCTTGTTCTTGAAACTCTCAAAATCAAATTCTTTTTTCATAAAAAAACTGTGTTAGCAAAGTTAATATTTTATTCTTTGCTGACACAGTTTAATTTACATCCTCATTTTGCCAAAAAAATTATGTGTCATTAATGACTTCTTAAAAACTGAAGCTGGTCATCGCAACTATTAATTTCATTCCTCATATCACGGATCATTTGTTTATAATAAGAGGAATTAGGGTCTTTACTCAATTGTTCCTCGTACTGATTAAGCCTTCTTACAGCATCAGACCGTCTATTTTCCCAATATGCTATCTTTGACGAATTATTAGAAGTTGTACCTTTTGATGAAGAAGTACTTGAAGGAACTACATATCCTCCACCAACATTACCGCTTCCAGAAGATGATGAAGGAGAGGATGCTTTTAACAATGAGTTTGCAAAAATATTCAGAATACCAAGCATAAATTCCGTACGCTGCTGTTGAGCCTGAAGTGCAGCTTCTCGTTGACGTTTTATTTCATCTTGTTTTATTTTCTCAAGTTTCAATATTACATCATTGTATCTTTTATTTAATTTAGGTAAATCTTCGATATGTGAATTACATATACTGATATGAGTGTCAGCTTGCTCCTTGAATGTTTCATCTTCTTTTAAATAGGCCTTCAACAAATTAATAGCAGCTAAGTATTGCTTTTTAGAAAGTTCCAAATCAAATGTAGAACCCTGTTCTATTGAAAATTCATACATTGAGAACTGATTATTCTCAATATATTCAGATAGCATACTTGCTCCAATGCTATTTTTAAGTCCTAAGTTAAATAACGAAACTCCAGAATAAAACTTACTCCAAGGCTGATTGATACCTTCTTTAGAGTAATACTCTACAACTTCACCGTATTTTTTCTGTTCAAAAAGCTCCTCTCCTTTATCTCGGTATTTGCCGTTTAAACTATCTTCTGTATATTCTTCGAATCTACCAAGCTCTGTTTTCTTTACAAGCCATATATATTTAATGCCTTTTCCAATTTCATATTTATGATCAATAGTAATACCATTGAATATACAAGGCAAAGGCTTCAACATACCATTCAAAGTAATAGCTCCTTCTACCTCTATGCCATTCTCATTTTTCTTAGAGAATGTGCACATTTGGATTTTTACCAATTCATTTAATTTAGATTCATCTTTAGGCTCATATAAACCGCCAATGATAGTTCATATAAAGATACCACATCGGTACAGTATAGGTGTTAAATTGAAAAGGTATAAGAGCAATATTCTTGATTGCGTCACTAAACGTTTGTGATGCATCTGCCGGAGCATAAGCAAAAACTTCAGATATAAAACCTTGTGGCAGTCCAAGAAAACCAGTCACCCATGGAAAAAGATTGTATAACACTGACCACAATAGAAATGGAACGGCTATTCTGAGCAGTCTTTTCTTATAGAAACCTTCAAAAGACATTTTCACAGGCAGTAATAATATGCCTGTAGTCATGACAAATAAAGGTACACAGGGTCTAAGAAAAGATCCGTAAATACTTCCCCATAAATTAAATTCTGGATTTGAGCGAGCCTCTGGAGAAACATTAAACGGATCGGAGCAGTGAATACATATAACCATAAATATGGCACACATTCTTAGAATATCAAGCCAAATGATTCTAGTAGATTGAGTTGAGTTTTTTTGTGACATAACTTTGTTCTTATTAAGTTCTGCCACAAAGCTAAACTATTATATAGTATTATGCAAAACAGCTGCTACAGTAAACTATCATTTCTTTAATTACTTAATATTCTTTCTTAATTTCCATAATGTAACCAGAGAAATTCCAAGATAAGAAGCGATATACCCCAAGTTAACCCGTTGAAATAATTCTGGATTTTTGGAATACAAATCACTGTATCTTTCCTCGGATGACATATACAAACGATATATCAGTCTTCTTTCCATTTCAACAAATGCTTTTTGATGCAACAATCTCATCCAATTTTAATATTTCAATATAAGAAAGACAGAGTTTTTCTAAATCTGATATTTTAATATAGTAAAGCAACGAGTCTTCAAGAGTCTGTACTCTTTCATTTTCAGACCCTTCGGTTTTACCATAAAAACTATTGGTGGAGAACACTAATTCACCTTCTTTGCTAAACCACGATATAACCTCTTTTTCTTTAATAATATTGCAGGAACGAGCTATTCCTTTTTCAATTAAATGTACATTATCGTCTCTAATAAGTGGCTTTATTAATATTGTTTTTTTAGTTTATATGAAAGTTTTACTCATAAACGGAAGCCGAAGAAAGAACAGTAATACATAAAATATCAAGACAGTTGAGAAACATGGTATTGAATCTGAAATTGTATGGATCGGGGTAAAAGCTGTACAAGGTTGTATCACCTGTTACCAATGTGTATCCAAGGGACAATGTGCATTCAACGATGCCTTATATCAGACAGTAAGAGAAAGACTTAAAGAGTCTGATGCCCTTATCGTTGGCTCACCTACCTATTACGGAGGTCCTAATGGTTCTTTATGCACTTTGCTCGACAGATTGTTTTTTTCCTGCAAACAGGATCTCGTGAATAAAGTCTGGTCATCTGTTGCCGTATGCCGCCGCGGAGGAGCAAGCACCACATTCCATAGAGATTTCGAATTTCTGTCAGTTTCTACAACACCCCAACAAATTGAAGAATGCAGCGTAAAAGACCTGGAGAGTTTTACAGACCGATGTATTTTTATCTTTAACAATCAAATTTCCAGCTAAAGCCATCTGTCGTACAATAAATCTTTGTAACTTTAAACTTCGAGAGCATCGTACAAATCATTTTAATATCAAAATTGAGTACTACAGCCTCAGCACTATTTTTGTTATATTGCTAATAATCAAGAAAATATTAGTTATTATATCGAACTCACATAAACGAATACAACAAGAAACATTTAAAGCACTATGAAAAAAGTAAATCTTTTATTATCGGCCTTGTTTATCAGCCTGGCCAGTTTTGCCCAGGAATCATTATGGGGAGGACAAGATATCGTTTCTCCCGAAATACACCCCGACAATACAGTGACTTTCCGGTTTCATGCTCCGAAAGCCATTCAAGTGAAGGTAACAGGCGACTTTCTGCCTACCTCAAAAATAGATACTCCTTTCGGCAAGGCGGATGCACCGGGAGAGGTTCTGCTGAAAGAGGGGAAAAACGGTGTCTGGGAATATACCACTCCTAATCCATTGCCTTCCGAACTTTACAATTATTCGTTTATCGTAGACGGCCTGAAGGTAACCGACCCCAACAATGTGTATGTAAGCCGTGACGTGGCCTCGGTGTTCAATATCTTCATCGTCAAGGGAGAGCCGGGAGACTTGTACAGTGTAAACAAGGTTCCTCACGGTACCGTGACCAAACGCTGGTACCACAGTAAAGCCTTGGGATATGACCGCCGGTTGACCGTCTATACTCCTGCAGGCTATGAAGACAGCAACAAACGTTATCCCGTACTGTACCTGCTTCATGGAATGGGCGGTGACGAGGGAGCATGGACTACCTTGGGGAGAACCGCACAGATCATGGATAATCTTATCGCACAAGGGAAAGCAGAACCGATGATTGTGGTCATGCCTAACGGCAATGTGGACCAGGAAGCCGCACCGGGAGAATCTTCATTGGGAATGTATAAGCCTACCATGAATCTCCCCAGGACAATGGAAGGAACGATGGAAACCACTTTCCCGGAAATCATGAACTTCATTGAAAAGAACTACCGGGTAGAAAAGAAAAAGTCAAGCCGTGCGATAGCTGGTCTCTCCATGGGAGGCTATCATTCGCTCCATATCTCCAAAGCCTACCCGGACAAGTTCGACTATGTGGGACTTTTCTCGGCTGCAATACTTCCCGACAAGGGCAAAGACGCTGAGATTTACAAGAACATGGAAGAAAAACTGGCCAAACAGTTTGATAATGCTCCCAAACTTTACTGGATTGCTATCGGCAAGACTGACTTTCTGTACGATGCCAATGTGGAATACCGGAAATTACTCGACAAGCATCATTATAAATATGTATACAGGGAAAGCGACGGCGGACATATCTGGCGCAACTGGCGAATATATCTGTCCGAGTTTGCTACTATGATTTTCAAATAAGAGGACGGTCCGCTACTAACTTTTAATACAAGAGCCCAATCATCGTATATCAATGCATTACAATGATTGGGCTCTTATTTATTTTTGTCCGAAGGAATCAGAAAATTCAATTAAGGAATATCCTCTGAAAAGCGTTCTTTCCATTTTTTCCCGCACCTGCAGACATAAGTGGAAAAACTTCCGTTAATTGGTGCAGGCAACCTGTTTCATAAAATCCTTTCCGCCGTGAATTTATTAATCAACGGCTCGGATTAATAAATCCGCGATGGAAATCCAATGAACCGCACTGCAGATTCTTTTTTCTTTCAGTGAACGTTCTCTTTCGGACGGTTGCCGTTTCACAAATTTTCCTTTACGGACTCAATTATCCAGGATATCATTCACAGACAGACCGGAAAGTCATGTTAAACGCACTGCCGGTCTGCTATACTACTGCAGCTGTCTTGATAATATTCTCGCGAAACTCTTTGGGAGAAACTCCGAAATTCCTCTTCACATACTTTCCGAAAAACGACAGATTGGCAAAGTTCAATTCATTGGCTATCTCCTTAATACTCTTATTCGGACATTTCAGCAAGTATTCGATGTCACGCTTCACATATTGCGTAATCACCTCCGAAGCCGTTTTCCCACACGTTTCCTTGGAAACTGAAGAAAGGTATTTCGGCGTTACGAAAAGTTTATCCGCATAATAGACCACCGAACGTTCCTTGGGATAGGAATGCGACAGCAGGTCGATAAAGGAAGAGAAAAGATTGTCCGCCGAATTGTATCTGGGAGGGTTTATCTTGATATGCTTTTTCATCGAATCATGAAATTCATACATAAAAGCAATCAGAAGAGCATCGGTCAGTTCCTTCAGGTGCTCATGCGGCTCCGATTCCAGCTTCGATTTAATCAGGTCGTAATACTGCAAAAACAGCTTGCACTCATTATCATCCAGTGAAAGAATCGGGTTATCCTCCAGAAACCGTCTCACGTTCCAGTTATTGGCTGAGATCACAAACATCTGCTGAATGTAATCGGGTGACAGACAAAAGCCACAGCAATTAAAGTACATGTCTACCATGCTGTGTTCCACAATCATCTCCGGATGACATATCAGTACGTTGTGCCGGGCCAAAGTATACATTTTATTGTTTATACTCAGTGAGGCCTTCCCCTCCAGGCACAACATCACAATATACCACTCAGCCTTTACAAGAGAAGAACTGAATTTCTTCACCTCGCTTATCTGATTGAACAAGATCATCCTGTCATCTCTATAAGCAATATTCTTGTCTTCAATGTATCTCTCTATTTCCATACGTATCCTTTTTTTGGTATTCCGTTAGAGCAAATCTTTCCGTCTGCAAATGAAACAAATCTTTTCCGATTCGTAATAGTCTGTATTACTGCGTTTGTGTTCCGTTTTTCCGATTTTGAAAACGGCTGGAAAAACAGGACACTTCTGCGGAATTTTGTATGCCCGTCTTATTCATCGTTACTCGTTTCTTTGCACGAAAAATCAACGGGCCGGCTCCTCTCCCCGACGAACAGGCATTGAGCGTACGGGAAAAAGAGCAGGCACTGACTGAAAAAATAAATCAATCATATAATATAAACCATTATGAACTACAGACAATTATTTATCCCAGCAGCGTTTTTATTTCTTCTTGCAAGCTGCGGCAGGTCGGAACAAGGTGCACAGGAACTTCTTCCGGTAAAAGTCAGGACAGAAAAGATCATGCCTTCCGGAGCCAATGCCACTTCCTTTTATTCGGGAACCGTGGAAGAAGAGAACACCTCCGCACTGAGTTTCTCCGTGATGGGAACGGTAAAGACTGTCAATGCCAGTATCGGGATGCCTGTAAGAAAAGGACAACTGCTGGCTACGGTGGATGAAACGGCCATCAGAAGCTCGTACAATGCAGCCAAGGCTTCATTGGCGCAGGCAGAAGATGCGTACGAACGAATGAAGAAAGTATACGATAAAGGAAGTTTGCCCGAAATCAAATGGATTGAAATCCAGAGCAAGCTCCAGCAGGCACGTTCCATGGAAGAAATGGCGCGCAAGAATCTTTCGGACTGCAAGTTGTATGCGCCTTTCTCCGGTGTGGTTTCAGGAAAAGAGATCGAGATAGGACAGAATGTAACGCCGGGAGTCCCGGTGATTCATATCGTCAGCGGGAAAAATGCGAATGTGAAGATTTCAGTCCCCGAAAACGAAATCTACAAGGTACACAAAGGACAGAAGGCTCTCATCATCGTTCCTGCACTGGACAATCTGACCCTGTCGGGGGAAGTGGCCGAGAAAGGCGTTCAGGCCAATCCGCTGTCACGCTCGTATGAAGTCAAACTGAGAATCCGCTCACTGGCAGATGCCACGGAGCAGCCTTCCCCTACCCCGGCCTCATCCCAGGCGGAAGACACATCGGCAAGCAGCCGTCCATCGGCCGGATACGGACTCAATGACGTCATGCCGGGAATGATTACCGAAGTGGCACTGACGGGACCGGACGACAGGCAACAGGTGATGGTACCTGCGGACATTCTTCAGCTCGATGAATGCAATCAGTATTTTGTCTGGCTCAAGAAAGACAACAAAGCGGTAAAACAGACCGTACAGTGCGGTGAGTTTACCGCCAAAGGTGTGGTGATCCTGTCCGGAATCCACATCGGAGACGAGATAATCACCCAGGGACAGCAAAAAGTATGCGAAGGTACTCCGGTATGCTGAAACACCGGCTGCCGGCACCTGCCGTGACGGCAACACTGCGACCAACAAACAAATAATTTTTTCATCATTTTTATGCCCGGATCCGGTACCCTCCGGATACCGGAACCAGGCAAAATATACCCACAAAGATGAACACCCAAAAACGTAATATAGTAGAATGGGCCATGCACTATCGCCAGATTATCATACTGGTTACCTGCTGCCTTGTTGCATTCGGCATCTACAGCCTGCCGCAAATGCAGAAAAATGAATTTCCCGATTTCACCATCCGTCAGGGTATCGTGATTGCCGCTGCACCGGGAACTCCATCCGACGAGATGGTGGAACAGGTCACGAAACCTCTGGAGGATTACATCTTCACTTTCAAGGAGGTGAAAAAGGAAAAGACATTCTCCACCACGCGCGACGGAATGGTATTCATACAAGTCGAACTGATTGACGAGCTTACCAACAAGGACGAATTCTGGAGCAAGTTCAAACACGGAGTAGCCGGCTTCAAGTCGCAGCTTCCCTCCAATGTAGTGGCCGTACAGGTCATGGATGATTTTGGAGATACCTCTGCCCTGCTCATCGCCATGGAGAGTAAGGACAAGACCTACCGTGAATTGTCCGACTATATGGACGATTTCAAGGAACGGCTCCGACGGATCAGCAGCGTGGGACGTCTGACCGTTTCCGGGGAAAGAAGCGAGCAGATATCCGTATATCTTGACTCCGAACGTCTTTCGCGCTACGGACTTAACGAGCAGGTCATTGCGGGACAGTTGTTCTCAAAGGGATTTGTGACGACCGGAGGCAGAATACAGACTCCGGAATACGTGCTTCCGATTCATGTGGAGAAATCGTATAACACGGTGTACGACGTACAGCAGCAGATAGTCTATTCCGATCCGTCGGGCAATGTAGTCCGTCTGAAAGACATCGCTACCGTGGTCAAAGAGTACCCTCATGCCGACAGTTATATCAAGAACAACGGAACGAAGTGCATCTTGCTGAGCGTGGAAATGAAGAAAGGCAAAAACATCGTCCAGATGGGAGAAGAAGTAAATGCTGTCATCAAGGAGTTCAAGTCGGAGCTCCCCTCTGAAGTCGGCATGAATCTTGTAACCAATCAGGCACAGGTAGTAGCCGGCAGTGTGGACAACTTCCTGCACGAACTGCTGATTGCCATCGTGGCGGTAGTGGTGGTGGTCATGCTGTTGCTGCCCGTAAAGGTAGCTCTGGTAGCCGCCTCCACCATCCCGATTACCATCTTCATCTCTCTGGGACTGTTCTATGCCTTCGGCATCGAACTCAACACGGTGACCCTGGCGGTCCTGATTGTCACCCTCGGAATGATTGTCGACAATTCCATTGTCATCATAGACAGTTACCTTGAAAAGATTGGCGAAGGGATGTCGCGCTGGCACGCCTCCATATACAGTGCCACACATTTCTTCAAATCCATATTTTCGGCTACACTCGCCATCAGCATCACGTTCTTCCCGTTCCTGATTGTGATACCAGGTATGATTCACGACTTCCTGCTGAGCTTCCCGTGGGCCATATCGCTGATACTGGGTATCTCACTGCTGGTAGCCATGCTTCTGGTACCGTTCATGCAGTTCTGGTTTATCCGCCAGCCCATCCCGGAGGAAAAGAAAGGATTCTCATTCATGGATGTCCTGCAGCGTTTCTACAACAAGGTGCTTGACGCCTGCTTTGCTCATCCGTATGTCACGATGGGAGCCGGTCTGGCTTCGGTAGTCATCGGTATCTTCCTGATGGGCAAGCTCCCGCAGAAACTCATGCCGGTAGCCGACCGCGACCAGTTTGCCATCGAAATCTATCTGCCTACGGGCACGGCCGTCGAGAAAACCGCCGTCGTGGCCGACAGCATGGAAAGTATCCTGAAGAAAGACCCCCGTGTGGTTTCCGTAACCTCTTTCATCGGCTGTTCTTCTCCCCGCTTTCATACGGCCTATGCCCCACAGTTGGGCGGCACCAATTATTCCCAGCTGATTGTCAATACCCTTGGCAATGCAGAGACGGTGGAACTGCTCGATGAATATGCCCCCAAATACACGGATGCCTTCCCGGGAGCCAGAGTCAGATTCAAGCAGATCAGTTTCAGTCAGGCGGTTTATCCCATCGAACTGCGTCTCAGCGGAAACAACCTGGACAGTCTGAAGCAGGCAGCCTCGGCTTACTTGCAGCTGTTGCGCAGTCTGCCCGAAACCGAACTGGCTCAAACGAATTTCAGTGAACCGCAGACGGCTGCCAAGGTTGTCCTGAAAGAGGATGAGGCTTCACGTCTCGGCATCAACAATGTGCAGCTGGAGACGACCTTGGCTATGCGTTACGGAAACGGCATTCCCGTAGCCACTGTCTGGGAAGGAGACTACAGCATCCCTGTGACAATCAAATCGGAGAAATCGGACCAGGCGGCGTATTCGGACTTGCAGGATGAACTGATTCCGGCATCGGCGGGACTGGCTCACGTTCCTCTTCGCCAGATTGCGGATATCGTTCCCAGCGTGAAGGACGGACAGATTGTCCGGCGCAACGGGGTATATACTATCACTGTGATGTCGGACGTACGGCGGGGAGTGAACGTAACGGCCCTGACCTCCCGCCTGAAGGAGAAGCTGCAGGCAATTCCTCTTCCACAGGGAGTAACCCTTGCCTATGGAGGAGACGATGAACAGGACAATGAAAACCTGCCGCCGATCATGTCGGCTCTGGCCATCGCTGCCTTCATCATCTTTTTCATTCTGCTGGCACACTTCAAGCGCATCAGCATTGCCCTGCTGATTTTCCTGAGCATGACGCTCTGTCTGTTCGGTACTGCTGTCGGAGTGCTGATACAGGGAGTGGACTTCGGTATGACGTGTACACTGGGTATCATCAGTCTGATGGGAATCATCGTCCGCAACGGAATCATTATGATAGACTATGCAGAAGAATTGCGGAGTACCGAAAAACTGTGCGTGCGGGATGCCATCTATCACTCTGCCCGCCGGCGTATGCGTCCGATTTTCCTGACTTCTGCGGCTGCCTCCATGGGAGTAATTCCGATGATTATCGGAAAAAGCGGATTGTGGATGCCGATGGGAACGGTAATCTGCTACGGCACGCTCATTACCATGATCTTCCTCCTGACAGTGCTCCCGGTAGCCTATATGCTCATGTTCCGCGGCAGCACCCGGAAACGTGCCCGGATGGAGGCTCTGGAGAAAATGTAGCCGTTTTCTTCCTGTCCTTACAGAATAGGACACCAGTATTTAAAGTATAAAGTATAATGTTGCAACAGTATGATACACAAAAATAATTACAGAAACAGGATCTTGTTCCTGTCAATGATGTTTGCATGCGGACTGCCGTCTATGGGACAGCATCAGACATTTACCCTCGACGAATGTATCGAATCGGCTTTGAGAAACAACGTCCGCATCAAGAATGCAGAAAATGAACTGAAGATGGCCGAACAGGACAAAAAGGAAGCCTTTACCAAATATTTCCCTAATATTTCTGCGGCCGGAAGCGGATTCATTGCCTATGAACCTCTGGTAGACATGCAGTTGTCTCCGGAAGCAAGGATGGCCATGCTCAAAGACGGAATGATAGGAGGCGTGTCGGCCGCATTGCCTCTGTTCACCGGCGGACAAATTGTAAACGGCAACAGACTGGCGAAAGTGGGAGTAGAAGTAAAGCAGATACAAAAGGCGATGACCCACGATGAGGTCATCCTTACCACGGAGAAATATTTCTGGCAGATTGTGACGCTCAAAGAAAAGATAAAGACATTATCGGTTGTCGAGAACCAGCTGAAAAGGATTTATGAGGATGTAAAAAGTGCCGAAGAAGCGGGTCTTGTCACCCGGAACGACCTGTTGCAGGTGCAGATGAAACAGAATGAGACATACAGTGCCAGGATACAGGTAGAAAACGCATTGTCGGTATCCAAAAAACTGCTCGGACAATACACCGGACTGCCTTCGGACAGCCTGGATGTGGCCTTCGTAATCAGTGAGGAGCTACCCGAACGGCCCGATATCCTATTGTGCAATCACGAGGAAGCCATCGGAAGGACCCACGAATACCAAATGCTGCAACAGAATGTCCAGGCCAGCCGCCTGCAATACAAAATGTCCATCGGTAAAAACCTGCCGACGATTGCAATAGGCGGAGGATTCGTATACGACAATTTCCTGATGGGACAAGACCAGGCGTTCGGAGTCGGCTTCGCCACCCTGACGGTTCCTCTGTCGGGATGGTGGGGAGGAAGTCATTCCATCAAGAAACAAAAGCTTCAGGTGAGAATCGCCGAGAACCAGCTGGAAGACAACAAAGAGTTGCTTGCCATCGGCATGCAGAATGCCTGGAACGGACTCAACGATGCCTACAAACAGATAGAGGTCGCACACCTGTCCATCGAACAGTCGGCCGAAAACCTGAGACTGAGTTCCGACTACTATTCGGCAGGAACATCCACGATGAGTGAACTGCTCGATGCACAGACATTGTACCAGCAGAGCCGGGATAAATACGTAGAGGCTTTTACCAACTACGAACTCAAGAAACGGGAATACCTGCAGGCCACAGGAAGATGAGGTAAATCGGTCATTCAAGCCCACCGGAAGAGGGAGCGGGTCTTTTCGCGCGGACCCACCCTCGACCGGCGGGCTTTTCATTTTTCAGGAACGCATGCACCGCATGTATCCCCTGCGGGCACTGAAACATCAGTTGCATATCCAATTGCATTTATTTACCTAAATACATAAGGTAAGTTTCTTAATATCAGACATAAGCGAAATAAAAACCCGTCACAAATCACTACATTCCGGAAAGTATTCTTCCTAAAAGCACAGATAGCGGAACCTCTTCCAAAAATTCCGGTCTCTCACCCAAAGACAGTCACACAAACCGTTAGTCAGCAGCCATTTACACCCACACAAAAAGACATGACTTTTAAAAACCAAGCCCCAGTTAAGCAGAAAACAGTTGTATATAAGAATACATTTCATTATATTTCAATAGAAGCAATCAATAAACTTAAAAATATTTAATTCAACAGTAGTTATAATAAAAATATTAACTATTGATTATTTTTTTCATACTTTTACGCCGAGATAAACACACAAAAAACAAACTATTTATTAATTGAACGTTATTGTACGAAACTGACAGACGTTTGTCATTAGCGTTCTTAACTTATTGTTCACATCTATGATAAACATCTCAAAAAAGGCTGGTACCCTGCTCCTACTGGGCGGCATGGTTTCGGGTACAGTCGCCGCTGCAACCGGAATCGGTTTCGGCAAGACCGGAGTGATGCAACAAAGCAGCTCATGTAAAGGTATTGTAAAAGATGCACTCGGAGAAACGATTATCGGTGCATCTGTAGTAGTGAAAGGAACCAACAACGGGACCATTACCGGAATGGATGGCGAATTTGAACTGCCCAATGTGGAAAAGGGCGCAATCATCCAGATTTCCTTTGTAGGCTATTCCACTCAGGAAGTAGTGTGGAAAGGGGAGCCGATCCGTATCACCATGAAAGAGGATACGAAAACCTTAAAAGAGGTAGTGGTTGTAGGTTATGCTACGGTAAAGAAGGAGAACCTTACTGGAGCGGTTTCTGCAGTAGACGACAAGGTGCTGGCAGACAGACCGATTGTCAACCTGGGACAGGGCTTGCAGGGAACGATACCGAACTTGAATGTCACCACCAGTTCGCAGCCCGGAAAAGGATCGAGCTTCAATGTCAGAGGGGCGACTTCTATCAACGGAGGGTCTCCGCTGGTGCTGGTAGACGGAGTGGAAATGGACCCCAACCTGATTAACCCACAAGATGTGGCCAGTGTATCCGTACTGAAAGATGCTGCTTCGGCATCCATATACGGAGCAAGAGCCGCATACGGAGTTATCCTGATCACCACCAAAGGCGGTAAGAAGAACATGCCTACACAGATCTCACTGGATGCATCGGTCTCATTCAACAGTCCTACCACACGCCCCAGCTACATGAACTCCATGCAATATGCTACCTGGATGAATACCGCGGGCATGAACACCAAGGGAAAGAACATTTTCAGCCAGGAGGAAATGGAGCACATCGAAGCCTACTTCAATGATCCGGTAAACAACTCTCCGGTCTTCATCGCTACCGACCCCGACAGCTGGCAGTATCAGAACTGTCAGGCCGGAAAGTATGCGTATGTGGGAAACACCGACTGGATGAAGGAAATGTACAAAAAGAATTATCCGCTGCAGAAATACAATGTCAACATTAATGGCGGTGGAGAAAAGGCAACCTACTATACTTCTGTGGGATATACCGACCAGGGCTCACTGTTGAGATACGGCAATGAGGGATTCCGCAAGTTCAATGTCATGAATACCATCAGCTATGACATCAAGGACTGGTTGAACGTATCGGTGAAATCGAGCTTCATCAGGACGGAACTGGACGGAATCACTCAGGACAATGCTCATGGAGCCATGTGGATTGGAAGCGATACGCAGCCCCTTATGCCGGTGAAACATCCTGACGGACACTGGTCGGGACAGGGAAATTATACCAATTTCGCGGCTGTACTGGAAGAAGGGGGTAGCCGAAGAACGGTAAAGGATGACTTCTGGAATACCCTGGCTGTCAAGCTGAAGCCTTTTGACGGACTTACCATCAATATGGATTATACCTTCAATTATTACTCTGAACACAACAAGAATCATGTCCGCTCTTTCGATGAGTATGGAGCAGCCGGCAAATTCCTGCAGACTTTCCAATGGACCAATCCCAACTCGGTATACGAGGGACAGAACAATGATACTTACAATGCATTCAACCTGTTCGGTGATTACGAAAAGACGCTGGGCAAGCATTATTTCAAGGTGATGCTGGGATTCAACCAGGAAACCAAGCACACCCGGTTTTTCTCGGCCAGCCGTGAGGAGCTCATCTCAAACAACTTGCCTTCAATGAGCAATGCCACAGGAGAAAAGTACGTTTCAAATGCAGATGACAGTTGGGCGACACGCAGTGGATTTTTCCGTGTCAATTATGCTTTTGCCGACAAGTATCTCCTGGAAGTAAACGGACGTTACGACTTGTCATCGAAATTTCCGAAGAACAACCGTTCTGTCTTCAGTCCTTCTTTCTCCTTGGGATGGAAACTCTCTGAAGAATCGTGGATAAAGAATCCTACCAACGGATTCTTCGACGAACTCAAGATAAGAGCGTCTTACGGTAGTCTTGCCAATCAGGCGCTCGACAATGGATGGTACTCTTATATCTCCAACTACGGTTCGGGAACAATGAACTATCTGCTGGGTGGTAAAAGGGAACAGTTTGTGCAGCCCGGTAAGCTGGTCAATCCGATCGTTACGTGGGAAAAGGTTACTCAGTGGGACCTGGGACTTGACTTTGCCATACTGGACAGCCGCCTGAAGGGAACATTCGACTATTACCAGCGTGCCACTACCGGTATGCTGAGTGCCGGCAAACTGTTGCCTAATATTCTGGGTATTGCAGAGCCGGAAGAAAATGCGGCCAATCTGGTTACCAGGGGTTGGGAACTTGCCCTTACCTGGAACGACCAGCTTGCGAATGGGTTGCATTACAGTGTAGGATTCAACCTGTCCGACTCGCGTGCGGAGATTACCAAATACGATAATCCTTCCAAATCTCTGTCGGCTCAATATTACGAAGGCATGATCTTAGGTGAAATCTGGGGATATGAATCCAGACTGTTCCAGAGTGCTGACGAAATCGCACAGGCTCCAGACCAGTCGAAGCTGGATGGCGCTATCGACAAAAAACCGGGAGACATCCAGTTCATTGACCTCAATCACGACGGCGTGGTAGACTATGGAAAGAATACCGTAGACGATTCTGGAGACAAGAAAATCATCGGTAATGAAAATGCCCGGTTCAGATATGGCTTCAATGTATCGGCCGACTGGAAAGGGTTCGATCTGGGTATTTTCTTCCAGGGAGTCGGCAAACGCGACCTGCGGCTGCCGGGATCGTTCACCTGGCAATATGGCAGCGAATGGCAGGTTCCGATGGCTGCTGCCAATGATTACTGGACAGAGAACAACAGAGGAGCCTGGTTGCCGGTGGCACGTTTCAACGGTAATACGGCCATCAATCAGGCACAGACCTTATATTTGCTGAACGCGGCTTACCTTCGCCTCAAATCTTTGTCCTTCGGATATACCCTTCCGGTCAAGCTGACGCAGAACTGGGGTATCCAGAAGTGCAGAATTTATTTCACGGGCGAAAATATCCTTACGCTTAAGCATACTCCGGAAGGATTTGATCCTGAGTTGAATAATCCTTACGATTATCCTCAGCAGAAATCATTCTCTGTAGGTATTAATGTTGTTTTTTAACTGTTTAAACTGATTACACATGAAACTTAAATATATTTTCTTTTTATCGGCTGCACTGTCATTGACAGGGTGCAATGATGGTTTTCTGGACAGAGGACCTCAAGATCTGAACGATAAGACTTTCTGGAATACTGTCAAGGACCTGGAAACGTATGCAAATGCTTTTTATGGCATATTGCCGGACGGGGTTACCAATCTGGGAGATGAGAACAGCGACAACCAGATTCCGTTCAAGCCCAACAGTTTTTTGTGGGGACAGTATACTGTTCCGGCTGAGGATGGAGAGTGGTCGAAGAATAATTGGAGAAACATACGCAACATCAATTATTTCATGACTCATTATCAGTCGGCTACGGGCAGTGAGAAGGAAATCAACCAATATGTGGCTGAGGTCAGGTTCTTCCGTGCACTGGAATATTTCAACAAGATAAAGACTTTCGGTGATGTGCCCTGGCTCGACAAGGATCTCGACGTAGACAGTGGAGAACTCTTCGGCAAAAAAATGCCCAGAAACCAGGTGGCGCAGAAAATCATAGAAGACTTGAAGTTTGCGATAGAGAATCTTCCGGAAAAGGGCAAGGAAGCTCCGAACCGGTTGAATGCCGACATTGCCAAGCATCTGTTGGGGCGAGTATGCCTCAACGAGGGAACGTATTACAAATATCATACGGAACTGGGATATGCGGGTGAGGCCGATGCATTGCTGAAAATGGCGGCGAGCATCACGGACGAACTGATCACCAAGGGTAATTACGAGATTTATTCTACCGGAAAGCCTGAGGAGGATTATTATAACCTCTTTATCATGGAAGACAAGAGCAAGCTCAAGGAGGCTGTCCTGTATATTGACTTTGAACCTAACCTGCGCTATCATAATGCCACCAGATGGCTCCGGAATGCGAAAAGCGGATGGTCCAAGGATTTTGCAGACTGTTTTCTTTACACGGATGGCAAACCGGCTTCGGCAACCAGCAAGGCGCACGAGCAGAATAAAAGCATGGCGGAAGAGGCCAAGGACCGTGACCCGCGCTTCAAGCAGCTGATCCTGACCGAAGCACATCCGTATACGGTGACTGCCGACGGGAAAAATACCTACCTGAATGAAAAGACTTATGTGAGCAAGGATTGTCCTACCGGATATTGGGTAAGAAAGTATTTTAATCCGGATCCTTCACAGGATATTGAATCGAAGAGTACGTTCGACGGCATCGCTTACCGTTATGCGGAGACCTTGCTGATCAATGCAGAGGCTAAGGCGGAACTGGGAACCATCAAGCAGGAGGACCTGAACAATACAGTGAATAAACTGAGAGACCGCGTAGGAATGCCTCATCTGACATTACAGGTGGGCTTCGAGGATGCCAAATGGCCACAATGGGGATATAACCTGTCTCCGCTGCTTCAGGAGATACGGCGCGAACGGCGCATTGAGCTTGCCGGTGAGGGATTCCGCTTTGATGACCTGAAGAGATGGAAGGCCGGAAAACTGGTCAATAATGTACAGACGTATATCGGTAAATACGTACAGGGTAGCGACGGCAGTTGGAAACCGACCATCGTGTATGGCAATTATACGAACGATGACCTGTCGTACCAGGAAGGAAAGAGCCGTACCTGGAACGATAAAATGTATCTGTATCCTATTCCTTCGGGAGAACTGCAGCGCAATCCGGGACTGCTTCCCCAGAATCCGGGATGGGAATAAAATGACGGAGATGAGCTTTCATCCGGCATAACTGTACCGGTCGGTATACCGGTTTCATCAGCCAACTGGCCGCTAAGGCCGGTTGGCTGATTTTATTTTCGCCAGATAGGCTTTGGGGGCACATCCTTTATATTTCTTGAAAGTCCGGATAAAATGCGGCACATCATTGAAGCCCACTTCAAAACAGACATCAGCCACCGACGACCGGCTTTCCAGCAATCGGGAGATGGCCATCTCAATCCGGTACTGGTTCAGGAAAGTAAAAAAGGTCTGGCGGAAGCACTGACGAAAATAGACACAAAAACGGGTCTTGCTCATGCAGGCCATGTCGGCCACTTCCTCCAGGGTAATTCTGTGCATGTAGTTCTCCGTGATGTATTTGATGACCTTGCGTATCCGGTCTTCCTCCTCTGTGGCATCTGCCGCAAGCTGCCTGACCGCCACATGGGCCTCATCCGTCTTAGAGACACAGGACTCAACAATTTTCGCGAATGAGAACAGCCGCTCAGCACCCTGCTGCCCGCTGACAGAGAGTATCTGTTCACCGATGTCTGCAGCAATGTCCCCGTTCCAGGTAATGGCTGCAGTCATATGACGCAGGGCATTACAGGCTCTTTCCAATTCCTTGAAACCGGCCAGTTTCTCCAGCAGTGAGTTTTCAAAATGAAGGGTAGTGTTCGCTGTCAGGTTGCTTCCGTCCTTGTTGACGGGTGCAAACACCCAGCAGTGCGGCACCATGGGAGGCACGATGGTCACCGTTCCCGGAGCGAAAGTATCCAAGGCATCTCCCGTGACCACCGTCCCGCTTCCTTCCTGTATCAGCGTAATCTCCCATTCCGGATGCTGGTGCAGCGGCATGACATCGGTTACCGGAACCTGATACGAAGCACACCGGAAGGAAGTCTGCTCCTGAAAACTTACATATTCATAGGCTACTTTTCTTTTCATAGTTTTTGAAGTGAATGGAAATATCCGACAATATTACGAGAATTACGGGCAATTTAATGCTCAATATATACGCTACTTTTGTACAAAAGTATAAAAATTATGACTATGAAAAAGAAAATCCATCTTTTACTGTGTATGTGGGGTCTGCTGGGTACGGTTTCGGGACAGAATGTCAAGTACGTAGACCCTTTTATCGGCACTCAGGGGACGGGGCATACCTTTCCGGGGCCTTCCCTGCCTTTTGGTATAGTGCAACCGGGACCCGACTGTAACAGCACCAGCTGGGATTATACCAGCGGGTATCAGTATGCCGACTCTACCCTGCTCAGATTCTCCCAGACACATTTGAGCGGTACCGGTATCGGGGAACTGGGGGATGTACTGCTGCTTCCCTTTGCCGACAATGAGAAGAAGGGCATCCTGAAGAAACATACGGAAAAGGCATCGGCCGGATATTACAGTGTGGAAAAGGCAGACGGAGTAAAGGCCGAACTGACCTGCACGCACCGGGTGGCCTTTCATCGGTACACTTTCCCGTCGGCCAATGCCAGTCTGCTGCTGGACTTCCAGCACGGTATCCGGTTTCTGACCGACAGCCTTGTCCTCCATTCCGATATTCAGATTAAAGACAAGCATACGATTACCGGCTATTGCCATACGAAAAACTGGGTGGAACGGAAGTATTTCTTTGTCATCAAATTTGATACTCCTTTCTCGAGCATGGAACAGTTGCCTTTGCAGGCCAAGGAAAATGCACCGAGGTACGTCGCACAGTTCAAACTGAAATCAAAGCATCCGCAGTTGAAGGTGAAAGTGGCTCTCTCGACCACCGGAATGAAAGGTGCGGAAAAGAACCTGCAGCAGGAACTTCCGCACTGGGACTTCGAGGCTGTCCGCAAGCAAGCATCGGACCAGTGGAGCCGTTACCTTGACAAGATACAGATTGAGACCGACGAACGACGCAAGAGAATATTCTACAACTGTATGTATCACCTGCTCCTGCAACCGTCCAACATCGCAGACGTAGACGGAAGGTACCGCGGAGTGGACGACCAGGTAAGTTGCGCGGAGCACAAGGCCTACTTCTCGACCCTCTCCAACTGGGATATCTACAGGGCTGCATTCCCTTTGTTGCAGTTCATCGCACCGGAGGTAATCGACCCCATTGTCCGCTCGATGATTGTCCATCATCAAAAGGCGGGCTTCCTGCCCATCTGGACGGCATGGGGAAAAGACAACTACTGCATGATCGGCAATCATGCGATTCCGATGATTGTATCGGCCTATCAGAATGGATTCAGCGGCTTTAATCCCGAAGAGGCCTTTGCGGCGATTCAGGAGACTTCGACTACCCCGCACATTCACTCCGACTGGGATACCTACCGGAAATACGGATATTATCCGTTCGACCTCGTAAAGGATGAGTCAGTTTCCAAGGCCTCGAAAACGGATACGACGACTGGTGCGTGGCCTTCATGGCTGAGAAACTCCAGAAGAAGGAGGTCAGCGAAGAATTCTATCAAAGAGCCCGTTTTTATGAAAATCTGTTCGACAGTGACTCCCAGCTCTTCAGGGGAAAGGATTCGAAAGGGAAATGGAGAACCGATTTCAATCCGTTCAAGGCCACGTCTCCGATGAACAATCCGGGAGATTATACAGAGGCCAATGCCTGGCAGTATTTCTGGACGCCGGCACAACAGGATGTAGAGGGAATCACGAAACTGATCGGAGGTAAAGCGCAGTTTACCAGACAGCTGGATTACTTTTTCGCTACGGAGACAGAGAACCCGGACAAGTACCTGGGACAGGAAGGGATGATCGGACTGTATGCGCACGGCAACGAGCCCTGTCATCATGTGGCTTACTTATACAAGTTTTCGGACAAGCCCTGGAAGACGGATTTCTATGTCAATCAGATTGTCAACCGCTTCTACGGAGACCGGCCGGATGGAATCATCGGCAATGACGACTGCGGGCAGATGTCGGCATGGTACATTTTCTCTACCCTGGGATTCTATCCCGTGAATCCGGCCAATGGGGTTTTCGTACTGGGAGCTCCGCAGGTGAAGCGTGCTTCCGTCAGCCTCGGTAACGGCCGTAAACTTATCATCGAGGCCGATGGGCTCACCGCATCGCACATTTATGCAGGAGAAATAACTTACAACGGTATCAGAAAAGACAACAGCATCAATTTCAAAGAACTTATGGAAGGCGGGACATTACAATATAAAATGGTAGAGAATCCGGTAGCGGTATGCTTCAAGCCGTTTCATTTCGGAAGCATCAAACCCCTCGGATGGCTTAAGGAACAAATGCAAATGGACATGAAGGGGGTACTGACTCACTTGCCGGAACTGATTCCGGAGTTGATCAATGACCCTATCTATGGCAGCGGAAGGCTTTCTGCCGGCAGCAAGGCGAAGGATTTGGGAAACCACAAGGAGGGAGATGCGGAAGGAGAAGAGCAATACAAATGGTGGAACTCGGAAACGCAGTCGAACTGGAGGGACGCGTACATCCGGAATGCCATCATGCTGAACGATGCGGAAGCGATGAAACGCGTAGACGAATATGTCAGGGAAATCCTCGCTACCCAGGATGAAGACGGCTACCTGGGGATTTATACCCCTTCTTTACGATATCGTTTCGACAAAGAAAACGGAGAACTGTGGTCGAAGACCACCTTGCTGAGGGGACTGCTGGCTTATTACGAGGCTACCGGCAAGCAGGAAGTATGGAAAGCGATTTGCCGGGCGGTAGACAATGTCATGGAAAAATGGCCGATCTACGGTTCTGCTCCGTTTGATGCCGGTACCGAATACAACGGAGGGGTGGCTCACGGACTGACGTTTACAGACGTGCTGGACCGTATGTATCAGCTTACGGGCGACCGGAAGTACCTGGATTATGCGCTTTTCCTCTACCTGGATTATTCCAGCCATTTTTCTTCCGAATCTGATGCCCAACTGGGAAATATTCTGGATAAGGAATACAAGCTCAAGTGTCATGGAGTACATACGTATGAACACCTGCGCCCTCTCATAGTGGCGGCACAGACCACTATGGATGAAAAGGTCATCAATGCTCTGAATCTGTACCTGGACAGGATAGCTGCCACCACCACAGCTACGGGTGGGGCCATCGGCGATGAATGGATCGGGGAACGGTGTGCCCATCCCTACGATACCGGATATGAATTCTGCTCGCTCCACGAACTCCTCAACAGTTATTCGGTGCTGCTGCAAAAGAAGGGAGAGGTAGCTGCGGCTGAGCGCATGGAAACCATTTTCTACAATGCAGCCTTGGGAATGCGGTTAAAGGACGGAAGCGGCATCGCTTACCTGAAGACGGATAATTCGTATGAGATGAGAGGTACGCGAAACGGACATCCGGAAGCCGACAGAAAGCAGACAAGGTACAAGTACTCGCCTGTCCATCAGGATGTGGCTGTCTGCTGTGTACCTAATTCGCTGAGAATTACGCCTTACTTCATTCAGAAGGCATGGATGACAGACAGCGAGGGCCACCTGGTATGCAATCTGTTGTTGCCTTGTGCACTGGAAACGGAGCATCGGGGCGGTAAGGTAAAGATAGAAATGCAGACCGGCTACCCATTGTCCGACAGTATCCGCCTGTCAGTCTATTGTGAGACGGACCAGAGAATCAAATTGAGAAAACCGGTCTGGGCCAAGGAGATAAAGGCTTCCAAGGAATATGCGACTGAGGGTGATTACCTGGGGTTCTCCTGCAAAGGCGGTTGTACAGAGCAGATTGACCTGAAGCTGGTGACTGCCCCAAGAGTGATACAGGACCGGAACGGATTCCATTACTTTGCCTACGGAGCCGTTATCTATGCCTTGCACCATGAGGCTGCAGAAGAAAAAGGCAGAGTATACGCAGAGCACTTCCATGACCGGTATTTCTATCCTGAAAAGAAACTGAAGCAGTACAAGTATCTTCCCAACCAGCGTATTGAGATGATAGACGGTAAGCTGGTTACCCGACTGTTCAATACAGACACACAGACAACAGAAACCGTCGAACTGAAGCCGATGATGTATTCAGTGCTGAGACAGGTAGCTTTCTGACGGTTTCGGCTTTCCCATATTCTTTTTCACAAACTTCCGCTACGACAGCCAACCATCTGGCAGTCATGGCGGAAGCCATTTTTTCAATACTTAAGACAGCCTGCTCCGAGCACACACTACAGTCTATCCAGTTCCTTGAAATCCTGCTGATGTGACCGTTTTTTTTCTTTTCCAAAACGATAGGTTATATTTACCTTTATCTGTCTTGATTCTCCCTTTCCCCAATTCCACAGACGGAAACCTTCAAAAGCGGCATCGTTATCCCAGTTATTTGTCCAGAACAGATCGGTTAGAGATAGGTTTACAGACAAACGTTTTTTAAAGAATGATCTTCCGGCAGCCAAGTCAACATAACCGCTGGAGTGCATGATTTCGTTAGCTCCCCCCTGTCGTCTAGTCGCATATGAACCGTTCAGTTCCAGTTGTAAATTCCAAGGAAGACGGAAAGTGTTCATCAAAGTAAAAATACCGGCTACCGAACCTTTTCTGAAAGTACGGTATGTATCAAAAGCAATATCTTTATACGTATAATACCCGACCAGATTCAAGTTCATTTCCCACCAGGGGAAGGGAGTAAGGCTTTGGTTACATGCAAGTGACAACTGCTGTTCTGTACCAATATTTTGGGGAGTCATAATTACCTTATCAGTCGACAAGGTATCGGTTATCTGCGCTTTATAATCCTTCATATAAGTATATGCAGCTGTGAGCGAAGTACTTTTATGACTGTATGTCACTGTCAAGCGATGCGTCTTCTGAGGCATCAGGAAAGGATTTCCTTTCCAGTACGACAGTTCATCCAGCAAATATTCAAAAGGATTCAGATCCTGATATGCAGGACGGTCAATGCGGCTGCCATAACCGATAGACAGCGATTGATCATCCTTTATCTGATAATTCAAACTAACAGAAGGAAAACAGTTAAAATAACTGTGACGATTGAATTTGCTGTCCAAACCATTTACCGCATACAACTGTCCTTCCGACCAGGTCTGCTCTCCCCGCAGTCCCAATTCCATACGAAAACGAGGACCTAGTGGACACTCATACAGTAAATAAGCAGCCAGAATTCGCTCTTTATACACGAAATCATTGGATTGGGTAGCATCCATCACTTCACCGTAATCCGTAATCTCGAAAAAGCGATAACCATTGTCTGCACTCACATCCGAATATTTTACTCCTGCTTTCAACTCTCCACTCCCCCATTTATGCTGCTGCTGATAAGCCAAGGCATAGATATGAATGTTTCTTCTATTTTGGGAACGATAAAGATAATCATTCAGAACCTTCCCCTCCGGTGTTACATAAGTATTGGGTTGTAAATTACCCGAACCACCGTCAAACCATGCATAATTGGCATCTATAGTATATTTTACTCCTTCTTTCGGAGTGGACACATAATAAAGACCGGCTCCATAACGATTCGCCCGTTGCTCATAATAGTCATTCCGGGCATAAAGAACTTGTTCCAGTTCATGATGTACGGCATCTCTGATTTCCGTAGTAGTCACAGTCTGCCCAGGACCAAAAAGCGTATTTACAGTCAACTGACCGCCAATTAGGTTCCGCTCATTGAATTTATATTCCACGTCCAAATTCCCGGAAAAAGTCTTTCTTTTATCCGTATCAGCCGTCGGGCTATAATATTCTTTTCCTGACTGAATCCGACGCATTCCATAATCCAGATCGTAATATCCCAATTGATGACGGTAATTTCCCATCAGACTGAAACGGTTCCGGTTATAACCAAATGCCATTTCGGTATTCTGACGGATATTGTTCCAGTAAGACAGTCCATTGTTCATGGAAAAAGAATACCCTTCGGTATGATATTTCTGAGTATGAATATTGATAATTCCGCCGGAACCTGCAGCATCGTATTGTGCAGAAGGATTATTGATAATCTCAACTGACTTTACCGAAGCGGATGACATGGACCGAAGCAAGGCAATCACCTCTTCCTGCTGCATATAGGTAGGCTTTCCATCAAGAATTATCAGAACCCCACTACGACCTCCAATACTGACTTTATCGTTTCCGTCAACAAGCACACCGGGGGTCTTCCTAAGAATATCCAAGGCTGTACCTCCAGCCAGTATTCCACTGTTTTTTGGGAAGAAGACAGTGTTGCCGTTTATCACACGCACGGAAGGATGCTGCTTTTCACCTATTATGAGGACGTTATCTAACAGAATATTGGCAGACTGAAGATGAATACGTACGGCAGTATCTTTTTCAAGGTTAAAGGGTTCGCTTAAATAAGGATTATACCCCAAGCAACTGACATACAACTGTACTTTTCCTGCAGCTTTAAGACTGAAGCGTCCTTGTGCCGAAGTAATGGTCTGACTCATAGGAAATCCATCTTCTTGCTTCAAGACACTGACGACTGCTGCTTCTACTGGCTGATATAAAGAATCCGTTACAATACCCGACAGACTACATTCCACTACTTTCGTTCCTTTTTTAGCCTCAGTTTTCCGAATCACGTACGTATTTTCACGTACCTTTCTATAAATCAAAGGTTTATCTAAAAGTAGAACTGCCATGGCCCGCTCAAATGAACAACTATCCAATTTACAGGTCACCTGATAGGATTCGATATCCCTATAGTCAAATAAAATATGAATTCCACTTTTAGCTTCGATACTTTTCAAAGCATCTGCCAAACCGGCCTGCTGTAATACCACACTCATGGTTTCTACCGTTTGCGCCAAAAGAATCTGTGTTCCACACAGAAAAAAACAGAGAACTTGTACCAATTTTGATTTCATAAGGTCATTTTTAATAAGTATTTATTATAAATACGAATGACACCCAAAACGGGTACTCTTTTTTACATTATTTTCCAACAATCACTGCATTATTTTCCAGTATAATCGGAGTTTTACTGATATAATTCAACAATTCAATAATTGAAGAAAGTGACTCGTTCCGCAGTGCCTTAAAATGCAAACGGCTGTTCATGCTATCCTTATTTCGGAAAATTATGTTTACATTATACCATCTCCCCAATTCACACAGCACTTCTACTAGCGGCTGATTGTCGAAATAAAAAACTCCCCCGGTCCAGACAACAAAATCACCGATATGTGAAGTTTTCTTCATACATAACTTATCCTTGCCGGTAAGTTGTATCTGCTCTCCTGGACTGATAAGCAGACTGTCTGTCTGATGCAAAGAAAAGACCTGCAGGGAGCCGGAAAGCAAGGTAATCTTCTCTGCTTCAGTAGTGTAGTTTCTCATATTGAATGTTGTGCCCAACACTCTGACATTCAATCGTTCGGAACGCACCGTAAATGGATGTACAGTATCTTTGGCCACATCAAACAGTCCTTCTCCTTTCAGTGTTACCATACGCTCACAACGGACAAACTGTGCACTGTCATATATAAGTTTACTATCTGCATTCAACGTAACTAACGTACCATCAGGGAGTTTAAACTGCTTCTGCATTCCCCTGGGAACATATATTGACGTAATCCCGTTTACCGTTTCTTGTCTGACGGTCTGTGAGGCTGTGACTGCTTCAAACACGGTTAACTCTTCATGCTGTATTCCAAAACTATTTATAATAAAAGCCAGCACTACACAAGCTACAGCAGTAAGACTGGCAACCAATGGAATTACCGATTTTTTTCTGTGACGATTTGCAAAAGCTTTCCACTCTTCATTCACATCGGGAGCCGGAACATGCCGCCGGGCCAAAGCTTCCCTGGCAGCCAATATAGCACGTGCGTTATTCAGACATTCTTCATCCGAAAACAGTTGTTTGAGTTCTTCCGAAGTAAAGGCAGAAGGATTCTCAAGTGCTTCCAACACATGGTCCAGTCTATTTTCTGAATCTATTTTCAACATACCAATCGATATTTAATGTGTTATGAACCTGACTCAGGACAAATCTTCCCGATTATTTTCAAACTCATTCCGAATCAGACGCAATACTCTCATTATATGCTTCTTTACCCCGCTGCTGCTGATTTGATATTCTTGAGCAACCTCCGTGTATTTCTTATGACCAAAATAACATTTCATGAAGATTCCTTTCGTCGGCTCCTTTAAATCATCAATGATTTTCTCTATACAGGACATCCGATATTCATACAGATTTAAATCATCCGGAGAATCCTCTGTTATCCAATCATAGATTTCAGCAAATTGCTGTTCTATTTTTCTATGGCGCATATAATCAATACATCTGTTTCGGATAAGAGTATAAAGATATGAAGACAGAGTATCAGCTTTAAGTTCATCACGCTGTAGCCAGACTTTCTCAAAGACATCGTTGACCAGGTCTTTTGAGACTTCTTCATCTGCAATAAACTGAAAGCAATAATAATATAAACGAGAGTAATAAGTCTTATACACCTCTTCAAACCTCTCTTTGGATAACTTCCTGTTTTTATTATGAAAGTGGAAAATTGCCATGAGACAAAAGTAATAAAAAAATAAAAACCTGGACAAATTTCAACTATTCTTCCGCCTGTGCTATTCATAAGTTTTCTTATCTTAAATAGCCGGCAACCTGCTCCTCAGAGAATACCCAGACTGGAAGGTAGAACAAATTCCGGCCCTGTTCCTGATTGATCCGGAAGGAATCATCATCAAGCAAAATCCAAGTATCGAATACCTGATGTCGCTGCCGGAACATCCTTGATTCCCATAAAAATCCCTCTCTGCCACAGCCCGGAACGGCAGGCAGAGAGGGATTTCATTTTTAACCCAGATTCCTTATTTCTTTACTACTGATACGTTGTCGATCAAAGCTTTTGAATCCTTGTTCTGCAACTGGATTACCAGGATCAGGTTCTTGTAAGTATCTTCAGTAGCAGCCGATTCAGTGATTTTTCCACCCTTTGCTTCTACTCCCTGTGCACTGGCAAACGCATCCACCACTCTTGCGAAGTCGAAGTTGGCAGTCACCTTATTCCACTTGTTGCCTTTCAGTTTGCGGCTATATGCAGCAGCCGACTGCTTCTTGGTAGCCTCGTTGCTCAGGTCGAACTTCTCACGCATGATGAAGACCTTGTTGCTCTTGGCATCACAGATGAAGAAACGCACTTCAGCGTCACCGCTCACTGCCTTTGCTTCGAAAGAAACCGCATAAACTCCTTTTTCCAGACCTTCCAGGCGCTGTCCCAGATAAGCCTTATACCAAGAGTTGTTGTTGGTATTCTCAATCTGAACCACATTGCCGTGAGCATCGTCGTCGGTAGCTGCTGTAATGACTGTACCACCGTTGGCTTTTTCAAGCACGAACCAGTCTGCTGAAGCAGGAACCGTCTTATTGATTTCCTCATTCAACGGAGTGTCGAAAGTTCCGTTCTTAACCACATTCTGTGCGAAACCACCCAATGCCAGGCAGGCAAAAGCGAAAGACAATACTTGTTTTTTCATGTTCTACGATTATTTAAAAGATTAATTAATTACAACATTAACAATGCAAAAATAATTATGCTCCGCATAAAAACTAGCTATTTCCGTACATTAATCGTATAATAAAATACATTTCTGCCGGTTTTCAGCCAATTAAAAAGGCCGCACCGACGGTACGACCCTTTCAACCTATAAAAACAACAACTAGAGTTATAACTCTTCTTTTTCCTGTTCTTCAAATTCCTTCATCAGCTTGTTCTGTACATCTGTCGGAACCAGTTCATAGCTGGCGAACTTCATGATGAAGGAAGCACGTCCACCTGTCAGTGAGCTCAACGCCGTAGAGTAGTTGGACATTTCTTTCAAAGGTACCTTGGCAGCCAGTTTTTCATAACCTTTCTCACTGCTCATACCCATAATCATACCGCGGCGTCCCTGCATGTCACTCATTACATCACCCAGTTTTTCACTTGGTACAAAGACTTCCACGTCATAAATCGGTTCCAGAATCTTCGGACCGGCATTCTTGAAGGCTTCACTGAAAGCGTTGCGGCCTGCCAGCATGAATGAGATTTCATTGGAGTCAACCGGGTGCATCTTTCCGTCGTATACAATCACACGTACGTCACGGGCATACGAACCGGTCAGCGGACCCTGTTCCATACGGCTCATGATACCCTTCAGGATAGCCGGCATGAAACGTGCGTCGATGGCACCACCTACCACACTGTTTACGAATACCAGTTTACCGCCCCATTCCAGGTCGATGACTTCCGTACCCTTCACGTTCATCTTGTATTCCTGACCATTGAACTTATATGTATCAGGAGCCGGCATGCCTTCGTAATACGGTTCTACAATCAGGTGTACCTCACCGAACTGTCCGGCACCACCCGACTGCTTCTTATGACGATAGTCGGCACGTGCAGCCTTGGTAATGGTTTCACGATACGGAATCTTCGGTTCATAGAACTGAATCTGCAGTTTTTCGTTGTTCTCGATACGCCATTTCAGAGTACGCAAGTGGAACTCACCCTGACCGTGAACCAGAATCTGCTTCAATTCCTTAGACTGTTCAATTACCCAGGTCGGATCTTCCTCACGCATACGGTTCAGGATAGCCATCATCTTTTCTGTATCGGCTTCATTTACCGGACGGATGGCACGGGTATATTTCGGATTCGGATATTTAATGAAGTTGAAACGGTTTTCACAGTCCTTGCCGTTCAGGGTATTGCCTGTCTTCACGTCTTTCAGTTTCACTGTACAACCGATATCACCGGCACGGAGTTCATCCACCTTTTCACGGTTGGCACCGGCACACACATAAAGCTGAGCCATACGTTCCTTCGAACCACGGTCGGCATTGTTCAGGTCGTCACCTTCGTGAACCACACCGCTCATTACCTTGAAGTACTGCACATCACCGATATGAGGCTCAACCGCAGTCTTGAAGAAATACAATGAAGTAGGCGCATCACACTTCGGTTCTACAGGTACCCCGCGTGTATTATGTACCACAGGCATTTCGTCTACAAACGGAACCACGTTGCCGAGGAATTCCATCAGACGGCGTACACCCATGTCCTTGCCTGCACATACGCAGAATACCGGGAACATACCGCGTGCGGCCAGTCCCTTGCGGATACCTTCACGCATTTCGTCTTCTGTCAGCGATTCCGATTCAAAGAATTTTTCCATCAGGGTCTCGTCGTGTTCGGCTGCAGCTTCCACCAGTGTCTTGTGCCATTCCTGTGCCTTTTCCATTTCTTCGGCCGGAATGTCTTCGATAGTAGGAGCACCGCCTTCCGGACCCCAAGTATATTTTTTCATCAAAAGTACATCGATCAACGAATTAAAGTCGGGTCCTGTAGCCAGCGGATACTGAACCGGAACAACTTTAGAACCGTAATTTTCTTTCAACTGTTCGAGAACGTGGTCGAAGTCACACTTTTCACTGTCAAGCTGGTTTACCAGGAAAATCACCGGTTTACCCAGTTTCTCCGTATAACGGAAATGATTCTGTGTACCCACTTCCGGACCGTACTGACCGTTCAGCAGCAAAATAGCCGTATCCGTTACATTCAGTGCTGTCATGGCCGCTCCCACAAAGTCATCACTACCCGGACAGTCGATAATATTCAGTTTCTTACCATTCCACTCCACATGAAATACGGTAGAGAATACAGAGTAACCATACTCCTGCTCTACCGGAAAATAATCGCTTACCGTATTCTTGGCAGTAATTCTGCCGCGACGTTTTATAATACCACTCTCATAGAGCAGCGCTTCTGTGAGGGTGGTCTTACCTGATCCATCATTGCCAAGAAGGGCAATATTCTTAATTTCGTTGGTCTGATATACTTTCATGGTATTTCAAGATTTAATTAGTAAACGAAAGGATATGCTTTTCATATCTCTTGATTTTTAAGTGTGCGCAAATTAGAAATTAATGTTCAGAAATGCAACACTTACATTCGTGTTACTAAACTATGTTTTTAGGCAGAAAGCGGCAACCGGAGGAGTTAATATACAGCATGACAGCCGATAAATTCTGCGATTTTTTCCTACCTTTGCAGGAAACAAAAACAGAATATTCGCTCCATGGCCGGCATTTACATTCATATTCCATTCTGCAAGCGCAGATGCATTTACTGTGATTTCTTTTCGACTACGCAAAGTGAGAAAAAAGAGGCGTATGTACGCGCCCTCTGCAAGGAACTGGAACTGCGCAGGGATTATCTTCCGCAGGAGGAAATCGCTACGGTATACCTGGGAGGCGGAACGCCTTCACAACTGGAAGAAAAGGATTTCGGCCAGATTTTCGACACGCTGTACCGCCTTTATCCGGTCAGCAAGGATGCTGAAATCACCCTGGAAGCCAACCCCGACGACCTGACGCCGGAGTATGTCAGCAGCCTGCGCTCGCTTCCGTTCAACCGTCTCAGCATGGGCATACAGACCTTTCAGGAAGAAACCCTCCGTCTGCTCTGCCGCCGGCATACGGCCCGTCAGGCCAAAGAGGCTTTCTACCGTTGCCGGGAAGCGGGCTTCCAGAACATCAGCATCGACCTGATGTACGGTTTGCCCGGAGAGACACTGGCAGCCTGGGAAAACGACCTGCAGGAGGCACTGGCCATGCGTCCCGAACACATTTCGGCCTATCACCTGATTTACGAAGAGGGTACCCGCCTGTGGCAACTGCGGGAAGAGCACCGGGTGGAAGAAGCCGACGAGGACCTGAGTGTCAGTTTCTTTACCCTGCTGATTGAGCGCCTGAAAGCAGCGGGATACGAACATTATGAGATTTCCAATTTCTGCCTGCCGGGAAAGCATTCGCGCCATAACTCCAGTTACTGGACAGGCATCCATTACCTGGGATGCGGACCTTCGGCACATTCCTACAACGGTCTGTCGCGGCAATGGAACGTAGCCTCACTGGAAAAGTACATGGAGGGAATTGAACGGGGAATTCCTGACACCGAAGGCGAAGAGCTCGACCTGTATACCCGTTACAACGATTTTGTCATTACTACCATCCGTACCTGCTGGGGAATGCCGCTCAGCCGGCTGGAAAAGGAATTCGGGCACGAACTGTATGCGTACTGCCTGCGCATGGCGGCACCTCATATCCGGCAGAAAATGCTTGAGATCAAGGATGGAGTCCTGAAGCTGACAGAGAAAGGAGTCTTTATCTCCGACGGAATCATGAGTGACATGCTGTGGGTGGAATAAAATAAAAACGAAATAATACAATAAGCCCGCCATTCATCGCAGGATAAATGGCGGGCTTCCAGTATCGGTAATCAGCTTACCTCAATCTTATTTAGCCAGGCTGTACACGATGTCCATGATCTGCTTACCCAGTTCGTCGGCAGCTTCCATGGTAGATGCTTCCGAGTATACACGGATAATCGGTTCGGTGTTGCTCTTGCGCAGGTGTACCCACTTGTCGGCAAAGTCAATCTTCACACCGTCGATGTCATTGATTTCCTCGTTCTTGTACAGTTCCTTCACTTTTGCCAGGATAGCATCCACATCCGTTTCCGGTGTCAGGTCGATACGGTTCTTGGCAATGCAGTATGCCGGATACGAAGCACGCAGCTCGCTTACCTTCTTGCCTTCATGAGCCAGGTGACTCAGGAACAAAGCGATACCTACCAGTGCGTCACGTCCGTAGTGAGATTCCGGATAGATGACTCCACCGTTTCCTTCTCCACCGATTACCGCATGAGTTTCCTTCATCTTGGTTACTACGTTGACTTCACCTACGGCTGAAGCATTGTATTCCATACCGTACTTACGGGTTACGTCGCGCAGTGCACGGGTAGAACTCAGGTTGGATACCGTATTTCCCGGAGTGTGCTTCAATACGTAGTCGGCTACAGTTACCAGCGTATATTCTTCTCCGTACATGGTACCGTCTTCACAAATCATGGCCAGACGGTCTACGTCAGGGTCAACTACGAAGGCTACATCTGCCTTGCCGCCCTTCATCAGGTTCATGATGTCTCCCAGGTTCTTTTCCAGCGGTTCCGGATTGTGCTGGAAGTCGCCAGTCGGCTCACAGTACAGTTTTTCCACATGCTGTACGCCCAGCTGCTCCAGCAACTGCGGCAGCACGATACCGCCCACCGAGTTCACACAGTCGATAGCCACACGGAAGTTGGCCTTGCGGATAGCTTCCACGTCAACCAGCTTCAATGCCAGTACACTGTCGATGTGCTTCTGGTTATAAGTATTGTCTTCTCTGTATTTTCCGATATGTTCGATGTCAGCGAACTCAAATTCCTCGGCAGCCGCAATGCGAAGTACTTCATTGCCTTCCTGCGCATTCAGGAACTCTCCGTGTTCGTTCAACAGTTTCAGTGCATTCCACTGTCTTGGGTTGTGACTTGCAGTAAGAATGATACCTCCGCATGCACCTTCCATGGTCACTGCCAGTTCGGTTGTCGGAGTAGAAGCCAGACCGATGTTTACCACATCGAATCCCATTCCCATCAAAGTACCGCATACCACATTCTTTACCATTTCACCCGAAATGCGGGCGTCACGTCCTACTACAATCTTGTTGGTCGTAACCGTGGTTGTACGACGAATCAGCGTTGCGTAAGCCGATGTGAATTTCACGATGTCCAGCGGATTCAAACCTTCCCCCGCCTTACCTCCGATAGTACCTCGGATTCCAGAAATAGATTTAATTAATGTCATATTTATTTACCTAAATTATAAGTGATTTCATAAAAACAGGGGTACACCCGCTGACTGGCAGTGCTGGTGCCTTGTCCGTGAGGAACAATCAGGCGCACGCGAGCCACCTTGGCCGAAGACTGTGTACGTCCGGGTTTGATGTACTTGAACGGAACCAGCCAGCCCGACGGAACCGACGTGGTTCCATATGTCTGTGACATACTGTTCGAATGGGCTTTTGTAAATGAGGCGGAATACGAAGTCCCGCTGATGGTCAGCTTATATTCTTCGGGAAACAGCTCGATGGTAGAAGAACCTGTCAGCTGCATGTTCAGCAACAGGGTATCACCCGCCAGGAAGCCCAGGTCGTCGCGCGACTGTACGGCCACTTCTACAAAACGTGACAAGATTTCATACGAACCGTCCTGAAGGATTTCGCCTTCCTCACCGTCCTCGCCTTCAGGTCCCTTGCACATGATGTTCATGTATACGCCGCTTTCCTCGAAAAGCACATATTCGTTCTCATGTGTGATGGTATCCTGAGCATAGAAATCCTTCTCACTGATTACCTTATAGTCGTGACTCAAAATCCAGGCATTGATTGCATCTGCCTCGTCTTCTTTCATTTCCGCATAGGTTTTGCCGTTGTTACAACTTTGCAAGACGCACGACAAAACTCCGATAACTACCACTAAAAATTTTATTTTTTTCATTCTTCACCTTATATTATAGCAACAAAAGTAATAAAACTTCCTTTATTAACACCAACGAAAAAGATAAATAAAAAAAACAGTATACAATTTTATATTAAAATTGCATGTACGGTGAAAAACCATACAAGACAACGGGAAACCGACAAGCAGACAATCGTTCACGCATCGTTATCCGCTGGAGAAAAGGCCGCGGCCTTTTTCCGGAAAGCTGGCGGCCTTTTTGAAAAAGATCGCCTGCTTTCTCCTCATGCATAACGGTCCGTGTAACCACACACCGAAGTGTGTCATGTCTTCCCTGCCCGCGTCAATCCGCCCGGTCTGTTTTTTCAGTTTTTCTGCAAAAGAGGCTCGTACTTCACCAACGCCTGCTTGAAGCGTTCGATGGCTTCTTCCATTGTTCCGTAAAACTCACCTCCCGAGGCATTCAGGTGTCCTCCACCGTTGAAGAACTCCGAAGCAACCTGGTTGCAGGGGAATGCTCCTACCGAACGGAGGGAAACCTTGATCATGTTCTTTTCGGTATCCTCACGCAGGAAAACGGAGAAACAGATGCCTTTCATCTGCAACGGAATGTTGACAAAGCCTTCCGTATCTCCTTTCACGTACTGGAAGCGTCCCTGCTCTTCCTTTGTCAGCCAGATCAGTGCCGCACGGAACTGCGGGAAGACTTCCATCTTGTCGTACAGTACGTATCCCATCAGCCGGAGACGTCCTTCGGAGTACGTATTGAACACCTTGCGGTAGATTTCATCCTTATCAATGCCCTTCGAGAGCAGTTCACTGATGATGAAGTAGATTTCACGGCTGTTGGAATTATAGGTAAATCCTCCCGTATCGGTCATCATACCGGTATAAATACATTCGGCACCCTCGCGTGTGATGTCTTCGAAATATCCCATCCGGCAGATGAGACGGAAAACCAGTTCGGAAGTCGACGAAATTTCCGGATGAGAAATCGTTACCCGGCAGAAATCTTCCGGATGCAGGTGATGGTCGATAAGTACCCTGCGTCCCGGGGCCTCTCCCACCACGCGGGCCATGGCATCGATGCGCGACAAGGCATTAAAGTCCAGACAGCAGATCACATCGGCCTCACCGATGAGCTTGTCGGCAAATTCCGCATACTTGTCGTAACGGATGATGTCCTTGGCTCCCGGCATCCAGCGAAGGAAATCAGGAAATGCATTCGGTACAATGACGTTCACGGTCTTTTCCTGAGTTTCCAGGAAATGCATCAGTCCCAGCGAAGAGCCGAGTGCATCTCCGTCGGGAGAGACATGGGTCACAATCACAATTTTGTCCGCACGTTCGAAATATTTAGCGACTTTGTCAATATTGGCCTGAAGTATTACTTTTGATAGCATATATGTATATCTGATAGTGTTGATTAAGCGGCAAATGTACGAAATTTTAATTTTATATCATAACGGAATACCGTAATATCCTTTTTCGGATACATCAATATAGGTCAGCCCCCGTTCCTCACAGGCTTTCCGTATCCATGCTTTCTGTTTATGGCTCAACGATTTGTCGGCTACTACGGTATGAAACTGAAACACCCGCAGCCAGTGGTCCAGCCCTCCCTGGAAGCCCCGGCAGAGATACAGGCAGTCGACTTTCAGGGGCAAGGGCGACTGACGGCTTTTCCAGCGTCCGTCGGATACCCTCACGATGCACCTTTCCCCTACCCGGTAGATACCCGAAGGTGACGAAAGCAGGCGGGAGGTAAAAGGAGTCTGCAGGTAAACCTGGCTGCGGCTCATGCAGATTTCCCGGGGCGGAGGAGAAAAGGATTCATATACCACCGAAGCCAACAGACAGGTTGCGGTTCCGAGGGTCAGTATCAGACAACGGGCCGGCCGGCGGTAATACAGGTAAGCCGCAAAGCCGCAGACACACAGTGCAAGCAGCCAGGCCTGAACTTCAGAAAGATAACATGCTGCGGGGCGGTCACCCGAAAGGCTCTGTATCACCTGCATTCCTCCGCTCATCCACCGGGTGACGGCAGAAAGGGCGGCTACACTCCAACTGCATAATACCGGCACGGGCAAAAGCAGCAGGGACAGCAATGCGAAACAGAGAATGGCGGCAGCCAGTGGCGTAACCATCAGGTTGCTTATAATAAAATAGGTAGGAAAAGTGCCAAAATAATGGGCTACCAAAGGCAGGGTACCGATTTGTGCCGAGACAGAAAGTGCCGTGACCTGCCAGGCCCAACGGACCATGCGATGACGAGGCTGCCACAGGTTGCGGAGCAGCGGATAAAAGAAGAGAATGGCAAATACGGCCGCAAACGACAACTGGAAGCCGACATCGAATAAATAAAACGGATGATATGCCAGCATCAGGAAAGCGGAAAGGCTCCAGGAGCAGGCGCCCGAATAGCGGCCGCCGGATACGGAGGTAAAAAGCACGTAAAGGGTATACATCGTCACGGCACGCACCACCGAAGCACTCAGTCCCGACAGGAAGGCAAAGCCCCACAGAAAGGCAACTACCGTAAACAGCAGCAGCTTCTTTCCTCCCGGCAGCCAGCGCAACGGATGGAGCAGGACCGACAGCAGCAGGACCAATACTCCGACGTGGAGACCGGACAAAGCCAGTACGTGACTGGCCCCTGCCACGCTGTAGGTGGTACGCAACTCACGGCTCAGCTCACTCTTGTCGCCCACGGTCAGCGCCGAGACTACGGCAAGTACATCCCCTTCCAGGTTCCACGAACGGTAGGTATCCACCACCTGTTCGCGCAACCGCAAGGCCCACTGCCGCAAGGTAAGCCGCGGCTCTCCGGCCAGTTTCTTCCAGTTGCCCGAAAAAACAATGGCCGTTCCGCTCACCCCCTGCCGTTCCAGGTAACGGCCATAATCAAATCCCATCCGTGAGGAATCAGCCCCCGACGCCTCCACCACGGTACGGAACAGCATCCGGTCGCCACACCTCAGAGAAGGCTGAAGCGAATCACTCATCCAGGAAAGCAGGATCTTCCGGTCCACCGCTTTCCACTCTCCCGTCAGCGAGTCCCTCCCGGCTTCTACCCTGACCAGGGCCTGCCGGGTCTTCAACCGGATACGGGGCGCCTCATCCAACTGCCCGATATAGATTCTCTCCCCCGCATCCCAGTCGTACCGGATTTCTCCGCGGTACAGGAGGACGGACACTCCCCCTGCCAGTCCCACCGCCAGGGTAACGAGCATGCCGAAAACCGCACGATAGCGGTACGAAGAGAAAAAATACACGACAAAGGCCGCCGCCAGCACACAAACAAAAAGCCCGGCAAGCATGCACAGGCATTCTTGCCGGACCATCAGTCTGTCCGTGACAACGATTCCCGCCGCCCCTGCTACGGTAAGACGGAAAACAGGATATGATGTCAGGCGGGAGAACATCCCACCGGTTATTTCAGATTCTTCATCTGACGGATCATGTCTACCATGTCAGGAGCCTTGAATACGGCATTTCCTGCCACCAGCACATCGGCACCGGCCTCAACCAGTTGCGCTCCGGTCTGCAGGTTGACACCTCCGTCGACTTCAATCAGGGCCTGTGAGCCAGTACGTGCAATCAGTTCACGCAATTCACGCACCTTGTTCAGGGTATGCGGAATAAACTTCTGTCCGCCGAAACCCGGATTGACACTCATGAGCAGTACCATGTCCACGTCGGAGATGATATCGGCAAGCAACGATACCGGAGTAGCCGGATTCAGGGTCACACCCGCCTGCATGCCCGCATCCTTGATCTGCTGCACCACCCGGTGCAAGTGCGGACAAGCCTCGTAATGCACGTTCATCATCATGCTGCCCAGGTCTTTTACCTCACGGATGAATTTCTCCGGCTGTACGATCATCAGGTGTACATCCAGCGGTTTCTCACACAGTTCGGCCACGTATTTCAGTACCGGAAAACCGAAAGAGATATTGGGTACGAATACACCGTCCATGATGTCAATGTGCAGCCAGTCGGCCTCACTGCGGTTGATTTTTTCCAGGTCGGCTTTCAAGTTACCGAAATCGGCTGAAAGCAAAGAAGGGGATATTTTCAAATCTTTTGTCATATCAAAATATATATACTGTATGGATTTACTATGCAATAAACAAAGATACTATTTTATTCCAAATAAAACGGGCGGTTGGCAGCTTTTATTACTGCCGACCGTCCGTTTTTCCAAGAAACCGACCGATGGGTTTCCTTTTTATTTTCCAAATTCCAGGCGCAGTCCCACCTGCAGGTTGAAGTTGCACGGATGTTCCTTGCGGATGGTTTCCACTCCGCTCTTATCGTCAAAGTAGTAAGCCACTCCCGGTTCTGCATACAGTCCCAGATGACGCGTAATGTTCAGCTGTACACCTGCCGATGCCATCAGCGACCACTGCAACGGATCGACCTGCAGCGAATTGTGTTCAGGCTCTCCTTCGACCACTCCTCTCACAAAACGGATATCCTCGCTGCCGGAAACACATTTTTCCATCATACCGCCGGCCGATGCATACACAGACACCCAACGGCTGTTCCACAACATACGGTGAATCTTCAATGGAATACCCACATAATGCAGGTTCTGCTCCTTCTCCCAATACGAGTCCGCTCCCGAACGGAAGGTAGACGAAAGATAAGTATAGGTCAGTCCGGTCTCCACGGCCCAGTTCTTGCTGAAGCTCCATCGGAAAGAAGCCCCCACGGTTACCGGCATCTTATGGTTGGCCGTCGTTACCGCCTGTCCGTCACGGTTGTTGAACAACACCTGCTTGTACGCAGCATATTCATCGGAAGCCGGAATCAAGGTCGCTCCGTTGGCCGAAGAAAGGGTTCTTGCCGGAAGACCGCTGAACCCGCCGAACGAATTGGAAGCCGAATAAGGAGTGTTTCCCGCCATCAGTCCCACCGACCATCCTTTTTCCTTCTTATCCTTATGCTGTCTCTCCATTTCCATGCTTGCCCGATTCTGTGCCATCCGCCTGCGGTCCAGGTCGCGCTGCTGCACCTTCCGTTGCGTCGCTGCCTCTTCGCCCTCCGGCATATCGGCAGCAGCTACCCTTGTGGCAATGGCCTGCAGGGAATCAGGAAGCGATATTTCTTGCAGATTCCGGGACTGATCTTCCTCATTGGAAGATGCCGTGCTCCGGCCCTCAGTCCCCGATTTCTGCAATAGCAGCCCGGCCATACGGTCAGTTGGCCTCAGGGCACCCCTATCCCCTACAGGGTGAATCTGCTGAGCCAAAGCCGGATCTTCAGGCTGCGAACCATCCTCCAGACGACCTCCGTTTTCCGAGAGGTCATTCTGTATCTTTTCTATTGCATCTGCATAATTACTTTGCTGAAAATCTTCAGAAGTCATTTTTGTCAGCCAAATACTCAAGGAAGATACTGCCGCCACAAATACAGCTGCCGCAGCAATAAAACGAGGTGTTCTCCACATAGGGATGACACGGGAAGCCGACAATGCCTTTTCCAAATCCTCCCAGCCATGTTCCGGAAGCGGTTCGGAATAGTCCTCCATATGATTACGGAGCTCTTTTATCCATTTATCTTCTTCTTTCATTTTAATTCCTTCCTTTTATATTCGTTTATCTTTTTTATCAACAGTGTCTTTGCCCGGTAAAACTGCGAAGAGGAGGTATGTTCGGTTATACCCAGCAAATTGGCGATTTCCTTGTGCGACTTGTCCTCGAAGACATACAGGTTGAATACGGTACGATACCCGTCGGGCAGTTCACTGATGAACTTCATCAGTACCTGCTGGGGAATCTCGCTGACTCCCACATCCTCGTCGTCGGGGCGGTCGGGAATCTCCTCCATCAGCACCTCCTGCTGAAGCTGGTTGCTCCGTTTCCTCAGGAAGCCCAGGGCCTCATTTACAATCACTCTTGAAAGCCAGGCTTTCAACGAGCCTTCCCCTTGATAGGTAAACTGGCCGATGGACTGGAATATCCGTATAAATCCGTCGTGCAGGATATCTTCTGCCGTCTCACGATCTCCCAGATAACGGAGACAAATAGCCATCAACGCACCTCCATACCGCTCATAAAGCAGCCGACGCGCCTGGTTATTTCCTTTCACACACTCTACTGACAACTCTTCTTCCGTCATGTCCTGGTTTCTCGTTTTATTGTTTAAATAATGGAGAAGCAAAAATACTGCATCACATAGAAATATTTTTTTTATTAATTTGTTTTAACACAAAAAGAAGCAGTAAAGCCTTTTATCTTTTATTATTCAAGTGAATCGTAGAAAATAGAAAAAAGGAGAATCGTCATGAACATACACAAACACATCCATTATATCATCAGTTTTTCGGCCGGACTGCTCCTGATGTCTTGTCTGAACGAGAACGAACCGGAAAGCTTTTTCCCGACCCTGGCGACGGTAAACATGGAAGGAAACCAGGTGGAACTGGAATCGGACTCTTACGGCAGACTGGCCGTAGAGAATCCGGAGGTGCTGAAGGCCGGCGATGCGGATTCTACCGGACAACGGGTACTGGTAGGGGTGCAGTTCCTCGAAGAAAACCAGCCGTCTGAAAGCCAGGCATCTGAAGAGTCTCCTACCCCGGTGAAAATCATTGAGTTTCTATCGAAGGTACTGACCAAACGGGCAGACGACCTGAGGGTAGGCGGCACATCGGACATCTACGGAGACGCTCCGATTCAGATTACCGCTGCTTCCATCAGCGAACATCATCTGAACATCCAATACGAAATCGGAAATGCGACACCGTATGGCAGACACCGCATCAGTCTGGTGCTCACTCCGGATACGGAGATTGACGCTAAAGGCCTGATACAGGTGGAATTCCGGCACAATGCCGAAGGCGACTGGGGCAACGAACGACTTTGGGGAATTGCCGCATATACGCTTGAAAGTATTCCCGAATACGACATGGAGGGAGTAAAAGGATTCAAGATCCTCTATAACAGCGGCGCCAACCGGATGGCAGAATGGACGGTGCAGAAGACAGAGGTCACTCCTTATATCTACAAGCGGGCACATGCTTCGACCCTGGATTTCCAATAATCTGCATGAAAAAGACGGTAGGGACACACCTTGAGGAGTGGGGACATCATCCGTCGCAGTGCCCCTTCGTCCATATCGGGAAACAGACAAACGGATAAAAAGCTACTTCATTATATATTATGTAAGCATATAAGAAAGTACGAAGTATCAAAACCACAAAAAAGCAGCGAAAAACCGATGTAATTCCATCACAACCGGTTTTCCGCTGCTTTTCTATTTATCAGACGATATTGCAATTATCAGACAATACCCCGGATTTCCTGCAACTTCATGTATTTACAGCGCAGGCAAAGTCACCGGGAAGAGTGCATTTTCACGATGCTCACGCAAAATGATGTCTACCAGTTCCTTTACGATTTCCGGATGACTGCCCGCCACGTCGGTATCCTCATGAATATCTGTAGACAAGTCGTACAAATGAGGCACTCCCTTTTTCACCACCAGCTTCCAGTCGCCCTTGCGCACCCCAATCTGGTCGGTCTCATGAAACTCCCAATACAGAAAATCGTGCTTCTGCTGCGCCTCATCCTTTCCCAGCAACGTAGGAGCAAAGGAGATTCCGTCAAAGCAGTCGTTCTCCACCTTCTTATTCAGGTATTTTTTCGGGAAACGCTTGTCTCCCATCAGTTCGCAGACCGTAGGCAGAATATCATAGAACGCAAGCTGATGATCGTTTACGCTGCCGGCAGCAATGGTACCTTTCCAGTAAGTGATGAACGGAATTCTGATTCCTCCTTCGTAACACTGCCTTTTCAATCCCCTCAGTTTGCCGTCACGACCGAAAAATTCAGGATCGGCCCCTCCTTCTTCATGAGGACCGTTGTCACTGGTAAAGATCACCAGCGTGTTCTCGTCCAGTCCTTTTTCTTTCAGTTTGGCAAGAATTTCTCCGACGTACGTATCCAGACGGGTAATCATACCGGCAAACTGAGCGTGGGTATGTACCACTGCATTGTAACGGCTGCCCTCACTGCCTCCCCAGGTCTTGTCTTCGAAGAACTGTTTCTTGTAGTGCGACAGGATGGAATCTTCCGGCTGAGCCAGCTCTGCATGCGGCAGGGTGTAGGTAAACAGACCGAAGAAAGGCTTCTCTCCGTTTTGCCCCTCCAGCCAGTGCATGGCCTCCTGATGAATCAGGTCGGCAGAATATTGAGTACGTTTCTTGTATTCGTCGCCAAACATCGGATGCGGGATATTTTCATCCAGCGTAATACGGATAGTAGCCGTATCTCCTTTCGATTTACTGTAACGGTTCAGGAAATTCGGATAATACAGATGAGCCTGGAACTGGCAGACATATCCGTAGAACTCATCCACCCCACGCTTGTCGGGAGTAGATACCGAGCCCTCATATCCTCCGGCCCATTTTCCGAACATACCGGTGGTATATCCGTTCTTCTTCATGACCTCAGGCAAGATAATATGGTTGGGATCATAAGGCTCCTGTCCCACTACTGTCCAGTCCTGATTCTCACCATAATACATTACAGGGGCATCCTTCCAGTATTCACGGTTGCCTCTCACATGTCCGTGGCCCGAATGCTGTCCTGTCATCAGGGAAGCACGAGACGGAGCGCTGACCGGACTGCCGGCATAGGCCTGGGTGAAACGCATTCCTTCCTGAGCCATCCGGTCCAGATTAGGAGTCTGGATGTATTTTTGACCATAGCATCCCAAATCGCCGTATCCCATGTCATCGCACATAATGATGAGAATATTCGGTTTTTTATTCTCTGCCGCATACGAGGTAACAGTGGCTACTGCACTTAACATACCGGCACTAAAAAGCCATTTTACAGAATTCTTCATGTATTAAATTTAAGTGATTAATGATTTGATACTGTATTCAACAATCACAGTCGGCTTCCACGGGAAACCGACTGTGAAATAGGGTATTATTGCACGAACGCCTGTTCCGAATAGCGGTAACCGCGCAGGAAATCAGCTACAGACATCCGTTTCTTACCGGCCAGCTGCAAAGACAGCACGTTGACAAAACCGTCTGTCGAAGCAATCCGGAAATACGTCTTCCGGTCGGTATCGATGGTACCGGGCACCAGGGAATGATGCTCGAACTGTTTCTCTGTTTCGTAAATCTTCAATGTCACCGGTTCCATACCCTCCTGTCTTAGTTCCGTCCATGCAGCCGGATACGGAGACAATCCGCGTACGAAGTCGTACACCTTCTTCACTCCCGCATTCCAGTCGATGCGGCAAGTTTCCTTGAAGATTTTAGGAGCCGGACGCAAGTCCTCGAACCGTGCCAGTTCTTCCTGAGGAGTCGTCTTTACATTGCCCTCCAGGATGGCATCCACTGTTTTCAGCACCAGGTCGCCTCCCAGCATCATCAGGCGGTTGTACACCACTTCCACATTGTCCTTGTCGGCAATCGGAACACGGACCTGATCAATGATCTCACCCGTATCAATCTCATGCTTCAGGAAGAAAGTAGTGATTCCCGTTTCCGTATCTCCGTTGATCACCGCCCAGTTGATCGGCGCAGCTCCGCGGTACTGCGGAAGCAGGGAAGCATGCAGGTTGAACGTACCCAGACGAGGCATGTTCCATACAATCTCCGGCAGCATGCGGAAGGCCACAACAATCTGGAGGTCAGCCTTCAGTTCCCGCAATTCGGCCACAAAAGCCTCATCCTTCAGTTTTTCCGGCTGCATGACCTTCAAGCCTTGCGAAACGGCATACTGCTTGACCGGACTGGGCTGGAGCACACTGCCGTGCCGCCCCATCGGCTTATCGGGCATGGTAATCACGCCGACTACATTATATCCTCCCTCTACCAGTCGCTTCAGACTTTCAACGGCAAATTCGGGAGTACCCATATATACGATTCTTAAATCCTTCTTGTCCATAAATCCGTTTTTAAAATGATTACTCTGCTGAAAAATCCACCAGTACCTGACGGTAAGCATTCAGCATTTTTGATTTTGATACGAATCCGATGTATTTCTCATCTTCATCCACCACCGGAAGGTTCCAGGCCTTGGTATCGTCAAACTTCTTCATGACGGTTTCCATAGAGTCAGTACTGATAATCTTGGCCTTAGGGGTTGTCATGAAACTGTCTACACGGAACCGGTGATACAATTCCTGACGGAACATGATATTTCGGATATCGTCCAGCACCACCACTCCTATCAGTTTGTCATGTCCGTCGACTACCGGAAAGAGGTTACGGCTGGATTTGGATATGGTCTTTACCATCGCTCCCAGATCCATGTCCGGACGTACCGTAAGGAAATCAGTTTCCACGATACTCTCGATGTTCATCAGGGTCAGTACCGCCTTGTCCTTATGATGGGTAATCAGCTCACCGTTCTTCGCAAGACGCATGGAATAAATACTGTGCGGCTCAAAGACGATGATGGTCAGATAGGCCGATACGGAAACAATCATCAGCGGGAGGAACAGTCCGTAACCACCCGTCAGTTCGGCAATCAGGAAGACCCCGGTAAGCGGTGCGTGCATCACTCCCGACATCAGACCGGCCATCCCCATCAGGGCAAAGTTCTTTTCAGGAATGTACGTATTTCCGATATTGAACTGGTTGCATACGTAAGAAAAGACAAATCCGGAGATACAGCCCAGAAAAAGACTCGGTGCAAAGATACCACCACATCCCCCTCCTCCGTTGGTCGCACTCGAAGCAAACACCTTGAAGAGGATGATCAGCAACAGGTAAAGCACCAGCAAGCTGCCGCTTCCGTAGAACAACGAATTGTTCATTACCGTATTCCATTCCGCCTGAGTCGTTCCGTTCAGCAGCAGACCAATGGTATCGTATCCTTCACCGTAGAGTGGAGGAAACAGGAAAATCAACACACTCAGCATCGTACCTCCGATGACAAACTTCACATACGGATTGGAGTAACGGCGGAAGATGTTCTCAATCCAGTTCATGGAGCGCGTAAAATACCAGGCAACCAGTCCGCAGAACACTCCCAGTGCAATGGCATAAGGAATACGCTCCAGTGCAAAAGGATAGTCCAGATGGAACTGGAACATCGCTTCGGTCCCCGTAAGCAGGTAAGAAACGGAAGCAGCCGTCACACTGGTTATCAGCAGCGGCAGCAACGAAGCCATGGTCAGGTCAATCATCAGCACCTCCAGCGTGAACACCAGTCCGGCTATAGGCGCCTTGAAGATTCCGGAAACCGCTCCTGCGGCCCCGCAGCCCACCAGCAGCATCAGCGTCTTATGGTCCATCCGGAAAATACTTCCCAGATTAGAGCCAATGGCCGAACCGGTAAGCACAATCGGAGCCTCGGCTCCTACCGATCCACCACAACCGATTGTGATGGCCGATGCACAGACCGACGACCACATGTTATGCCGCTTGATACGGCTCTGTTTCCGCGATATGGCATATAAGATTTTCGTAACTCCGTGGCTGATATCATCACGTACCACCTTCCGGATAAACAGACTGGTCAGAAAAATACCCACTACCGGATACACCAGGTAAAGCCAGTTCACTCCGGTCGAATCAAAGTTCTCTGTCAGAAACTCCTTGATATATTCCACCAAAAACTTCAAGACATAAGCAGCCAGCGCCGTGAAAATACCTACCAGAAAACTCAGTATCAACACAAACTGTTTGTCTTTGATATGTGTCTCTCTCCAACGCAGAAAACGCTGGAGAAGACCAAAACGATCTCCTTCTGTCTTCATTAAAAGTATCTTTTATCTCTTATTCTCTGATTATTTTCACTTCACCCTTGCTTCCCAGTTTGATGATGCTGGAAGGCTTCGGATGTCCGGTTTCATCCCGACGGAAATCCACCACATAATCTACCGCCTGCTTGATCTCCTCGCTGATTTCGCTGAATACAGCCGGGGCAGGCTCACCGCTGATATTGGCCGATGTAGAAACAATCGCCTTGCGGAAACGGAAACAGAGTTCCTTGGAAAAAGCCTCCGAAGTAACCCGGATGCCCACACTTCCGTCTTCGGCCAGCAAGTTGGCAGCCAGATTACGGGCACCGTCGTAAATGATAGTCAAAGGCTTCGTGGTCATTTCAATCAAATCCCACGCAACCGGAGGTACCTCACGGACATAAAAATCCACCTTTACCGGACTGTCCACCAGCACCAGCATCGCCTTGCTGTCGGCTCTCCGCTTAATGTCATATACACGCTTCACAGCTTCCTCATTGGTAGCGTCACATCCAATGCCCCACACCGTATCGGTAGGATACAATATCACGCCCCCCTTCTGCATGACCTCGCATGCTTTCTTAATTTCATCTTTCATCATAATGACTATCTTTGCAAGTTACACAAATCAGACAAAAGTACAAATCATTTTTATGATGACCTAAAAACTTTCCGTATTTTTGCAATCCGAGAATACAGAAAGCAACGATGAACCGAAAAATCATACATATTGACATGGACGCCTTCTATGCCTCAGTGGAGCAGCGGGACCATCCCGAACTACAAGGAAAGCCTGTAGCCGTAGGCCATGCCGAGAAGCGGGGAGTCGTAGCAGCCGCCAGTTACGAGGCCCGACGCTACGGGGTACATTCGGCCATGTCATCGGTCAAGGCCAGGCAACTCTGCCCGGAGCTCATCTTCGTTCCCGGCCGGATGGAAGTCTACAAAGAGGTTTCCGCACAGATACACCAGATATTCCATGAATACACCGACCTGATTGAGCCCATTTCACTGGATGAAGCCTTTCTGGATGTCACGGAAAACAAGAAAGGCATGGACCTGGCGGTTGACATCGCCCGGGAAATCAAGACACGCATCCGTCAGGAACTGCACCTGATTGCCTCTGCCGGGGTATCCTACAACAAGTTTCTGGCCAAAATCGCTTCCGATCTTCGGAAGCCCGACGGACTGTGCACCATCCATCCCGACCAAGCCGAATCCTTCATCGCCCATCTCCCCATCGAAGCCTTCTGGGGAATCGGCCCTGCCACTGCCCAGAAAATGCACAGTCTGGGCATCTACAACGGAGAGACCTTGCGCGCCTGTTCCGAAGAAATGCTGAAACGGCAGTTCGGCAAAACCGGTACGCTATATTACCAGTTTGCCCGGGGCATCGACCTGCGCCCCGTAGAAGCCGTCCGCATCCGGAAATCCATCGGTTGCGAACACACCCTCGAGAAAGACATCAGCCAGAAATCGGCCGTCATCATCGAGCTCTATCACGTAGCCTGCGAACTGACAGAACGGTTGCAGAAGAAACAATTTTCGGGAACCACCCTCACTTTGAAAGTCAAGTTCCACGACTTCACCCAAATCACACGCAGCACCAGTGTCGGCCACAACCTGTCTACCCTGCAGGAAATCCTTCCCCTGGCCAAGAAACTGCTGCAGGGAGTCGACTACCCCCAGCATCCCATCCGCCTGCTGGGCCTCACCGTATCCAATCCCAAAGAAGAGGCTGCAGACGAAAAAAACGGAGAAAAATGGATACAGTTGGAACTTCCGTTTAAAAAATAACTAAAAACTGCATAAATAACGAACAAATATCCATCCGAAAGCATTTTAATTATAAGAAAAAGATATTTATCAAAAAACTTTCGCTATAGAAAGTCAAATATCAAACTTTTTTCATAACTTTGTGACCAAATCCGTTATATAATAATGAGACAATTAAAGATTACCAAAAGTATCACTAACCGAGAGAGCGCTTCTCTGGACAAGTATCTGCAGGAAATCGGTCGGGAGGACTTGATTACTGTAGAAGAAGAGGTAGAACTCGCTCAGCGTATCCGCAAGGGAGACCGTGTTGCGTTAGAGAAACTTACACGTGCCAACTTACGTTTCGTAGTATCAGTAGCCAAACAGTATCAGAACCAGGGACTGAGTCTTCCGGACTTGATCAACGAAGGAAACTTGGGACTGATCAAAGCAGCTGAGAAATTTGATGAAACAAGAGGTTTCAAATTCATCAGCTACGCCGTATGGTGGATCCGACAGTCAATCCTTCAGGCTTTGGCCGAACAGTCACGTATTGTCCGTCTGCCGCTGAACCAGGTTGGCTCACTGAACAAAATCAGTAAAGCTTTCTCTAAGTTTGAACAGGAAAACGAACGCCGTCCTTCTCCGGAAGAACTTGCCGATGAACTGGAGATTCCAGTCGACAAGATTTCGGATACACTGAAAGTTTCAGGACGTCACATCTCAGTAGACGCTCCTTTTGTGGAAGGAGAAGACAACAGCCTGCTGGACGTGCTGGTGAACGACGACTCCCCTATGGCCGACCGTTCTCTGGTTAATGAATCACTTTCGAGGGAAATTGACAGAGCGCTTTCTACGTTAACGGAAAGAGAGAAGGATATTATCCAGATGTTTTTCGGTATTAACACGCAGGAAATGACGTTAGAGGAAATCGGCGACAAGTTCGGGCTCACACGTGAGCGTGTCCGCCAGATTAAAGAAAAAGCTATCAGAAGATTAAGACAAAATTCTCGTAGCAAGCTGCTCAAATCTTATTTGGGATAAAATAAGATAAAGTTTCATTTCTCAAAAAAACAAGATGCAATTTCATGGATTCCACTCCTGAAATTGCATTTTTTATTTATACACGCATTCCATAAAAAACCTTTATTCTTTTTCAAATATTCAAGTTTTCGCTATTTTTGTACCCTAAATTCAACATTCAAAGTCATGAAATACATTAAATTAATTTGTTTACTGCTCATCGCTTCGTTTGTTCTCCCGGCCATGGCACGCAAGAACAAGGACAAGCGACACTACGGAGTATACATCAGTGGGGTATCCGCCTCTTTTACCGACTCATTGATTTACTTTACCGACATCCAATACCTGGACAGTGCTTCCCTGAACGACAAGGGACTGCTGGACGGACGTTCGCAATACAGCATCCAGCTGAAAGACTACCTTGAAAGCCGGATGGACGGAAAGAACCGTACCTGCTTCATCTTCTTCCACCGCAAGAAGAAAAACCTCCAGAAAGAAATGTCCAAGCTGAGACAGAAGTACCAGAAGAACAGCACACTGGTTGTAAAGGAGGTAAACCCCGATTTTAAATTTGAAAAGGCAGAATTATACGAATGAAAAAATTCCTGATATTCTTTCTGACTGTCGTCCTGCTGGCAGCATGCTCGAACGAGATTCCCGAACACCACCAGCCGGTTCAGGCCAAACGTACCATTCTGGCCTACCTGGTGGCCAACAACAACCTCGACGGAGACCTGATGGACAATGTAAAATGGATGTATGAGAGTCTGGCGACCGCAAAGGATACCTGTACCCTGCTGGTTTATTACAAACCCAACCAATATAACCAGTATCTGGACAAGACTACCATCCTGGAATTCCGTACAAACGGATTCGGGGAAATCAACAACCAACCGGTACTGCAGGGATACGATGCCACTGTGGGCAACATCCTTGCACAGGCCATACAGCATACGGCCGACCCGGGATCGGCGGTATCCCGACAGGCAATCATCAACAACCTGAGCATCATGCAGGAGATTGCACCGTCACAGAGCTACGGACTGATTTTCGGCTCACATGCCAGCGGTTGGCTGCAGGCAAGTCGCCGGGTATCAACCTATGCTTTCGGCGATGACGGAGGATATTCGATTGATATTCCGGAACTGGGAAGCGCACTGACAGCCAGTTTCCCTCAGCACAACCTTGACTTCACCCTTTTCGATGCCTGCATGATGGGTACTACCGAGGTTTTTCACGAACTGCGGGATGCCACTCACTACTGCATTGCTTCGGTGATGGAGACTCCTGCCATGGGATTCCCCTACCATCTTTTCCTGACTTCCCTGTACGAGAAGGAAATCGACTATGCGCAGTTGTGCAAGACGGTCATCGACTTCAACAAGCGGGAGAATTCATGGGGTACCTATGCCGTTGTCGACTGTACGAAGATGGATGACCTGACAGCTGCCATCCGTCAGGAACTGAGCCTCATACCGGACAAGCTCCAGAACATTCCCTACGAGGAAATCCAGCAATACGGTGTGTCTGATCCAGACAGAGACTACCGATATTTCTCATTCGATGTAGCAGATATCTTCCAAAGGTTGAACGGAGAGGTTCCCGCTTCCATACAGCAGGCACTTACCCAGACGGTTATCGCAAAGGAATGCATTACCGACTACACCAGTTCTCCATTTGGTCAGATACTGAGAGACAAGAACCGTTTCTGCGGCATCGGCATGTACCTGCCCTACACCATCGGAAAAAAACAGTGGGACCAGTATTACGAGACCCTCTCCTGGTATCAGGCAGCGGGATGGAACAACCTGAAACACTGAATGAATCTGAAACACTGAATGAATCATCGGGAGATATCCGATATACCGGACTGCCCGAACTGAAAACATAGGAACATAAAAGAAGCGGCAGCATCAGTATCCTTTCACGGAATTTCTGATGCTGCCGCTTTCTGTTGTCAGAGATACCCTGTGGGCTCTCTGTGTATTTCTCTTTATTCAATATCCTTCTTTACCGGCTGCTCCATTACGAAAGCCACTGCCTGCCCGATTACTTCAGCACGGCGATGGCCTGCTCATAATCCGGTTCGTCCGAAATATTGTGCACCAACTGCCGGTAGACAATCTTCCCATTCTCATCGACGACAATGACCGCCCGGGCCATCAGTCCCCTCAGAGGACCGTCCGCCAGCTGCAGTCCGTAGCCCTTCGCAAAGTCCTCACTCCGGAAGAGCGAAAGCGGAACCACATTCTCCAGTCCCTCTACCGTACAGAACCGCGACTGCGCAAAAGGCAGGTCCATGGAAAGACACAGCACCACCGTATTATCCAGTCCGGCCGCATCGGCATTGAAATGCCGGACCGAAGCCGCACAGGTAGGCGTATCCAGACTCGGGAAAATATTCAGCACCACCCGCTTTCCACGGAACTTACTCAGAGAAACTTCACTCATGTCTGCTCCCACGGCAGTAAAAGCAGGTGCCATGCTTCCCACCTCCGGAATCTTGTCTGAAGTATGCGCTTCCATTCCGCGACAGATTACCACTTCTCCCTGCACGCCCTCTGCGGCAAGAAGTCCGTTTCCACTCCATACTCCACAACCGGCAAACGCCAGCAGCCAACAAGCTAATTTTCTCTTCATAATCCAGTCTATTAATCGTTATTGTTATAAATAATCACATTCACGCAACCACAGTGCCACGCTGGCATCACTCGGCATACGCCAGTCGCCGCGCGGACTCAGTGAAACCGAACCCACCTTCGGGCCATCGGGCAGACAGGAACGCTTGAACTGCTGACTGAAGAAACGGCGGAAGAAAGTCGTCAGCCATTTCTTGATGGTCTCCTCATCGTGTACTCCCTCGAACGCAATCCGTGCCAGGTAATAAATCTTGGTCGGACGAGATCCATAGCGAAGGAAGTGATACAGGAAGAAATCATGCAGTTCATACGGACCCACCAGATCCTCTGTCTTCTGCTTGATGTTTCCGTGCTCATCCGCCGGAATCAGTTCCGGACTGATCGGTGTATCCACGATATCCAGCAGGGTCAGACGCGACTGCTCATCCACACCCGACTCAGCCACCCAGGTTACCAGGTAACGGACCAGGGTCTTCGGAATACTTGCATTCACCCCATACATCGACATGTGGTCACCATTATAGGTCGCCCAGCCCAAAGCCAGTTCAGACAAGTCGCCCGTACCGATTACCAGCGCCCCAATCTTGTTCGCATAGTCCATCAGAATCTGCGTACGCTCTCTCGCCTGACCGTTCTCGTAAGTCACATCGTGCTTCTCCGGATCCTGACCGATATCCTTAAAATGCTGGATACAGGCCTCCTTGATACTGATCTCGCGCTGAGTTACCCCCAGGGAAGTCATCAGGTCGAGCGCATTACGGTACGTACGGTCCGTCGTTCCGAATCCCGGCATCGTAATACCCACGATACCCTCACGCGGCAGTCCCAGCTTGTCGAACGTCTTCACACACACCAGCAGCGCAAGCGTAGAATCCAGTCCCCCTGAAATACCTACCACCACCGTCTTGCACGACGTATGCACCAGACGCTTGGCCAGTCCCGCTACCTGGATGGAGAAAATCTCCTCACAGCGTTCATCCCTCAGTCGGCCACCAGCCGGCACAAACGGATGCGCATCCACCTTACGTGTCAGCACCAGTTCCTTACCCGAACAAAGTTCGGTAGCTACATGCTTCACCGGCACCGCAGCATATTCCCTTACTCCGGCCGCATACGTCGTATTCACCAGACGTTCCGAACGCAAGTGCTCCACATCAATCTCACTGATCACCAGTTGCTCTTCAAAAGAAAAACGCTCAGAAGCCGCCAAAAGTTTACCGTTTTCATAAATTAACGCATTTCCGCCATACACCACGTCGGTCGTCGACTCTCCGAAACCGGCCGAGGCATACACATATCCCGACAGGCAACGGGCCGACTGCTGCGAGAGCAAAGCGCACAAATAATTATGCTTGCCGATGTTCTCCGTGCTGGCCGACATATTGAACACTACTTCCGCTCCCTTCAGGGTCAGCAGCGAACTGGGAGGTACCGTAGCCCACACATCCTCGCAGAGCTCAATGCCAAAACACATGCCCGTCATATCAAACAGCAGGTTCCGGCTCACCGGTACCGACTGTCCGCAGATACGGACCACCGTATCCTGACCGTGGGTGCTGGCCGAAGCAAACCAGCGCTGTTCGTAGAATTCCTTATAATTGGGCAGATACGTCTTGGGAACCGCTCCCAGAATCTTACCTTTCTGAATCACCACCGCACAGTTGAGCAACGTGCCCTCTACCACCAGCGGCATGCCTATAATCGAAATGATCTCAATTCCACGAGTATTATTGAGCAGCTGCACCAATGCCATCTCGGCCTCTTCCAACAGCAGATTCTGGCCGAACAGGTCTCCGCAGGAATATCCCGTCAGGTTCAACTCCGGAAACACAATCACCTCTACTCCCTGCTCATCGGCCCGGAATATCAGTTTCTCAGTCTGCTCCGCATTAAACAAACAGTCGGCCACCTTCACCGCCGGTACGGCAGCCGCCACTTTTACAAAACCGTATTTCATATCCGTTCATTAATTAATGTACAAGTACAAACTTACACAAAAATCAGCAATATTCCTGCCAGCCCATTTCACAAAATAAAGAAAAACCCGAAAAAATCTCCCCTGCCTTCCACACCCGCATACCACCGACACGCCCCGAAGATTCACCTCCCTCCGTACCGTCAGTCCCTCCTTCCATTCAAAAAATAAACTTTAAAAAGAAAATAAAGAAGATAAAAAAACAACTTATATTTTGGAGTTAAAGAAAATGTTTCTATCTTTGCCACAGAATTAAAATTGTAATAATTACAAATATATAAAACAAGATGAACGCTTACGAATATTTGCTCAGTTACGAAATAAAGCCATCCGTACAGCGAATAGCTATTATGGACTATCTGTTGAAGCACAAGACCCATCCGTGCATCGATGAGATTTATCTGGCTTTGAACAAAGACATCCCTACCCTTTCAAAAACGACAGTCTATAATACATTGAAACTGTTTGTGGAACACGGGGCTGCCCAAATGCTGACCATCGACGAGCGCAACGCTTGTTTCGACAGCGACACTTCGCAGCACGCACATTTCAAGTGCAAGTCGTGCGGTAAGATATACGACATGGAAGTCAGTGCACCGGAAGCAGAAAGCCTGTCTCTGACCAAGCAGGGATTCAAGGTAGAAGAAATTCACCACTACTACAAAGGAATATGTCCGGATTGTCTTGAAAAAGAGAAAAAGAATTAATATATTTGGCAGAGAATTCAAAACGAGAAATCGCAATTTAAACTAATAACTAATAACTATTATTGATTATGAAAAAATTTATCTGTACAGTTTGTGGTTACATTCACGAAGGTGAAACAGCTCCTGAAAAATGCCCATTGTGTAAAGCTCCTGCTTCAAAGTTCAAAGAAATGGAAGAAGCAGCAGAAGGTGGTCTGCAGTTTGTTGACGAACACGTAATTGGCGTAGCTAAAGGTTGCGACGAAGAAATGATCAAAGACTTGAACAACCATTTCATGGGTGAATGTACAGAAGTAGGTATGTACCTGGCAATGAGCCGTCAGGCAGACCGCGAAGGCTATCCTGAAGTAGCTGAAGCTTTCAAACGCTACGCTTGGGAAGAAGCAGAACACGCTGCTAAATTCGCTGAACTGCTGGGTGACTGCGTATGGGATACTAAGACTAACCTGGAAAAACGTATGAACGCTGAATGTGGCGCTTGCGAAGACAAGAAGCGTATCGCTACACGTGCAAAACAGCTGAACCTGGATGCTATCCACGATACAGTTCACGAAATGGCTAAAGACGAAGCTCGTCACGGAAAAGGCTTCGAAGGTCTTTACAACAGATATTTCAAGAAATAATTTTTTCCTAGCCTAATATCTTGCAGGAAGATGTGCCCTCCGGTACATCTTCCTGTTTTTTTTATCCCTTTCTGTACGAGAGGCTCGAATTGTATTGCCTCCGCCCTTTCTTCCGATTCTTTTCGCTGTACGGAAAAAGCCTCGACTGCAACGATGCAGACAGATGTTTCTCTTCTTATCTTCTTCAACCCGCGCACGGAGGTCCGACAACCCGCGGCTACAGGTTGTAAAACCCGCATACGGAGGTCGTACGACCTTCCACCGGAAGTTGTCCCCTTCTTTCAGAAGATTCAGACAATGCAAACCGAAGCTACTGCAAACCCGTATACTTATCTTCGCATTACCCGACCAGGCCTGTCCCTCCTCCTCCCTGAGCCTACGCCAAAGGACATAAAAAAAGCTGCCCCGATCATTGGGACAGCTTTCCTATCAATATCTTTCAAATTATTACTGAGCAACTGAGTCAGAAGCAGCAGGAGCTGGAGTTTCAGCGGCATCAGTCTGAGGAGCAGCAAAACCGGCAGGTGCATTCAGCGGGTTAGTAGCCTGTTCCTTGATAGCCTGCTCCATAATCACAGAAGAACTCTGTGTAGTTCCCGGGAGCACATACGAAGCAGCCACGCTGATCACTACCATGAAAGCAGCCAGACCCCAAGTAAGTTTTTCAATGAAATCGGTTGTCTTGCGAACCCCCATAATCTGATTTGAAGCAGCAAAGCTGGAAGAAAGACCTCCTCCTTTTGAGTTCTGTACCAATACGACAAAACACATCAACACAGCTGCCAATACTATTAATCCAACAAATAATTGATACATTTCTTTATTTTGATTTAGCGTTAATAATCAATTTCTCCAAAAACCTGATTTGGTCTGCAAAGTAAGCATTTTTTTTTGGATATTTCAAATTTAATTTTTTAATAATTTCCAATGCTTTATCATATCTTTTCTGTTTCACGTAGATTTTTGCCAGTGTTGCCGTGAAATAATCTTCTTCCTGACTCTCTTCTTCCTGTTTCACCTCTTCTTCTGCCGTTTCTTCGGGAAGGGCTTCCTCCGTTTCCTCTGCCGGAAGCGGTGCGGCCGCCTCCTCGGAATGCACCTCCTGCGAGGCCTCAATGAAGGAGTCAATCAGGTCCTGTCCCTTCATGCGGACCGGTTCTTCCGTCTTCTCCTCCTGCATCAGAAAGGCGGTATAGTCCATGCTGACCTCAGGCTTGATTTCATCGTCAGCGGCAGCCGGCTCCGTGTGCTGCCGTGCCGCAGCCGGAACGGCCGGAGAAGGCGTGGATGCCGAAAGAGACGAACCGGCCAGAAAACGGTCGATCAGTGCCAGCGTACGGTCGCCGCCCGACTGAAGGCTGTCGGCCTGTGTATCGTGCTTTTCAATGACAAAATGCTCCCCTTCGATGTAGTAGAACAACTGACTCAGGTCGGCCACGTACAGCACACTCCGCTTCAGTTCCTCCTTAAAGCCCGCATCCTTCAACAGAAACAGATTCTTCAGATAGAGCAGACGGGCCGTCTGGAAATAAGGATACCGCTTCAGTATCTCCCGAAGTTCAAACAACGAGTCCTCATCCAACGACTCGGGATGTAAAATCCACTCCTGCAAACGCTGCTGTATCATGACTGCTGCTTACCAGTTGGCCACAGTGGCATTGAATATCTGTTCCACAATCTCGTCGATCATCTGCGATACCAGGTCTTCCTGTACGGATGAAAGCTGCTGCTTGGAATCGTACTCACGGCTGGCAGAGAACTGTTGCTCAAAGTCTTCGGTATGGTTCGTATTGTTGACAAACCGCACGTTGACCGTCATGCGCAATTCCACCATCGTAGAATAACCGTCGGAACCCACACCCTTGTTGTAGGCATCGTACTTCACAATCTCACCCGCCAGTTCCAGGTCGCCTCCCTGACGCAACTGCTTCAGACGGGTCTGCTGCATATAGATATCCTGGAGTGCGATGTTAAACATAGACTCCATCGGACCCCATACGAAGGCATCGGAGCGGTTCGGGAAGTTCTCGAAAGATATCGTCTTTACCTTGTCGTAGTTGATGGAAGCTCCGTTAAACTTATACGAAACCGTACAGGCCACCAGCGCACACAGTGCTACCGACAAAAAAGCCACTCTTTTCCAACATTTCTTAATCAAGTCCATATTCCTTTATTTTTCTGTAGAGCGTACGCTCCGATATTTTCAAATCGTTTGCAGCATTCTTCCTCTTTCCCCGGTGCCGCTCCAGGGCCTTGCGGATCATCTCCTTTTCCACCTCATCGAGTGACAGGTTTTCTTCGATGTATTCCTCCGTATCCTGCACTTCCGAGGCTTCTTCGGGAGTCATCCGGGGAGCCGATATTTTGGCAGCCGGCGGTGCGGATACCGGAGTGGCCGGCACTTCCGTGACCGTAGGCACCACCACCGACGTATCGTGTATCAGCGGCAGGGCATTCTGGATATAATGTACCGGTGTGGTCTGCGGATGCGTATTGCCCTCGGCAGCCCGTTCCGTCATGATCTCGTGCACGAGTTTCTTGAGTTCCGTCACATCCCTCCGCATATCGAACAATACCTGATACAGAATCTCCCTTTCGCTCTCAAAGCCCTTTCCACCCGATGCAGGCTTGATACCCAGCATGGCCGGAAGTTTCGATACCGGCTGTGCCGGCAGGTAATTCTGCAGGATTTCGGCAGTAATGTCGCGGTTGGTCTCAATGATGGAAATCTGTTCCGTGATGTTCTTCAGCTGACGGATATTTCCCGGCCAGCTGTAGCTCATGAGCAACTGCCGGGCTTTCTCATCGAGCTGGATGGAAGGCATCCGGTATTTTTCTGCAAAATCGGCTGCAAACTTACGGAACAGCAGTACGATGTCGCCTGCGCGCTCACGCAAGGGAGGTACCTTGATGGGCACCGTATTCAGACGGTAGTACAAGTCTTCGCGGAAACGTCCTTCGGCAATGGCCTCCTCGAAGTTGACATTCGTGGCTGCCACGATGCGCACATCGGTCTTCTGCACCTTGGAGGAGCCGACCTTGATATACTCGCCCGATTCCAGTACACGCAACAGACGCGCCTGGGTAGACAATGGCAGTTCTCCCACCTCGTCAAGGAAAATCGTTCCCCCGTTTGCTTCGGCAAAATAACCGTTGCGGTCACTGATGGCTCCCGTAAACGAGCCCTTCTCGTGTCCGAACAGTTCCGAGTCAATCGTTCCTTCCGGAATCGCCCCGCAGTTGACGGCAATATAAGGTCCGTGCTTGCGCCGGCTGAACAGATGGATAATCTGAGGAAAACTCTCCTTACCCACACCGCTCTCACCGGTAACCAGCACCGACAAGTCGGTCGGGGCCACCTGCATGGCCACATCAATCGCCCGGTTCAGACCCTCCGTGTTGCCGATGATGCCGAAACGTAACTTTACATTCTGTATTTCTGATTTTACCATAGCCATCAATTTCTATCTATGACAAAATTACAAAAACTTTGCTTGTCTTTGCCATTTTGTCTGAAAAATTAAAATACAGTACGAATCATCAGACGGACTCCCCACTTGTTGGCCGTAGGAAGTTCATTGTAATTCAACCGTCGTACATACTCTACGTGCAGCAGTTTGAAGATGTTATGGATACCGGCCGTAATTTCCACATACGGCTTCTTGGGATCCATGACATTGCTGGAATACTGGTATACCCCGTTCATGTCGTAGTGGCCCGGGAACATCATCAGCGTATTGTCGTAACGGTTCTGCTCCAGGAAAGGATTGTTCTTGTCGGTGAGCGTACCCCAGAGGCACTTCACCCCGATGAACTCACGCCACTTCAGTTTCTTCAGCAGCGGAATACGGTTGAACAACTTACCCTGCATGTTCCATGACACATCGAGCGAAGCATAACGGTCGTTGAGGAACTCCATGTTGTTGATCAGGTTGAACGTCTCATCCTGAATGATGTACGACAGGTTGGCCGCCGGCATGATCAGCAGCGGGAAAGGCACCTTGTTCCACTGGATACCTCCCTTCAGGTACACGTCGATGTTTCCCCACGAACTGAGCCAGAAACGCTTGTAGGCACTGGCTTCGGTCATGTTATAGGTATAGTCGCCTCCCAGCACTCCCTTCAGGGCCAGCGTATGCTGCAAGGTGAACTCCGGTGCATCCAGGTTCACCGGAAGACGGCGCTGCTTGGTATTGACGAATGTCTCTCCCGGAGCATAGCGCAGCCCGAAGGACATTTCGGTTACGGTAATATCGTGCGTATTGAACGGAGACTTCACCCATTTCTGTCCGGCCAGTTCCTGACGGTCGAGAGCTGACTGCAAGGCACTCTCCCCGGCCATGGTACGGTAGAACAACTCACCGCAGGGCTCGTAATTGGCATGGCGGAACATGGCTGTGGTCTTCAGTCCGAATTCGCGCTCACGCTCATACTTCAAGGTAGCCTTCCGCTCGTAGTTATACTGGTCTACCGAGCAGACCTTCAGTGCCGTAAACACGTTATCCTTATCCGTACTGATGAACTTGTCGGAAGGCAGCATGTTATCGTACTGGTACGTCAGTGTCAGTGAGTTCTTCGGGTATTCCCTGGGCAGATATTCCTTTTTATTGAAGGAATATTCCACCTCTCCCATATACTTCGACTTCTGGTCCTTGAATCCGTATGCATAATATCCCTTGAGGAAGAGATGCGGATGCAGCTTGGCCGTAGTCTGCAGCGAACCGCGCAGACGCAGTCCGTCGATATAGTTCGAAGAAATGATGGTATTGATCGGACCGATATCCACCTTACTGTCGGGGGTACTGGTCTCCACGAAGTTCTCAATCAGCGCCTTCAGCACAAAGATGATGTACTTGAAGCCCTTGATCTTTGTCAGGTCGTCGACAAAACTGCCCATCCGCGTTTCCGACTTGGTCAGTTCTTCCTGACGGTACTGGCTCCAGTACATTTCGTTACGCATCATGGCGTTCACGTCCTTTATCTCTTTCTCCTTGCGCTTGAACATCGATTCCGGAATCGGGTCGAACGAGAAGTCGAAATACCGCGTCGTTCTTCTTACCTGGTAGGAGCCCAGCACCTTCTTCAGGTAAGAGAGTTCGCAGAGCATGTCGTCTTCCAGCAGCACCCACTCTCCGGTAGGCAGTTCACCGAACTTCTGGTCGATGATCATGTTGTCCACAAAGTTGATATCGGTCTTCTTCGGCAGGTTCAGCTGACTCTCCTTTACCCGATACGTCGAGTCGGCGAGGATGTACAGGTGACCGGTAAAGCCGAAGTCCTGCGGATTGTTGGGTACAAACGACAGGTGGAAACATTTCTCCTTATCCACGTATACGGTATCCATGATATAGAACTTGTAGAAATTGATACCCGCCTCCGACACCGGACTGTCGAAAGGATACTGCAGGAAACGGAAACGGTCCTGGTAGATATCAATGTCCTGAAACACGTCCTTCAGTACCGTAGTCAGCATGTCTCCCGTACTGAAGAGTTCGTTGACTCCCCCCGAATTGATACCGCGTATGTAGGTCTTCTCCGAATGCGGCTCTTTCCGGTATACCTTTTCGGATACCGTCTCATCGATAGACAACGGAAGGATATTCTTGTTCGTGACATCGCACACCTCTACCTGGTCGCGGAAGAAAGGATATTTCTTGAACAACCACGACTCACGCAGCGAATCGGCCGTAATGTTGTTGACGGCCAGCGTAATCTTCTGATACTTGTTGTAACGGTAAAAATCATTCTGTTCCAGATTGGTCTTCTTCTTCGAAGCAATGACCTTCTTCATCAGCTCTACAGCCGGATTGTTCTTCCGGGAATACTTCTCTTTCTTCGGCTTGACAATCACTTCCTCCAGCATCAGGTCAGACCGCATCTTAATGTTCAGTTCCCGGGTCTGGGCAGAAACCTTTATCACCTGAGTGGTGTATCCTACCATGGAGAAAGTCAGTTCGTTCCATCCTGAATGATATTCAATGGAGTATCTTCCTTCCATATCGGTAATGGTTCCCATTCCCTTGCCATCATAGTATATGTTAAGATAAGGTATCGGATCTCCAGTCTCGGAGTCTACTACGGTTCCATGGATTTGGGCAAACGTACAAATTGTCCACATTCCCCAAAACATAAGCAACAACAATCGTTTTACCATAAAACTACCTATACACACTTTTCCAAATTCTTAAAACAAAAGCGAAGATACTGCTTTTCTTGTTTTCGGCAAAAAGCCGTTCCTCAAAAACGAAAAATAGACAGACTTTTATGCAGTATTAACCAATATTAATCGAAATAGACAATTACGGGTTATGCCCTGTCTTTCCGTCAAAAAAAGAGACCGCTCCGGGAAGGAAGCAGTCTCTTCATATCATAGATTTTCTATTTTTCTCAGGGGTTATAAGGCTTCACCGGATCCTGCTTGGCCAGAATCTTCCGGTCTTTTACAAACTGAGCGATATAAGCAGAGAACAGGAAGATGACGATGGCGATTCCGATCAGGTCGAAGAGGCCGAAGGTCTGTCCGCAGATGGTATAGCTCAGTTCCGACCATGAGGTATAGATCACGAGCGTGTTGATCAGGATGACTACCAGACGGAACTCTGTAGGACCGACACTGCCGTAAGTCAGTCTGAACTCTTCCTTGACGATGGCGCAGATATAAGTATATACAGACAATACCAGATAACCGGCCAGAACCAGCAGGGCGATGTCAAAACGGAACATCGGTGACAGTCCCGCACCGATACACATGATTGAAATGGTACCGGCGTCCAGCGTATGGTCGATGAAGAAACCGTAGATAGGACGCTGCAACTCACGCACACGCGCCAATGTGCCGTCCAGGCTGTCTCCGTACCAATTGACTACCATTCCCAATGACGCCAACCACAAATACTGAATATTATCATTGGCTAAAAAACATCCCACTGCATACAAAACGGCTCCCAAAACGCCTAAATAGGTTAAAAAATCGGAGGTAACCCACCGGGGCTGCCTCTTGGCCAACCAAACAAGAGCCACCTTCTCGGCTCTGTTAAGAATTGATGTCTGAATTCTCGTTGAAGATTCTTTTCCCATTTTAATACCTTTTATTTTTTTCAATCGGACGGCAAAATTACACTTTTTTATATTGAGAAGAAAAAGAAGAACTGATTTTAACCCGCATAAACGTAAAATAGACCTGAATTTCTATCAAATTGTCTATTTTTCAAAATTCTCCGTTGCCGCTTATGCAGAAACCTGTCCTTTATATCATCCGGCCGTACCGTCCATACGGCCCGGATTTATTCTTTTACAACCTGTCTTTTCTTTCCGGAAGCAGTTTCCGGTTGCCGAATTTCATCAGCGCAATCCCCAGTACAATCCATAACAGCTCACGGATACGCATGATCAGCCCCATATATACCCCGTAACCGTAAGGCATGGCCAGTCCACCGACCGCAAGGGCAAAACCTCCTTCACGCCCTCCCAGCTGCATGGGCAGGAAGAACAGGGCATTGGCAAACAGGGAGGTGAATGCAAGAATGAGGATACAGTCCCAGTAGCTGACGTCGCCGGAGAATATCTGCAGGATGAAATAAATCTCGGCACAAGAAAGTATACGGGCCAGAAACTCCGCACTCAGCGATGAATAGAACGTAATCCGGTGCTTGCTGTGCAGTTCCGCAATCTGCCGGTCAATCTGCTGCAGCGATTCCTGCTTGCGTTCGGCAAAAGAAGTCGCCCATTTTTTCAGGAAAGGCATCTTCTGCAGCAAACGGATACAGCGCATGGCCAGTCCGGAGCGGTAACCTTTCATGAAGAAATAGATACCCAGCAGACAGAAGGCACCCGCCAGAGCGAAGAAGATGGATATACCTACTGCCAGGCGGTTGTAATAAAGCACCAGATAAAGCAGAATGGAGAACAGCCAGAAACAGAAGTGAGAGAATATGTGCATCATCACATATAGAATCACGCTGGAAGTGGCCTTTTCGACACCTACGTAAGGCGAAAGTTCCATAATGCGGTAGGGCTCCCCGCCCATCAGCCCCACCGGAGTGGTTGCATTCAGGGCAAATCCGGTCACCGTATATTTATATACTCTCCAGAACGGAACAATGCGCTCCCTGAATCCGTCGTGGATGATGATATACCAGGCCCCGGCATTCAACAAATAAATAAAAGCCCACAGGGCAACTACCACAGGAAACCAGATTCCGGCCCGTCGCAGGCTGTCGGTCAATTCATCGTATGATACGTCGAACGTCAAAAGCATGACGGCAATTGCCGCCACGCCAAACAACAAAAAAATATTTCTGTATTTATTCTTCATCTAGGGCATCCAGTTTCAGTTTATCACTGTCATCTCTCTTCTCATAATACTGCTTGCGCAACGGACGGGCACTGATTTCGGCCTCTCTGCGGCGATTGCGGAACACGTCCAGTGCGGTATAGATAGCCTGACGGAAAGAGTCCTCCGACGCAATTCCCTTACCGGCAATATCATACGCAGTGCCATGAGCCGGAGAAGTGCGCACAATGGGCAGACCGGCCGTGAAGTTCACTCCCTCGTCCATTGCCAGCGCCTTGAAAGGAGCCAGTCCCTGATCGTGATACATGGCCAGGATACCGTCGAAGTATCTGTAGTTGCCGGCTCCCATAAAACCGTCGGCCGGATACGGACCGAAACACTGTACATGGCGTTTTACCATTTCCTCGATGGCAGGCTTGATAATCGTTGCCTCTTCCGAACCGATCAGTCCGTTGTCACCGGCATGCGGGTTCAGAGAGAAAACGGCAATGCGGGGATTGTCGATACCGAAATCCTTTTTCAGAGACTGATGGAAGATTTCCAGTTTCTGCATGATCAGTTCCTTGGTCAGGTGAGAAGTAATTTCCCCTACCGGAATGTGACCGGTTACCAGTGCCATGCGGAAATCGCCTTTCAGCAAAATCATCAAGGCCTTGTTGCCTTCCCCTACCCGTTCTTCAATATATTCGGTGTGTCCCGGGAAATGGAAGACATCCGACTGGATGGTATGCTTGTTGATCGGAGCCGTAACCAGTACGTCGAATACCCCTTCCGAGTAATCGTGCAGCGCTCTTTCCAGGGCAGACAAAGCTGCCTTTCCGGCCTCCACGGTCGGTTTGGTCAGTTCCACCTTCAGTTCCTCTTCCGAGCAATTAATGATGTTCAACCGTCCGTCCTGAATATCCGACGGAGAATTGACGATGCTGAAATTGGTCTGAATGTCCATTGCCTTGCAATGGTATGCGGCCACCTTGGGCGAACCGTATATGACAGGAGTGCATAAATCGAACATCAGTGGATCTGAAAAAGCCTTCAGAATGACTTCGTAGCCCACTCCGTTAATGTCACCGTGGGTGATTCCCACTCTTATTTTATTTCCTTCCATGAGTATATATTATTTGTTTAAAAGCGAATCTTTCTCCATTTTCTCTTCTGTCAGACTGGCGTCTACCGGGATTTCCGATACTTCTTTCTCAGTCGGCAGTTTCAAGGTATAGAGGGCGGCATTCAACCGGCGCATCTGGTCGCGCTTCATCTTACCCGGATTATATACGAAGGTCTCTACGACAATGACACGGGCATTGGCACGGTCGACACGCATGTGTGAGACAAACGGACCGCCCATCGCGTCGTTTTTCATTTCCCAAAGTCCGCGGGCTTCGAAGGCATAGTCGTTCTTTACCGAAATATTGCGTACATCCACCAAGGCAGAGTCGGCAGTTTCCATATACATTCCTTCACGGGCACCGGGGATATTGATTTTCATCACTGAGTCACGCTTGTGGATGAAATATGCCTTCGTAAAGGTATCCTTGTCACGGAACGGGAATGCATACATCACAAAGTTCATGTCATTCAGGTTGGTAGAAGCCCAGAGGAAATCTTTTCCTTCCTTGTACGATTCCATTTCAACCGGCATCCACACGTCACAGTCGAAGAGGCTGCCCGCCTTTGCCGAAATCACATTATTGTGCTTTTCCTCCAGCAACTTGATTTCCCGGTTCATTTCCGCACGGGTAAAGAAATCGACGATTACCTGACCGTTCTTTGAAACGTATTCTGCGAAGTCGGTCTGACTGGGCGACTGGATGGTCATGATCATCTGCGGCGAAGCGTACACGTCGCGTGAGAACTTGAACTTAGTCTGCGTATATGCGGCAGGATCGATATCGACGATGATGATATTACGGAACAGGCGCATCGAACGGTCGTAGAAAGCAGGACGTACCCGCGAAATACGGAAAGACCGCTCCGGCTGGGGCAATCCGGGAACATCGGTATCCAGCACATGGAACAATGCACTGTCCGGACTCATCCAGCAGTTGTCATCTGCCACGACCAGAACCTCATAAGGGCGTCCGCTGGAATTGGGAGTTATCACACTTTTTCCGTCACTCTTACAAGAAGCAAGTACCAGCACCGCCAGTACCAGGCTCAAATAAAATGCAAAACGCTTCATGGTTATCAATGTTTATTAATTTTCTGTCTGTTTCTTTTCAGCCTGCTGCTTGGCCGTAGAAAGCATGCCGCAGGCAGCGAAAATATCTTCTCCACGTGAGGCACGGATAGTGGCAAAGACACCGTGCTGCGTAAGATAGTCGCGGAAGGCCAGCATGGAATCCATGTCGGTTCCTTCCAGGTCGACGCCCGGAATCGCATGGAAGCGGATGAGGTTGACACGGCAGTCCAGTCCCCGGAGAATCTTCACCAGTTCCTTGGCATAAATCATGCTGTCGTTGACACCCTTGAACACAATGTATTCGAAAGAAAGACGCCGCTGCTTGCTGAAATCGTACCGGCGGAGAATCTCCAGCATCTCCATGATGGAGAAAGCTTTCTCGGCAGGCATCAGTTCACGCCGCTGGGCAGGGAACGGAGAATGCAGGCTCACCGCCAGGTGGCAGTCGCTCTCTTCCAGGAAGCGTTCCATACCTTTCCGCAATCCCACGGTCGAAACGGTAATGCGCTTCGGACTCCATGCATATCCATAATCGGAAGTCAGGATGGTCAGCGCCTTCAGCACCGCATCCAGATTATCAAAGGGCTCTCCCATCCCCATGAACACCACATTAGTAAGCGTATCTCTTTCGGGAATGGAATAAATCTGATTCAGAATCTGAGTGGCAGTCAGGCTGTTGGTATATCCCTGTTTTCCTGTCATGCAAAACAGGCAGTTCATCTTACAGCCCACCTGAGAGGACACGCACAAAGTAGCCCGGTCATTGTCGGGTATATATACGGACTCAATAAAATCACCTTCCGGGGTACGGAACAAATACTTTACCGTTCCGTCTACCGATCTCATCTCATGCACCGGTGCAGAGGCTCCCACTTCATAATGCTCTTTCAGCAGTTCACGGTTCTTCAACGACAGGTTAGTCATCTCATCAATCGAAGTCACTTTCTTGTCATACAGCCACGAAACAATCTGTTTGGCAGTAAATGCCGGCATCCCCAGGCCGCGCACCAATACTTGAACCTCCTCCAATGTCTTCCCCAACAAGGGAACTTTCTCCATGTCCATCATTCTCGATATATATATACAATTAGCGTACAAATTTAGAGAAAAAATAAGATATATCCGTCATCTTTCCGGGAATATTACACCAAATATTTCATTTTAAACAAATTATGCGAAATACGGAACAGCGGAAGAAAAAGCGTCATAAGTTCCGTAGGGAAAAGCAAATAAGGAAGCATCAGGTTAAAGAAAATAAACAAAATACCGTTTTTAACCCCGATAAAACGATGGAGGTATGGTTTTATTATTTATCTTTGTGAATGTTAAGAACAATAAAAAGAATGATAAAACAAGACCTTATGAAAAAAGCACACATTTTTCCATCATTGAATTTTCTCCGCAACCTGGAGCGCATTTTTCTGTTCCTGCTTATCTCGGCTGCCGTTGCCGGATGTACATCGGACAATGACCTGGGAGACATCACCGGAAAATACGGAAAACTGACTGGAGAAACCGATACGTATATCGAAATCACTCAGTTGAAAGACGGATACCGGATGAACTGCCGCTACCAGGAATACCTGGAAGACGAACAGAGAGAAGAAATCTACCGGTGGGAAGGTACTTTCCAGAACACTCCTTCGGACGTTGTAAAGGATGCACAGGGAAAGGAAATCGGAAACATCAGTTTCGCTTCGGGGGAGGTTACCTTCAAGGCAACTACCCAGCGCCCGGGTACTTACAAAGCCTATAAAGACGAACTGGCCGACTTGCCCCGCAGCCGCAAAGCACAGAAATAAAAGAGCTTCAGCCTCCCTCCGCAAAGTAAAGGCACTTTAAGGATACTGCCGGAAAAACATCGGGAAAGACGAAGCAACAGAAGTAATAAATGAATACATACAAAAAAAGCCGTATCAGACTTTCCGCAGAAAGCATGATACGGCTTTTTTGTATATCTGCCGGAACAGCAGATTCCGCACTCCAGTTCTACCCTCAATCCTTTCGGAAACGGAAACAGAAGCGGAATCCCCTGCTTTACCGGTACCCTCTCTCCACCTTCTTCTGAAGAAAGGTTTATTTGATAATGCGGAAATAATCTTCCTTGCGAGGCTTCGCCTGTCCGGCTTCAGCAGCAGGATAGCCCAGTGACAAAGCTCCGATACCGACCAGTCCGGCCGGCAATCCCCACTGACACATCAGTTCCTGACCTTCCGGAGAAGCGAACATCTCACGTTCCCGGTGAATCCAGCAACTGCCCAGTCCCAGTGAATGGGCCGCAAGCATCATGTTCTCCAAAATACAACTTCCGTCCTGAACCGGGTTATTGGCATTGGCAGGTGCAAACACCAGCACATAGGTCGGAGCATCGTAATAAGGATTGGAGGTAGCTCCCATGATTCTCGCATTCATGGATGCCAGCCGTTCCTGCTGTTTCTTATTCTGTACGGCCACAATATAGGCCGACTGCATTCCGCGTGAGGAAGGGGCATATGTACCGGCCTCCAATACTGCCTGCAACTCTTCGTCCGTAATCTGCTCGAGTTTATACTTCCGGCAACTGCGGCGTGTCCTGATAACGTTCAATACTTCATTTTCCATATCTTACCGAGTTAGTTTATTTTTTCTTCAAAGATAGATTTTCATTCAGGATTCGGGAATCTTCCTCCGGCAGCGGGAGCGGAACCGGAAACTTTCGTCCTGCCCTGCCCGCCATGCCTTTCTGCCACATACGCAACCGGCAACGCCGGGCCCGACAACACGGCTCCGTATCGATTCCTTATCCAACAGAAAGACGATTTCCGTCGGATACTATTTCTGCCTAAATATAAGCAAAAAATACCATGTGCGGAGAGTAAAGCAGGAAAAATACCGCAATTATCCCACTTGACTCTCCGCACATCGGTCAATTCTCTGGTTATTTATTCAAGGTAAACTCCACCGGAAGACCGTGCTGACAAGTCACAGTCACCTCCGTCTGATCACCGTTCTGAGTCACTTTCACCCGGTCGGTATCCGTTGCCAGACTCCACTTTCCGTTCAGCACCAGCTTTTTCTGAGAAGGAGCACTCGGTTCCGGAGTGGTATAAGTCTTCTCCTCGATGTGGAGGTTCGGGTCACAGACACTGATGACAAGCTGCTTGCCCGATTCTTTCTTCATCACCATGGTTTCTGCCGGAATCTTTGCGATACAGTCGGCACCTCCTACCTCAGTCTGCTCAAATGCCGCATAAGCCGTAATACCAGTGGCATGATCCTTCACGATATGAGCCACGTTGTCCCGGCGAAGCACCGAACAAACCTCCTTCTTTCTGGCAGCCGCCAGTTGCTTATCGGTAGGCTGAATCCATACAATATACGAATAAGTTGCATCCTTCGGAGCCTTGCCGTGCAGCAGATAAGCAGAAGCAAAAGTTCCCTTATTGGCCGCTTTGGTCCGCTCGTTACGACTCTCCTGTTCGGCAATCTGCACCTTGACAGTACCCTCGTTCACCTGGTAATAATTACCGTAACCATCGCCGATCAGGCACTTGCCATCGCCTTCCAGCTGCGTTTCAAATCCCACGGCATCGGCTTTCTTTCCATTTACCGAGATGGCATTCTTTCCGCTGCGGTATTCACTCTGGAAAAGCGTAGTCTCAGTAGGATACTCCGCATTGCTGTTGGAAATGCCCGTACCCAGGCAGACCATATGGTTATCAAAACAGAAGACCGACTTGCGTGCCACAAAATCGGGTGTGAAATTCGGATAATCGGCTTCCGACAGTTTCATGGCAAACATACCGTTCTTACCCTCCAGGGAAGAAGCCCCGGCAAATTCCTCATCGGAACGAGCCATTAGTGTACCCGGACGAGGATTCTCCAGCAAGTCGAAAGGCAGATGAATCGTAGTCGTTCCCGGCAGACGGTTCCAGTCCCAGCCGTTCTCTACAAACCCGCTCGCACTGCGCGAAGGCTGTCCCATAATCTGTGCCGAGCCATAACTCTGATAACGTCCGTAACGGTTGTCCTTCGTATAAATCTCAGAACCCCACACATTGGTGTTATATCCTTTCAGCGTCACCATCCATTCTCCGCGACGGAAAATACCGGCCGCTCCATAATTGTATACAAAAAATCCTTCGGGAGCCTCAGCCGCCTTTACTCCTTTCTCCTTGAAGAAACGGGCTTCCGGCGTATCCTTGTCTCCAATCAGGCGCAGGTAATCGGCAGCCAGATGACGGTCGAAATCACCTCCTTCACCCGACAGGTCGCCCGAGAGAGCCAACTGGGCAAAAGCCTTGATATCCGCAGCCCCCATCTTACCGGTAAACGGATGACGTCCTCCGATTCCGGTACCCCATTCATACATATTACAATAATTGCGCATGGTCAGGAAGGCATTTGCAAGCCGCTGACGGGCTTCCAAAGTAGGTACAAACTCCGTACCGGAAGTCATCGCCACGTAATCGGCCACAGTAGCCAGAGCCCCGGTCGTATATCCCGGATAGAAACCTCCGTGATGGAAAGTCGTTCCGTCGACCTTGATACCACCGATGGTACCCGGCGTATACTTCACCGAGCCCGAAACCCAGCGAGACAATCCCTGCAACGCCTGTACCCGGTCGCGTTCATCCACCAGCATCATGGCTGCAATCAGTTTGGCCTGCAGCAAGGTATTCCATGAATCCAGCATCTCATCCCTTACCTCCGGACAAGGGCGGCGTGTTTCCTGCAAGGCAGACCAGAACGACAGTGTACTGATAATGTCAGCCTGCAACGGAGAACGGGCAATCCGGTCCCGCATCAGCCAGGCCGTTGTATAGATTTTACGCACCTGATAACCGTAATGATGATTGGTTCCCATTCCACTACCGAAAGCGAAACCCTGGTCCATCGCATACTTCCATACCGTGAAATAACGCTCCTCGCTCTCTTTAGACTGATTGCGTACCGCATCGAAGGCAAAACCGGAAAGCATCGTCTCCAGGTCATTCCAGGACAGTTCCCCTGCCTTCTTGTTCTGCTCATCCGGAGCCACAACAGGCGCACCGGCAAAACCGTTTCCGAACGGAGTGATGGCCGCCTTGGCATACACATCCTCTGCCTTCTTCAACAAGCCCGATACATTCGTCGGAGCGACAATCACCTTATCCAGGTTGGCCTCCACCGTCTTCAGGTCTTTTTTCTGAGCCGCAGAAAGCACCTCCGGACGAGGGATGTCCCAGGTATACTGTTCCCATTCCCACACGCGGCACCAGTGCCACAAGTCTCTTCCTACTGCCAGGTCGTTATAAGCAATCTGCATGTCGGGTGTCGTACGCAGGTTCATGTTGTTCTCAAACATCTTCCAGCGGTCCAGGTACACCCGTCCCTTACGCTTCGGAGCCACCAGCCGGCAATGTGTCAGCGTCACCTCATCTCCAGCCTGCAACTTGTCTCCACGCATGCTCTTAAACCCGATCCAGCACGCACGCCATCCCTGCGATGCCAGGCGATAGGTAAACCAGTAACGGACCTTTCCGGACTCATCCAGGAACTCAAAACGGACAGAATCCTGTGCCGGCTGCTCGTTGTACAGCCACAGCGTGGTTCCCCCCTTCGTCTCGCTTTTCTTATTCAGAACAATCGGTTTTTTCAAGGCAATCTCCAAAGTCGATTCCGGACCGAAGTTCCATTCAAGACTCTGTTTTCCCTCCTTATACAAATTGCTTGTTACAGACAATTCACTCTGGGATGAAGTAAACCCCTCAGGCACGCCTCCCTCAAATCCGATGACCGACTGGGCATACGACGGAATACATGCCGCAATAAAAACAGGCAATAAAAGTTTTCTCATAAATCTATTTGTTCAAATAATCAATCGTAATCTCTCCATTACAGCAGGCATCGGAAGTCCCTTCTTCCCCACAGTCATTCCACCCTTTCCGGAGCCGGCAAACGTCTTTGCCACACGCTCAGGAAGACAGGTTTCCGACCGCTTTCCGGACATCTCCAAGCCACTGTTCTGCAAGCAAATTTAGAAAAAATCACAGACATAATCCAACAAAATCCTCCGGCAGCTTTTACAATACAGTTCATAAAAAATCCATAAAAGTCCATCCGGGTTCACGGCTCCGTCCCATCCGTTTTCCATTCCCGTTTCTGCCCCTTCCACCACGCCAAGCAAGTCGGCCGAAAGAGCCGGAAGGCCCCTCCGGAGAGAAGGTCCCAGCGACCTTCATCAACAAAAAAACAGCCACCTCCCCGAAAGAAGATGACTGTTTTCATTGCAGGAAAAATCCCCGTATCAGTTATTTTCCGGACGCAGTTTACGGACAACTGCACCTGTCTGCCACATTTCGCTTTCGCGCAACTGACGCAACTCTTCGTTCAGTTTGTCGCGATAGTCCGGCTGTGAGTTAGAGTCGATGGAACGCTGTGCTTCGATACCGTCGGCAACCGACTTATACAACTTTTCGAAAACCGGTTTGGTTGCATCGTGGAACGGACCCATCCAGTCGAGCGCACCGCGCTGAGCCGTTGTCGAACAGTTGGCATACATCCAGTCCATACCCTTGGCAGCAAACAGCGGCATCAATGACTGAGTCAGCTCTTCTACCGTTTCGTTGAAAGCCTCCGACGGAGTATGTCCGTTTTCACGCAACACCTCATACTGAGCCAGCAACAGACCCTGAATAGCACCCATCAACGTACCACGCTCACCGGTCAGGTCAGAATATACCTCACGCTTGAAAGTCGTTTCAAACAAATAACCCGAACCGACACCGATACCCAAGGCAATCACACGGTCCATGGCTCTGCCGGTTGCATCCTGGAACACCGCATACGAAGAGTTCAGTCCACGTCCTTCTAGGAACATCGTACGAAGAGAAGTACCCGATCCCTTCGGAGCCACCAGAATAACATCCACATCAGCCGGAGGCACGATGCCGGTACGCTCCTTATAAGTAATGGCAAAACCGTGAGAGAAATAAAGCGCCTTGCCCGGAGTCAGATGCTTTTTGATCAACGGCCAGCACTCAATCTGAGCCGCATCCGACAGCAACACCTGGATAATGGTAGCACGCTCACACGCCTCTTCAATGCTGAACAGCGTTTCGCCCGGTACCCATCCGTCGGCCACAGCCTTCTCGTAAGTCTTGCCCTGACGCTGTCCGACAATCACATTAAACCCATTATCGCGCAAATTCAATGACTGACCCGGTCCCTGTACACCGTAACCGATCACTGCTATTGTTTCATTCTTCAAAACCTCACGTGCTTTTTCCAATGGAAATTCTTCGCGTGTCACCACATTTTCGATCACACCGCCAAAATTCATTTTTGCCATATCGTTACAATTTTTTTCGCAGTCCGATAAACTGCCAGTTATCAAACAATTAGTTAAATATCATTTTTATCCGAACTACCACTTCCGTGTCGTTCTTCTTGATTTCGATGTCATACTCACCTTCCCCTACCTGTTCGCGGTAGAAACACAAGGTATCGCCGTAATAACTCTCGGCCACATAAGCCACCTCGAAGCGGCGAAGGCTCTTTTCCCTGAACATCTCGAGCGGGAAGAGATTCAATGCATGCTCGATGTACTTCACACTGTTCACATGACCGTTGAGGTCGATGTCACCGTATTTGGCCGTATACCGTGCCACCGGTTCCGCCTCATTCACCTTCACCCTGCCGGCCTTCTCAATCGGGCATTCCTTATCACAAATGTAATCCGTGATGCCTCCTCCGTGCAGTGCCAGCAAATCCGCCGGCTTACGGGTCTCCATGCTGATCATGGCCCAGATGGAACGGGCATATCCAATGGGCTTGCCCGCTGCATTCACAATCTCGAAATTACGGTCGGTAAACAACCGGTACACGTTTTCCACCCATGTACGGATACTGAACTTCTCATAAGCCCGGGGCATCTCTTCCATTTCCACTGCCAGACGGGACAGCACCCAGGTATAATGATTCTCATTCAGTTCGGCAATACCGAAACCACGCTCCGCCGCATGAATCCCGGCACAGTTGAGCAAGTGGTTTCCCAGCACCCCCATCGTCAGCTTTTCCGTAAAATCGACATGGAAGGGCTCTGCCACAAAATCATAACTTCCTATCTTATTCTCTTTTTCCATAAGTCACTTCGTTTGTTTTTCAGCCTGATACCGTTCCTCGCGATGTGCCAGATACTCATTGACCCGTTCGAAACAACTGGTCGAAACCGCTACCCTGCCCGAACGGACAAACTGCAGTACACAGCCCAGCGCCTTCAGTTCCTGATACAGCGAAGTAATGTCATCGCTCATTCCCGTCAGTTCCACAGTGGCAAAAGTCGGATTCATCTCCACAATATGGGCACTGTAACGGCGGATGAGCCGGGATGCTTCGGGGTTCGACTGAAATTCGGGAGTAGACACCTTATAAAGCGCCACCTCACGCTGGAAAATCTCATCGTCCGTGAAATAATGCGCCTGGATGACATCCATCTTTTTCTCAATCTGACTCACCACCTTTGCCACGATGTCGGGAGTCGTCCAGCAAGTAATCGTATACTTATGTACCCCCTTGATCGACGAAGCAGACACATTCAGGCTCTCGATGTTAATCTGCCGACGGGTAAATACCGCCGTAACCTGATTCAACAGACCGGCAATGTTCTCCGAATGAACTATGATTGTATATAATATCTTGTTTTCCATAACCATTTCCTTTCAGTTTTCAGCACTCCATAAGCATATAATCAACCGAATTTCCCGGAGGAGTCATCGGCAGGACATTTCCTTCTTCCACCACACACACCTCGAGCAAGAACGGTCCGTCGGTAGTCAGCATCTGCTCTACCGCCTTGTCCAGTTCCTCCCGCTGCTGTACACGGCAGGCCGGAATGCCATAGGCCGAAGCAATCTGCATGTAGTCGGGATTCATCATCGGAGTAAACGAATAGCGGCGGTTGAAGAACATGGCCTGCCACTGGCGCACATTGCCCAGGTAATTATTGTTCAGCAGAATAATCTTGACCGGAGCCTGCTGCTCCATTACCGTACCCAGTTCCTGAATCGTCATCTGCAGGCCTCCGTCGCCCATAAACGCACATACCGTACGTTCAGGAGCCCCGAAAGTAGCCCCTATGGCCGCCGGCAGACAGAATCCCATGGTACCCATACCGCCGGAAGTCACCACACTGCGGTTCTTGCTGAACTTGAAATAACGGCAGGCCATCATCTGGTTCTGTCCCACATCGGTCACCAGAATCGCCTCGTTGCGGGTAGCCTGACTGATGACATTCACCACCTCGCCCATATTGAGCGGTCCTCCTTCGGGATATACCTCCTTGCGGATTACCTGAGCAAATTCCTTTTCCTCGTACGTCCGGAAACTCTCGATCCACTCCGTATGCCGCGCTTCCGCAATCCGTCCGGTCAGCAGAGCCAGCGTCCGCTTGCAGTTTCCCAGCAGCGGCACATCCACCGGTACGTTCTTGCCGATTTCCGACGGATCCACATCCAGATGAATCACCTTCGCCTGACGCGCATAAGTAGCCAGGTCACCGGTCACCCGGTCGTCGAAACGCATACCCACAGCAATCAGTACGTCACATTCATTGGTCTTCACATTCGGTCCCAGATTACCATGCATGCCCAGCATACCCTTGTTGAGCCGGTGTCCCGAAGGCATTGCCGAAAGTCCCAGCAGCGTACAACCGCAAGGAATATCCGCCTTCTCCACAAAGTCGAGCAACTCCTGCTGCGCACCGCCCAGTTCCACGCCCTGACCCACCAGTACAAAAGGCTTCTTTGCCCCGTCAATCAAGGCAACCGCCTCATCCACACAAGCCGAGTCAGTTTCCGGATCAGGATCATAACTCCGGATAAAGTCGATATCCATCGGCTGATAATCCTCAACCAATTCCACCTGAGCATTCTTGGCAAAATCCAGTACCACCGGTCCCGGACGACCGCTGCGTGCAATGAAAAACGCCCTTGCCACTGCCCAGGCCACGTCTTCGGCACGGCGGATCTGATAGCTCCACTTCGAAATCGGCTGTGTCACACCCACCAGGTCGACCTCCTGAAACGCATCCGTACCCAGGAGTCCTGCGCCCACCTGACCGGCAATGACCACCACTGGCGTACTGTCAATCATGGCATCCGCAACCCCCGTAATGGTATTGGTAGCCCCCGGTCCGCTGGTCACCAGACAAACCCCTACCTCACCCGAAACACGTGCAAATCCCTGTGCCGCATGAGCCGCACCCTGCTCATGACGTACCAATATATGATTCAGCGTAGCGCGATGGTCATAAAGCGCATCGAACACCGGCATAATGGCTCCGCCCGGATAACCGAACAACGTCTTTACTCCGGCATGCTCCAGCGACCGCATCAGCGCCTCCGCTCCTGTTATTTTTTCCTTACTCATGGTATCATTGTTTTTAATTCATTCACAAACAAGTTTTTTCATCGTCAGCCGCCTTCCGGCAAAAACCTCAGTCAATCAGTCTGACTCCGCCCTTATCGGCCGAGCCGACCATTGCCGCATAGGCCTTCAGCGCCTTCGAAACCACCCGGTTACGGGTTACGGGAGCCATCGGCCGCGCCTCCAGTTCCGCATCACTCAGCCGCACATTGATGGAGCGGTTCGGGATATCAATCTCAATCACATCCCCATCCACAATCTTTCCGATATTGCCGCCGGCTGCCGCCTCCGGAGAAATGTGTCCGATGCTCAGTCCGGAAGTACCCCCGCTGAACCGTCCGTCGGTAATCAGGGCGCACTCCTTGCCCAGGTGCTTCGACTTGATATACGACGTCGGATACAGCATCTCCTGCATGCCCGGTCCGCCCTTCGGTCCTTCGTGCGTAATGACCACCACGTCACCGCTGACTACCTTTCCTCCCAGGATACCTTCACAAGCTGCTTCCTGTGAATCGAAGACCTTCGCCGGTCCGGAGAATTTCCAGATACTTTCGTCCACTCCGGCAGTCTTCACCACACAGCCGTCCTGTGCGATGTTACCCTTCAGCACCGCCAGCCCACCGTCCTTGCTGTAAGCATGCTGCAGGCTGCGGATACATCCCGATACGCGGTCGGTATCGAGTTCGGCATACTGCTTGTCCTGAGAACCCATCCGGATACTGAACACGCCTGCCGGAGCACTGCTGTAGATACGCAAGGCTTCCGGATCGACCTTCTCCGCACAGATATCGTATTTCCGGATGGCCTCTTCGAGGGTCATTCCGTCTACCCGACTGACAGACACATCCAGCAGTCCCCCCTTATGCAGTTCGCCCAGGATATTCAAGATACCTCCCGCACGGTTGACATCCTGAATATGGTATTTCTGAGTATTGGGTGCCACCTTACACAAGCAAGGTACCTTGCGTGAAAGCCGGTCGATATCATCCATGCAGAAGTCCACTTCCGCTTCGTGAGCGATGGCCAGCAGGTGCAGCACCGTATTGGTTGAACCGCCCATGGCAATATCCAGTGTCATCGCATTCAGGAAAGCCGCACGCGTCGCTATGCTTCTGGGCAGCACACTCTCATCGCCCTCCTCGTAATAACGGTAGGCATTCTTCACAATCAGCTGGGCCGCCTCCTTGAAAAGCCGGGTACGGTTGGCATGAGTAGCCACTATCGTTCCGTTACCGGGCAGCGCCAGTCCGATGGCCTCGTTCAGACAGTTCATGGAATTTGCCGTAAACATACCCGAACAGCTGCCGCATCCCGGACACGCATGGCATTCAATCTCTGCCACATCCTCGTCGCTCACCGTCGGGTCGGCCGACTGGATCATCGCATCAATCAGATCCAGGTGTTTTCCGTTCCACTCACCGGCCTCCATCGGTCCCCCTGAGACAAACACGGTCGGAATATTGAGCCGCATGGCAGCCATCAGCATCCCCGGAGTAATCTTGTCGCAGTTCGATATACAGACCATGGCATCCGCCTTATGCGCATTCACCATGTATTCCACACTGTCGGCGATAATGTCGCGCGAAGGGAGCGAATACAACATACCATCGTGCCCCATGGCAATGCCGTCATCAATGGCAATCGTATTAAACTCAGCGGCAAAGCATCCCAGTTTTTCAATTTCCGCCTTTACCTGCTGACCCACTTCGTGCAGATGGGTATGTCCCGGTACAAACTGTGTAAACGAGTTGACAACCGCAATGATCGGCTTGCCCATCATTTCCTTTTTCATTCCGTTTGCTACCCACAACGCTCTGGCTCCTGCCATGCGGCGTCCCTGGGTACTCATCGAACTACGTAACTGATGTTTCATCTCTTTATTCCTTTCCTTTTGCTCCTTCATCTAACAAAAAAGCCTTTCTGCACACACGGTGAGAAAGGCTTTCGTTTTATCTGATTTCAGACATCCATATATGCACCCCCGCTCACCTCATGGGTTTCAAGACCACGACGCGAATAATAATATGCAGGACTGCCAGGTTAATAATATGGATAAACTGATTCATATGTTCTCTTTGTTTGTTACACATGCAAAGGTAAATGCTTTTTTGAAACAAACAAATAAAATGAAAGAAAAATTCAATAAAAAACAATATTAAGTAAGAGTTGACAATTCTGATTTTACAAAATGAAAATAACCGCTCTTGAATGCGGCCTCTTTTTTCAGCCGGCCGGCCCCCTCCGGAACCGCAGTCACGCAAAGGTCGTCCGCTGCCGGTCGGGCACCGCTGCTTCCTCCCGCCTCCTTCCCAGTTCTCAAAAAACCATAATATTCCCCGAATCATGCCAAAAATTCAGGACTTCTTCGTACCTTTGCAGAACAGGTAGCGACGGAAAGTTTCCATGCTGGGCATCCGTCGGCCCACCTTATTATATAACACATTTATATTATATCATTAATATCACATTAGATTATGGAAAATAAATACATTACTGTTGCATATAAACTGTATGCCATCACTGACGGCCAGAAAGAACTGGTAGAAGAAGCACCGGCCGCACATCCGTTCCAGTTCATTACCGGTGTGGGATATACACTGGACAGATTTGAGAAGGAAATCGCTGCCCTGAACCAGGGAGAACCGTTTAACTTCACTATCCCTTGTGCGGAAGCTTACGGAGAACGTAACGAAGACAACGTACGTCAGGTGCCCAAATCCATGTTCTGTGATGCCGACGGCAAGTTCGACGAAGAAAACATCTTCCCGGGAAACATCATCATGCTGAGCGATGCAGAAGGCAACCAGTTCTATGCCAACGTAGGTGAAATCACTGACGACAAAGTAGTGGTAGACCTGAACCACCCTCATGCAGGTAAAGACCTGATCTTTGAAGGTACTGTCATCGAATCACGCGAGGCAACCAACAAGGAAATCCAGGACCTGGTGAACATGATGAGCGGCGGATGCGGATGCAGCTGCGACAGTTGCGGCGGTGGATGCGGCGACCACGACCACGGTCAGGAAGAAGAAGGTTGCGGATGCGGTTGCGGTCATTGCCACTAATCCCATCCCGATACGAACAGCATCAGCGTACACCGTCCGCAACAAGGACGGTGTTCATATAGACGACAGGCAGGAAAACTCTTTGAGCAGCTTTCCTGCCTGTCGTTTTGACTACCCGGTTACTCTATCCGGGTCAGGACACTGTCATACAGCAGATTTCCCTTTTTATCAGTCTCCTGCCGTTTGACCAGTCCCACATTCGGAGCATACCACTCCGTGACATACGACTTCTCGGAAAAGAGCATCACCTTATATTGCGCCCGGTAAGAAACCTTCAGGCAGTTAAAAGTCCCCGCAGGAGTCGTTACAGACTCAAAGCCTTCTACCCTGCCATTACTGAGGAAAGCCCGCAGCTTCATGGGACCGAGTTTATACAGAAAGTCGGATTCAGGCAATTTATCCCCCTCGGCAGCATTCGCATCCAGTATCAGAGACAAATCCCCCTCACACCGCACATGCTTCAGGTATTTCTGAAAGTCCGCCTCCATTTCAGCCTCGGTTCTGCGGTTCACATTTGCCGAATCGGCCGACTTCCATCCCTTCATGAATCCCTGACGGAGCACTTTTATCCCCTCCTCTGCACTCATCAGCGAAAGTCGCGTTTTCCCGTCCTTCGTATAACGGAACGTAAAGACTTCGTCTCCCTCCATCAGTTCCGACTCCTTTCCATAGTTGACCTGCTTCACGATTAGAGTATCCCCCACAGTCAGTACCTCCACGATGCGCGAAGTGTCGGTAGTCACCAGCGGAGTCTTTTCTTCAAAATCTTCACTCTTATAATACAAGGTAGTCCCCTTTTGTGAATTGAAAAACTGTGCATAGGCCATTTCGCCCATCAATGCCAGCAAAACGAATGACAGAATCTTTTTCATAATATCGGTTTTCTTGCAATTTACACATTTCAATCCAAATACATATTCTCCATCCTGATTTATTCTCCCTGCCTCCTGCTTTCAGTATGTCACGTATATATATGCAAAATTAATGCAGACACACTCCCGCTTCAGGCAGGCAAACGGACACCCCTGACGGATTTACCCTTTTCGGAAATCCCCTGAACGACAGTCTCTCCACCCGCTATATACATTATCTGTCCCTCCACTTTCGAAAAGTCTTCACCCGTTTATCCATAAAGCCGCATAAGGAAAAGCCAATCCTGGATTCCGACGGAATCTGAATACTCAACGTCGTGGTTTTATTAATCAGCGGCGTTGATTAATAAAACCACAGTGCGGACTTTTCTTCGCAAAACGGAGAAGGTGAAAATTAAAAATCAACCGGAAAGAAATTCCCCGCAGCCGGATAATGAATTCAGCAATGAACCGCTTCTCCGCTTATTTACAGATTTTTACTCAGTTTAACTTACAATTCTACTTAATTCATTGTAAATCCGGTTCTTTTGTAGTAATTTAGTAAGAAGATACATACGCCGGAAAAAGTATGTAAAGTATAAACCCACAAAAATCAGAGAATATGAAAAATTTCAGACTGGAAGCAGCAATCCTGGCCATTGGCCTGATATTGCTCGGTGTTTTTATAGAAAGAGGTATTCATGCATTTGCCGAAAAAGACCGCAGTGTGAACGTAAAGGGACTGGCCGAAATGGAAGTGCCCGCCGATAAAGTGACCTGGCCGCTCATGTACAAGAATCTGGGGAACGACCTGAATACGTTGTACCAGCAGATCAAGCAGTCGAACCAGACCATCGTGACTTTCCTGAAAGAGAAAGGTATCGATGAGAAGGAAATCAGCATCAATGCGCCGGAAATCATCGACCTGCAGGCAGAACGCTACGGAAGCAACGAACGGAATCCTTACCGCTACAACGTGACTACCGTCATTACGGTCACCTCGAGCAAGGTGGACCTGGTAAGGGGACTGATTTCAGAACAGGGCGAACTGCTCCGGAAAGGCATCGCCGTGACCGGTGGCGACTACCGCTATAATGTACAGTATGAATACACGGGACTGAACCAGATCAAGCCGCAGATGATTGAAGAAGCCACCAAGAATGCGCGCCAGGCAGCCGAAAAGTTTGCAAAGGACTCCGACAGCAAACTGGGCAAGATCCGCCATGCCAACCAGGGCCAGTTCAGCATCAGCGACCGCGACGCCAACACACCTTATATAAAGAAGGTGCGCGTGGTGACTACCATCGACTATTCTCTGGAAGACTGACTTCTTCCGGAGAAGTCCGGAAGACCGGCAGAGGGGACCGGAGGTCAAAAAACGCAAAAAAAATCCGCAATAGTTTTCACATTCAGGAATTTATTGTACCTTTGCGCCCGAAATTAGATATCAATATAAAGTCTAACACAATTAGTTATTTAAAAACAATTTATTAATTAATGGAAAACTTGAAAAATGTGGCTCCTATTGAAGATTTCAACTGGGAAGCCTATGAAAACGGCGATGCAGTAAGCAACGTAAGCAGAGAAGACTTGGAAAAGGCTTATGACAACACCCTGAACAAGGTAAACGACCGTGAGGTTGTAGACGGTACTGTTATCGCAATGAACAAACGTGAAGTTGTAGTTAACATCGGCTACAAATCAGACGGTATCATTCCTCTGAGCGAATTCCGTTACAATCCTGACTTGAAAGTAGGTGATACTGTAGAAGTATACATCGAAAACCAGGAAGACAAAAAAGGTCAGTTGATCTTGTCTCACAAGAAGGCTCGCGCTACTCGTTCTTGGGATCGTGTTAACGCAGCTTTGGAAAATGAAGAAATTATCAAGGGTTACATCAAGTGCCGCACTAAGGGTG
>ERZ835109.103-NODE-103-length-98361-cov-9.249507_pt1 | contig 98361 bp, 79 predicted proteins | sample MGYA00519946_ERZ835109 | MGnify/ENA primary metagenome ERZ835109 (study PRJEB31850, sample SAMEA3708771) | human gut metagenome | biome: human gut; feature: human-associated habitat; material: faeces | place: China | collected 2014 ...
ACTTCCATTACAAAAATAATAAAAGTGGGATTTACACACTTTTTGAAACACTATCCTTAAATTGTCAATATGCAAAGACGGCAACGGCTTGACACAAGACACAAAAAAACCTGTAATGTCTTAATATTACAGGTTTTACAATAAGTATTGACCGATTTTGACACGGTTTTTGTGATCCGCCTGGGATTCGAACCCAGGACCCCAACATTAAAAGTGTTGTGCTCTACCTACTGAGCTAGCGAATCAGTCTTTTGCCTAATTGCGGGTGCAAAGATAGGGGGAAAATCCGGAAAATGCAAATTTTATCTGTAATTTTTTACATTTTATTATATCTTACAGTATATCAGACGACAAAACTGTTCATAAATAAACGGATTTTATCAATTCTTTTCATTGCCCGAATATGGGGATTTTTATATTTTTGCCGGGGATAAGATTAATTCAATAAAAGATGTTTTTGGAAAGTGCCAGCAAAGCGGGATGGATAGAAGTGATCTGTGGATCGATGTTTTCAGGTAAGACGGAAGAATTGATCCGGCGCCTGAAACGGGCGCAATTTGCACGACAGCGGGTGGAAATTTTCAAGCCGAAAATTGATATCCGGTATTCGGAGGAGGAAGTTGTATCGCATGATGCCAATTCAATCCGCTCCACCCCTGTAGAAAATTCCGGAAATATCTTACTGCTCACAGGAGAGGTCGATGTCGTGGGAATAGACGAAGCCCAGTTTTTCGACGCCAACATTGTGGCGGTCTGTCAAAAACTGGCCGACAGCGGTATACGGGTCATCGTAGCCGGATTGGATATGGATTTCCTGGGAAAACCCTTCGGGCCGATGCCACAACTCATGGCTATTGCAGAATATGTAACCAAAGTGCATGCCATCTGTGTACATTGCGGTAACATCGCACAGCATTCCCATCGCCTTACAGCCAACGACCGGCTGGTTATGCTGGGGGAAAAAGACACCTACGAGCCTTTATGCAGACATTGTTTCAATAAAGCGAAAAACGAGGAACAGAAGCAGAAAAGTGAAGCCGGAAAACTCAATTTTCAAAACTAAGGGATTCTATTTGCTGTAAGCGGGAACTCAAACGGGAGGCATTCTGTTTACGGATAGATAACGTCATCCGGCATTCCATAGAGAAATCACGGGACATGACTTCCGGTTCTTCTTCCTTTACCACCCGCATGACTTCATTCATAACGGTATAGTCGAATTTAATACGAAAAACCTCGTCATCGGTTTTCTCGACGATCCGGGCATGACCGATAGCATCGGCAGCAGCAGCCCGGTAGGCATTGATCAAACCGGAAACCCCTAATTTTATTCCGCCGAAATAACGCACGACAACAATCAGGATATCTGTCAGATCATAGGAAAGAATCTGCCCCAGAATGGGTTTCCCCGCCGTAGAAGAGGGCTCTCCGTCGTCATTCGCCCGGAATTTTTTCTTATCGGCACCCAATCGGTACGCATAACAGTGGTGGCGGGCATCGTAATACCTGACTTTGATTTCCCCCACGATTTCCTTTACAGCTTCTTCTGTACGGACGGGATAAGCCAATGCGATAAATTTACTGCCCTTCTCCTTGTATAATCCCTCTGCCGGAGTTTCTATCGTTTTGTAGACATCTTCCATAGCTTAAAAAAAGGGGTTAAAATTCAGTCCCGGACTAAACTCTAACCCCTCGTTAATTCATTTATACTTTCCGATCAATTGCTGCAATACAATTTTTTCTGAATCTCTTCCACTTCTATACGGAACTTTCTATCAGTCTCCATCAGATCGGTAACAGCTTTACAGGCATACAATACCGTTGCATGATCCTTTTTGCCGATCTGATTTCCGATAAACGACAAAGAAGCTTTCGTATAATTCTTACAAAAATACATTGCCAACTGACGCGCCTGTACCACTTCCCGCTTCCGGGTCTTCGCCTGCAAAGCTTCCGGCTCGATATGGAAATGAGTACATATCACCTGCTGAATTTTATCGACCGTCAAATCCTCGGTTGCCTGTTTCCGAACCATCTTACCCAAAATATCCCTGACCAGCTCAACCGTCAGATCCTTTTTATTAAAGGTAGCCTGCGCCAGCAAAGAAATCATCGCTCCCTCGAGCTCCCGGACATTGTTATTTACAAATTTACAAATATAGGCAATCACATCGTCAGAAAATTCAATACCATCTTTCTTTGCCTTGTACAATACAATTTCTTTACGGGTTTCAAAATCCGGCGATTTGATTTCTGCGGACAACCCCCATTTAAAACGGGACAGCAACCGGTCTTCAATCCCGCTCAACTCAGCCGGAGCCTTATCACAAGTCAGTATCAACTGTTTTCCGAGTTGCTGCAAATGGTTGAATATATGGAAAAAAGTGTTCTGCGTAGCCGTCTTGCCTGCCAACTCGTGAATATCGTCCAAAATCAATACATCTATCAACTGATAGAAATGCAGAAAATCGTTGATTTCATTCTTTCGTACGGCTTCGGTAAACTGTGTCTGAAAAAGATTGGTAGATACATATAATACGATCTTCTCCGGAAAATTTTGCTTTACTTCCAGTCCGATGGCTTGTGCCAGATGGGTTTTTCCCAATCCGGAACCACCGTATATCAGCAAAGGATTAAAAGCGGTTCCTCCCGGATTCTGTCCGATAGCCATACCGGCAGATTTCGCCAAACGGTTACAGCCGCCTTCAACAAAACTTTCCATTGTATAAGCCGGGTTCAATTGAGAATCGATCTGTAAACGGCTCACATTCCGTTCGAACGGATTTTTCAATCCGCCGGAAATCTGATTGTTCAGATAAATGGTATTCGCTTCCGGTTTTTTCTCAGGCGATGAAGACATGGTAACTGATAACGGCTTTTTAGGCTGATTCTCAACAACAACCGAATATTCCAACTTGGCATTCGGACCGATCACTGTCTTCAAAGAACTGCGCAATATATCTATAAAACGCTCTTCCAGGCATTCGTAAACATAGCTACTCGCTACCTGTATCGTCAACACCCCCTCCTTGAACCTCAAAGGACGTATCGGCTCAAACCATGTCTTGTATGTTTTGGGCGGCAACTGCTCCTCAATCAACTTCAAACATTTCGACCAAATTATTTTACAATCTTTTTCCATAGTTCTGTTATACAGATATATATATTATACTCTTCTTCTCTGTTTTGGGAACGCTAATTTCCAAAAAAAAACCAACAAAAAAAAATCGGTTTTTATTTGATTTTTTATAAAAAGCCATTAAGGTTTATTTATCAGTGATTTAGATACACATAACTGATTATCAGTTATATATAAACAAAATCCAAGATTATTTTAAAGAAAATTTTCTTATATAATACAAGAAAACAGACTCAAAATTTATACGGGATTGTCCTGCCTAAAATATTAAAGCAGAAGGTGAGTGAACGCTTCAACATTTGACATAAAAATAAGTTTCGTTACAACATTATGTCAACTACATCCCTCCCTTAAAACGATCCTATTTAGAAGCGTTCTACATATTAGTTTTGTGATATTTTAACAATAAATGCATCTTTGAAAGCTTTATTAACAATAGTCAAATCCTTCTCTGCCCGCTTCAAAGTAGCATAGCTTCCAATCAAATAAAAGAAACGCCCGTGACGTTTAATTTCCTTTAAATCAGGATATTTCAGATACAACTCGGCTGTCAGCGGAAGCGGCTTCTCCGATTCATAAATGGCAATTCCATAATTGTCTTTCCCCTGTTTTCCCGATCCGCCGAAATCAAAAAGGGACAAATTAACAAACCGTTTGGGATCAGACCTGAAATCGACCAGTAACTTATTCAGGTTCTCACTGACGGCTGTCAGATTATAATACAGATCGTCATCGTTGACCATCTCTCCGAACGTTCCTTTTCCCCGGTTAATTTTCCGGGTAATCGAATCGAGCTGTTCCAATATACCGTTAAGACGATGTACCGTTTGGTTCAGGTTTACACTCCGCAACGAGTCGGAAATAACGACGATATTATCGATACCCCGGGAGATATTATGGTTATTTTCCCGCAAATTGGCTGATATGCTATTGACATTCTCCAATATCGAGGCAATTTGTGAAGATTGCCCTGTAATCAACTGGTCGAGTCCAGCAGAAGCATGCTCTACATTCGACAATGTATTCCGTACACTCTGCAAACTCTTTTCAATATTCCCTTTCGTATTGCTGTTAAATACTTCCTGTATATCGGTCAATACGGAATCGAGGGAAGAAAGTATATTTTCAGCCTTCAGTTTCAGGGGTTGTATCTGCTTATTCATTTGCTCTATCAACCCCAACTCTATTTGGGTTTTCAACGTATCTCCGCTACTGGCATAAGCAAGAGCATTCCCCGGTATAATATTGATAGCTTTCGAGCCCATCAAATCAGTACTCTGTATAGCCGCTATCGAATTAGCCGGGATTTCCAGATTTTTTCCTATTGAAAACTGCACCAATACCCGGTCGAAACGTTTCCCGATAAAGCGGATGGCATTTACCTGTCCCACGTGATATCCTCTATATACAACACTACTGGATACCTTCAGTCCGTCCACCCGTTCATACACCCCATAAAACATATTGTTCCGGTCGAACAAGGCTTTCGCTTTCAGAAAATTAATGCCCCAAAGCAGGATAACCACTGCGGCAATAGCCGTTATGGCCAACTTCACTTCCTTCCTTATTTTCATATCATTTCAATTTCTTTTCTATTTCCCGTGCCTCCGCAATCTTAATTAATTTTCCTTTATGTACGGCTATTATAAAGCAATCTTTTACAATTTTACGAACTTTCCCCAAACTTTTCTTCACGTCATCAAAACTTTGTGCCGCACCGACATAATAGCGGTAGCGATCACCGGTATGTATTTCACAAACAGAAAAAGAAGAACACAACTTAGCCGGTTCCTTGATTTTTGCACCCGCCGAAGCGACTTGCACCGCATAGAAAAAATCGGTCGGAACCACCGTATTCTTTTTTTCATCCGGTACAGAAACCTCCTCTGAATCTTCGGTTCCGGCCTGACTCAAAATAGCGCTGTTTCTTTCGACATGTGCCTTATAGCGAATAAAAGCCGTCACAATAGAATTGGCCATCTTACGCTGTCCGGCAGACGAATTTAAAAAAATTTCTTCCTCCGGATTGGACAAAAATCCCAATTCCACCAAAATAGCCGGCATTGCTACATCCTTCAAAACCAAGTACCCTGCCTGTTGCACACTGCGATCCTTCTTTGCCGTACTCTTGATCAATTCTTCCTGTACCAATCCGGCAAACTCGAGACTCTTGCCGAGATACAGACTCTGCATCATCGAAAAAATAATATAAGACTCTGCATTGGAAGGATCAAAACCGGCATATTTCACCGTATAATCGTCCTCGTATTTGATTACCGAGTTTTCGCGCATAGCCACCTTCAAATTCGCCTCCGTCTTGTGTAAACCGAGTATATACGTTTCAATTCCGCGTACCGAACGTTCTTTTACGGCATTCGCATGAATGGAGATAAAAAGATCAGCTTTCTGGTCGTTAGCAAATTTACTCCGGTCTCCCAATTGGACAAATACATCTTTTTGCCGGGTATATACAACTTTTACATCAGGCACTTTTTCCTTGATCAACCGCCCCACTTCCAAAGCCACTTTCAGGGTAATATTCTTTTCATAACTCTTTGATCCGACACAACCGGGATCTTTTCCGCCATGCCCCGCGTCAATGCAAACGCAACGAATTTTGCCCAAATCAGCCTGAGCAACAGCACTTAATGAAAGGATAAAAAACAAAAATACCGACAAAAACCAACCCGCCCCGTATCGAATTATCATGACATTTAAAACTTTTTAAAAAGAATCGTGAGTATTAACAATCAATATTTCTTACATTTGCCCTCCGAATACAGAAAGTAAAACGGCAATTATATTCAATACAAAAATAATACAATAAATTGCAAATTAGAGAATATATATACCAATTTATTAAGGTGTGTTTCATTTTTATAATGACAACATTTTCTTTCTCAATACTTTCTGCACAAGAGAAAGCCGACTCCTTACACCTTCTACGGCCTCTTTCCCTACCCCCTGCCGACACCTTAGTCGTCGTAAGCGACACGATACGGGTCGATACGGTCAGCGGAGATTCGGTCAAACCCGACAAACCTCTTTTTAAAGATATCATCTCTTACGATGCCGAAGATTCCATCCGTTTTTCTATCGAGCAAAAAAAAGTATATCTGTACGGAAATGCAAACGTCAAGTATTTAAAAACCGAATTAAATGCCCAATTCATTGAATTGGACATGGATAAGAAACAGGCTTTCGCATCCGGGATGCCTGATACGTCAGGTACGTTGATCGGTACTCCGAAATTTAAAGACGGAGGTCAGGAGTTCGAATCCAAAGAATTGAAATACAATTTTGAAACGGGAAAAGGATTTGTCAAGGAAATCATTACCCAGGAAGGCGACGGCTATGTACAGGGCAAATTGACCAAACGAATGTCCGACTCGATTTATTGTGTGAAAGACGGTTGGTATACAACTTGTGACCAGCACGATCATCCGCATTTCTATATTCATATGCGACGGGCCAAAATGATAAAGGATAAAAAAGTGATCTCCGGCCTGGCAAACCTGGTTATCGAAGATGTTCCTCTTCCGCTCGCTATCCCGTTCGGCTTCTTTCCCATTACCAAAAAAGGAACCTCGGGTATTATCATGCCCACCTATGGAGATGAACGGATGCGTGGTTTTAATCTTAGAAACGGCGGATATTATTTTGCGATCAGTGATTACATTGACCTGTCTTTGACCGGAGATATATATACCAACGGCTCGTGGGGACTGAACGTAATATCCAACTACCGTAAAAAATACAAATACAGCGGTAATCTCAATTTTACGATGAGCCGCAACCATACCAGCGAAAAAGGTATGCCGGACTATACCCAATCCAGCGACTGGTCGATCCGGTGGACCCATTCGCAAGATGCTAAAGCCAATCCGTACAGCACGTTTTCTGCATCGGTAGATATGTCTTCAGCCAACAACAACTATTACAACTCCACTAATATCAATGATATTGCCAACCAACGTAAACAGTCGAGTATATCCTGGAGTAAAAAATGGCCGGAAAAACCGTTCAGCCTTACGGCAGCATTCAATCACAACCAAAATAGCCGCGACTCTTCGATTTCATTGACCTTTCCGAATGTCAATTTCCGGGTCAGCCAGTTTTACCCGTTCCGGAAAAAAGGAAAATCGAGTAATCTGAAATGGTACGATAACATTGCCACCTCTTATACGGCGGAATTACGAAACAGCATACAAACAAAAGAAGATCTGCTGTTTAAATCATCCCTGGCAAAAGACTGGCAAAACGGTTTCAAGCATTCGATACCGTTGAGTACGACCATCAACCTGATCAAAGACGTATCCTTGACCCCGAATTTTTCTTATAACGGTGTATTATACCTGCATGCCATCGAAAAAACCTGGGTAAGCGATACCTCTTATGCAGCCGGAGGCTATGTAAAAAAGGATACGACCTATGGGTTACATTATGCCCACAATTACAGCGGATCGTTATCACTGGCTTATAACCCGACGATCTACGGTATGTTTATGTTTAAACCGAACAGCAAGATACATGCTATCCGCCATGTAATCCGCCCGAGTATATCCGTTGCCTATTCTCCGAAAATGGGCGTAAAAAAAAGCAAATATCATAAGGTATATCTGGACCAGAATAATCAGGCACAGGAATATTCCATATTTGAAGACGGTATATACGGTACCCCCACCGGTACGCTGGAATCTTCCGGTACAATCAACTTAAGCCTGGACAACAATGTGGAAATGAAGGTCAGAAACGACCAGGATACGACCGGCGAAGACGAATTTAAAAAGATAAAGCTACTGGAAAGTTTCCGTATCGCCACCAGTTACGACATGTTCAGGGATTCCCTAAACTGGAGTGATATCAAATTGAATGCCCGCACCAAACTGTTCAACAACCGAATCAACCTGGACGTAAGCGCAACTCTGGATCCCTATGCCGTCAACGTCAACGGAACGAAAATCAACCGCTATAACGGTGGACTCGGACGTCTCAAAAGCGTCACGGCTTCTACCGGCATACAGTTCTCTTCCGACAACGGCAAAAACAAAGAAGAGAAAAACGACCTGGTAGGTGGATTTTATGACCGGTACACCGATTTCGACGTACCCTGGTCGTTCAATATCGATTACACACTGAACTATTCGAAAAGTTGGACTAAAAACTCGGCAGAAGGTGCCACAAAAGCCCTTTCGAGCAGCACCCTTTCACAAATGTTACGTATCAACGGTGATTTTTCGCTGACTCCAAAAATGAAAATCGGTTTCTCTACGGGATACGATTTCGGTAACCATGAAGTGACAGCTACCAGTTTCAATATCACCCGCGACCTGCATTGCTGGGATATGACATTTTCCTGTATCCCGTTCGGTACTCACCAGTCATACAACTTCCAAATCAACGTACGCTCAAGCTTATTGAAAGACCTCAAACTAACGAAAAAAGAATCCTGGTACGATACCGGCAATTTCTATAACAGATAAACGGACTTATACGGCTTTTACTCCGGTAAGAACAAATGGCATCGCGCCTTTATGTCAAAATAAAAAAACGTGTGAATGATAACCTCCACACGTTTCATATTTTCGAAAATATTTTTCCGGTTATCCGCGCTGACGGACCACTTCAAACAACATTACCGCGGCAGCGGCCGACACATTCAGCGATTCAATCTCTCCTTTCAACGGAATCTTAATCTGCTGATTCACGATATTTAATATACCTTCGTCAATACCTTTATCTTCTGCTCCCATAACAATCGCCAGCGGCAGGGTCATATCAGCTCCGGTATACAACTCGGTTGCTTTTTCCGTAGCCGCATACACATAAATCTTCCGGTCGAATTTTAATTCCCGCACTAATTTTTTCAAATTGAGGATCCGGCAGACAGGTATATGATACAATGCTCCGGCAGACGTCTTTATGGCATCCGAGGAAATTTTAGCCGAATTTTTATTCGGAATGACGATCGCATGTACTCCTGCACAAGCCGCACTTCTGGCTATTGCCCCGAAATTGCGTACATCGGTAATCCGGTCGAGAATCAATATAAACGGTACTTCCCCTCTCGCTTCTACAGCATCCAATACCTCATTAAGATCCTGATAAGCCACAGGGGAAACCTCTGCCAACACCCCCTGATGATTGCGGTCGGCAACCGGTTTAAACACTTCATCCGGTACATATTGGAAAGGAATGTTATTTTCCCGGATCAAAGCAAACAACGACTGGAACAATTCGCCGCGCGTACCTTGCTTCAACATCACTTTATCGATTTCTTTCCCCTGCTGTATCGCTTCCATAACAGCCCGGATTCCGAAAATATACTCTTGTTTGTACTTCGCCATATATTTTTATTTCTAATTATTATTAAGGGCACCTCCTTTTCTGTCAATCCAAAAGTTTCCCTTTATGTAAATCAATATTTTTCTTTCAACTCCTCCAAAGCTTCATGTGCCGCTTCCCACTCCGTCAAACACTCTTCCTGACGTTTTTTTACTTCGTCATACTCTTTATAAAGCCGGTCCTCAATTTCTCCCGTAGCCATACGTCTTTCCATCTCCTCCTGCTTTTTTTCCAGAGCGGCGATTTCCTGTTCCACCTTCCCGATCCGCTGTTCGGCTTTCCTGATTTCCCGGTTCCACTGCTTCCGTTCTTCAAACGACACTTTATTCTCTGAAACCGTTTCTTCTGTAATTCCAGCCTCACCCTTCCCCTTTCCGGATTTCCAGCGTTCGTATTCGCTGAAACAAGCTATTTTTTTAGCTGCCAGAAAATCCGTCACTCCTCCCAGATATTCTTTTACGCCATGATTGGCAAATTCATACACTTTATCGGCCAAACCGGACAGGAAATCCCGGTCGTGGGAAACGACAATCACCGTTCCTTCGAAATTACGCAATGCTTCTTTCAATATATCCTTCGTCCGCATATCCAAATGGTTCGTCGGCTCATCGAGTATCAGTACATTATAAGGCTCAAGCAATAAACGTACCATTGCCAAACGGGTGCGCTCCCCTCCGGACAAAACTTCTACCTTTTTATCGACATCTTCTCCGGAAAACAAAAAAGCGCCGAGAATATCCCGTATTTTCTTGCGAATCTCTCCGACAGCCACCCGATCCACCGTATCCAGTACAGTCAGCCGGGTATCCAGTAAATCAGCCTGATTTTGTGCAAAATAGCCGATATTCACATTATGACCGACTTTTAAAAGCCCGTCATAAGGAATTTCGTTCATGATCATCTTAACCAAAGTAGATTTACCTTCACCGTTTTTCCCGACAAAAGCCACTTTTTCTCCCCGCAATATATCAATATCCACCTCTTTTATCACCAGTTTTTCACCATAGGATTTATGCAATCCCCGCCCACTGATAACAATCTCACCGGAACGTACCGCCGGCTGAAAACGGATCCTGATACGAGCCGTATCCTCCTGCTCGACTTCTATCCGATCGATTTTCTCCAATTGCTTAATACGGGATTGTACTTGTACGGCTTTCGTCGCCTTATACCGAAAACGCTCGATAAAATCTTCCATATCCCGGATTTGGTTCTGTTGATTCTGATAGGCCCGTAATTGTTGTTCTACCCGCTCTTTACGCAACTCCGTATATTTGGAATACGACACTTTATAGTCGTATACTTTTCCCAATGAAATTTCAATGGTCCTGGAAGTAACATTATCCAGGAATGCCCGGTCGTGGGAAACCAATACGACTGCTCCCGGATAGCTCTGCAAAAAAGATTCCAGCCAAGAGATTGATTCAATATCCAGGTGATTGGTCGGTTCATCGAGTAAAAAAATGTCGGGCTTTTCCAATAAAATCTTTGCCAGTTCGATACGCATACGCCATCCGCCGCTAAACTCCTCACATTTACGTTCCATATCTTCATTGGTAAATCCAAGTCCTTTCAACACCAGCTCTACTTCTCCATTCACATTTCCTTCTCCCCGCAACGTCAGTTGTTCCGTTTTATCGTTAATCCGGTCAATCAAATGCATATAGGCCTCCGATTCATAATCGGTACGCTCTGCCAGTTCCGCATTCAGCCGGTCAACCTCTTCCCGCAAGGCCAGCAAATCGGAAAAAGCCTTTTCTGCTTCCTTCCGTACCGTATTTCCATCCTTGTATAACATGCTTTGCGGCAAATAGCCCAAACGAAGGTCTGAAGCCATCGAAATATTACCTTCAGAAGGCTGTTGTAATCCGGCCAGCATCTTCAACATCGTCGATTTGCCTGCCCCGTTACGCCCCGTCAAACCAATACGGTCTTTCTTATTGATCAGAAAAGAAACCGAATCCAACAGGTAAAAACCCCCGAAAACAACGCTCACATTATTTACCGAAATCATAAATATTTGAAAATGAAAAAATGAAAATGGAAAATTCCGGCGCAAAGATAGGAAATATATTACAAATTGCAGAAAGTAAAAGTCATGGAAAGGATTATTGCTATATTGTTCATTTCCGGCAAACCGGAATTTCAGAACCCGGTTTACCTTATTTATGATATACAAATTCTCCTAAAAGATCTCTTCCCGCATATAAATACAAGCCTCTTACTTTCGTAACCCTATACTTTAGATTCAGTCAAAAATCATCCTTTTAAATCCCAAACCTGTCATTTGTCATATTTTTTATCTGGGAAATATTTTTATATTTGTGAACGTGAAAAAATTAACACTTAAAACATACAAACATGCCTAAAGGAGTATACAAATTACCAAACATGACGAACGAACCGGTAAAAACTTATGCACCCGGTTCTCCCGAGCGTAAAGCATTGCAGGAAAAACTGGCGGAAGTAAAACGCCAGGTAGTCGATTTACCGATGATTATTGACGGCAAAGAAGTACGTACCGGAAAATTAATGGATATTCGTCCGCCTCATGAACACAAACACCTGTTGGGACATTATCATCAGGGAGATGCCAGCCACGTACAAATGGCCATCGACGCTGCTTTGAAGGCTAAACCGGCTTGGGAAAAAATGCACTGGGAAAGCCGTGCGGCCATTTTCTTAAAAGCGGCAGAACTGATCAGCGGTCCTTACCGCCAGTTAATGAATGCCGTGACAATGCTCGGACAATCTAAAAATGCATTTCAGGCTGAAATCGATTGTGTTGCCGAACTGGCAGATTTCTATCGTTTCAACGTAAAAAATATGTACGAAATCTATCATATGCAACCGAACTCAGCCCCCGGTATATGGAATCGCACCGTATGGCGGCCGTTGGAAGGTTTTGTTTTTGCACTAACACCGTTCAACTTCACCTCTATTGCCGGTAATCTTCCGGGTGCTCCGGTTTTAATGGGTAACGTATGTGTTTGGAAACCGTCGAAAACTGCGGTTTATTCTGCACATCTGATCATGCAAATCTTAAAAGAAGCCGGATTACCCGACGGAGTTATCAATCTGGTATATTGCTCCGGCCCTGCTGCATCGGAAGTGATCCTTGGCAGTAAAGATTTTGCCGGAATCCATTTTACAGGCTCTACCGGAGTTTTCAACAGCGTATGGTCGAATATCGTTAAAAACATTGACAAATATCGTACTTATCCGCGTATTGTGGGTGAAACCGGAGGTAAGGACTATATCTTCGCCGACCCGACAGCACCGGCAAAACAAGTAGCCACAGCCATGGTCAGAGGGGCTTTCGAATACCAGGGACAGAAATGTTCGGCTGCTTCCCGTGCTTACATTCCTGCCAACATCTGGCCGGAAGTACGGAAATACGTTGAAGCCGATCTGGCTAAAATAAAAGTAGGCGGCGTGGAAGATTTTACCAATTTTGTCAATGCTGTAATCGATGAAGATTCGTTCGACAAGCTGGCTAAAGCCATTGACGAAGCGAAAGCTTCTCCGGACGCAGAGGTTATTATCGGCGGTAAATACGACAAATCGGAAGGTTATTTTATTTATCCGACCGTTATCCAGGCCAAGAAACCGGATTATGCAACCATGCTGGAAGAATTGTTCGGCCCCGTACTGACCGTTTATGTATACGAACCGGATAAAGTAGCGGAAACACTGGACATTCTGGATAATACCTCTACGTATGCCCTGACAGGAGCCATTTTCTCCCAGGACAGAGCAGCCATCGAAAAAATGACGGAAAGACTGACCCATACAGCGGGTAACTTTTATATCAACGACAAACCGACAGGAGCCGTCGTTGACCAGCAACCGTTCGGTGGCGGCCGTGCTTCCGGTACCAACGATAAAGCCGGTTCCGTATTGAACATGTTACGTTGGGTATCGCCGCAAACCATCAAGGAAACTTTTGTTCCCGCAACGGATTATATGTATCCGAACTTTTTAGAAGATTGATTTGCAAATCTACATACAAATTGTAGACTCTGGATTTACGATTTTAGATTGATCTCACAGCTTCCCCGCTAAACAAGAAAAATCATAAATCGTAAATTTAAAATAAAGATAACGAGGATGTGTAAATACATCCTCGTTTTTATTTCCCTAAACTTTATTAAAAATTTTATTATCTTTGGCCAGGCTACTAAAGATTCGTCCCCGGATTTTACGGATTTGAACCAGAAGAGGAAAAAGGACGAAAAAAGTAAAATAAACTTTTTTACAAAGCATTCTTTATTATCGGAACCGAAGTTTCAGGATAAAGAATTTACAGTTTTATTTAATTTGAGACCGAAAATCAATCATTAATCATAAAATTAAATTCAAAACATGCGTATTCTTTCCTTACTTTTATGTGTACTGACAATCACATTTCTACAAGCTCAGGATATAAAAATATATCCGACACCCCAATCCGTTAAAACCAATGCCCGGACAATCGTTCTGGACGCCCCGGTATTTTTGAACGGCGCAGCAGAAGCCGATACGACAGCAGTCGAACAACTTCGTCTATTGCTAAAAAGCGGAGCACAAAAGAAAAGCTATACGATTTATATCGGAGAGAGAAACGATCGTGCGGTAAAAAAATACGACAAATTCATTCCACAAGTGGCGGGAGGTTATTATTTATCCATTACCCCTGCCAAAACCGTAATTGCGGGAAATGATGAAAGAGGTACATTTTATGCCGTACAGACTCTAAAGCAATTAGTAAAAAACGACACGCTCCCGGAAATAGAAATCACAGACTATCCGACGGTAGCTTTCCGCGGTGTTGTCGAAGGATTTTACGGGCAGCCCTGGAGCCACAAAGACCGGATCAGCCAGCTTCGTTTCTATGGAGAAAATAAATTGAACACCTACATTTACGGTCCGAAAGACGATCCCTACCACAGTTCTCCCCATTGGCGAAAGGCATATCCGGAAAAAGAAGCCCGCCAGATCAGCGAACTGGTTGCTTTATCCAAAGCCAGTAAAGTCGATTTTGTCTGGGCAGTTCATCCGGGACAAGACATACAATGGAATGACGATGACCGTCAGGCCCTTCTCGACAAATTCGAAAATATGTACAAATTAGGCGTCCGTTCTTTTGCCGTATTCTTCGACGATATTTCCGGTGAAGGAACCGATCCGGTTCGCCAGGCAGAATTACTCAATTTCCTGCACGACCGATTCGTTGCTAAAAAAACAGATGTGACACCCCTTATCATGTGTCCGACCGAATACAACAAAAGCTGGTCAAATCCCAAGCCGGGTACTTATCTCGATATTTTAGGCGACAAACTGTATCCTTCCATTATGATTATGTGGACAGGTGACCGGGTTATCTCGGACATCACAGCCGAAGGGCTGGAGTGGATCAACAAACGCATCAAACGTCCGGCCTATATATGGTGGAATTTCCCTGTCAATGACTACGTACGCGATCACCTTTTAATGGGACCTTCCTACGGGCTGGACCTAACGGTAGGCCAACAAATGTCGGGATTCGTTTCCAATCCGATGGAACGTGCCGAAGCTTCAAAAATTGCTATTTTCAGTGTAGCCGATTATGCCTGGAATCCTGCAAAATACGATTCGAATGCTGCCTGGGAAAAAGCCATTCAGGTGGTCATGCCTCACGCTGCCGACGCTTTCCGTACTTTCGCTGCCCACAACTCCGACCTGGGAAAAAACGGACACCGGTACAGAAGAGACGAATCGGTCGAAATCAAACCCACCATCGAAAAATTTACAGCCGACTATCGTAAAGGCATACTTTCCGACCAATTATTAAAAGAAATTGCAAACGAATACCAGAAAATAGCTGTTGCCGGCACTTCCATTAGAGCTTTCAACGACAATCCGGAACTGATCCGAGAAATCACACCCTGGCTGGAACAATTTACGGTCTTAGGCAAAGCCGGACTAGCCGTAACCCGACTGGTAACCCTGAAAACTCCTCACGAAATCTGGAAAGCTTATTGCGAATTTTTAAACCTGGAAGCCCAACGACAGGCAATCGATAAAAAAGAAAATCAAAATCCCTACCAACCCGGAGTAAAAACCGGTTCTTTGGTGATGCAACCCTTTATTGATACCATCGCTTCCCTGATTGCCGACCGGTTTTATATACAGTCGGGCGGTAATACCTTGACTTCAACGGCTACAGCAGAACCGCAATTGTACACAGATATTACCCAATTGAAAAACCAGACCTTACAACAAACCTCAAACACAGTGGCTATCAACCCGGTATTGGAAGTGATCAAAATCGGCGCCGGTCAATACGCAGGAATTGAACTCCCGCAAACACCTGCTGCCCTCCAACTGGAAGCTGAACTAAACACAGCCATTGGTAACTGGGGAAAATTCCAAATCTCGACAGACGGGAAGACTTGGGAAGACAGGACCCCCAACAGCCGGACAAACACAGTTATCACATTAAATGATAAGCCTGTCCGGTTTGTCCGGTTTTGCAATACCGGGAAAAAAGACCGGGAAATTTACCTGAAAAAATTCATATTGACCCTGACAGCATCCGACGACCGCCTAAAAGAACTGGCATTCCTTCAAGACGGTAAACTCAACACGGCTTGTCCCCTGTCACAAAGAGAAAGCATCACTGTAGTCAATCCCTGTTCCGGACAGAATACAACCGTAACCATTTTACAAAACACTTCCGACCCCGTTTCCCTTAAAGTCACAGGTTTCAACAGCAAAGGCAATCCGACAGAACTAGGCATCATTACAGAAGCCTATGCCCGGCTGGATTGCCCTGCCGGTATAACCACCCTTCGTCTGACTTCGGAAAAGGGCGCAACAAACCTGAATGAAATCATCTGGCGGCAGAACTAACTTACTGATGACGGGGAGTCCAGTTTATTTCTCTGACTCCCCGGTCATTTGCCACCTTACGCGACAATACGAACAAATAATCGGAAAGCCGGTTGATATATTTTATCACCGCATCGTCTACCTCAAATTCCCGGTTCATATCGAGAATCCGCCTTTCCACCCGACGGCAAACCGTGCGGGCAATGTGACAAAAGGAAACGGCCTGATCTCCGCCCGGTAAGACAAAACTTTTCAAAGGCGGTAATTGCGCATCCATCCTGTCCATAGCCTTTTCCAACACAGAGATATCCTCTTCTGTCACCCCCAGACGAATCTTCAAGCCTTCGACACTGGTATCTGTAGCCAGATTACCACCGACATCGAACAATATGGTCTGAATCGTCACCAATTCGGATAGTTCCTGTTCTTCCAACGGAAAAGAACGGATCATTCCGATATACGTATTCAGCTCATCTACGCTACCATAGGCTTCAAGCCGTGCACTATTTTTAGGTACCCGTGTACCTCCGATCAGGGACGTCATCCCTTTATCGCCTGTTTTGGTATATATTTTCATCTTTAATTTTATAAAAGTATTTTACGTTTGGTTTATCCTACACAAGTTGTAACGAACAAATGTCCCGCATTGTTTTTTGTTTGCTCCATGTTTTCGCTGAACCGACACATCCCTTTCAAACCCCTGTCTCTATATGATCAAATTATACCGTCCCTTTTGCAGCTTCTCATCAAAAAACAGTAATCCGTACCACATCATATCCACCGATACCGTCGCTTTTCCTCTCCATTGCTGCCATAAGCGGGCATTAAAACTGTTCTTGTATATATCTGTTATTACGATACACTTTTGCCGGACCGTAGCTGTCGGCAGAAAATCGATCACCACATCCTGTAACACGGTCCGGGCATCCTTACCGATATAAATAAAACCGGCCTCCCGCATAAAACGGGGTTGATTGGCCTCCTTCCGGGCTGCACTACCGGAAAGATAAGCAAGTATATCCCCGGAATGAGCACTGAAACACAAAACATAATCCACGTTTAAGAAACAAACCAACCGGCAAATAAGGCGGTAAAGCTTCCGTTGCTTCAGCCGGATTTTCCGGTTATGCTCTGCCTCTTCCGGATAATTGAACTTTTTCTCCTTATCCCGGATTACATTCAGTATCAAATTGAACATAAAAGGAGAATGTACTCCGAATCCTCTCTTATGCCGGAACCGAACCGCATGTTTAATACGCTCTCTCAAATACGAATACATAAAACCGAATCATTTTTCAATACAAAAAAATTGTATGAACGAAAATAAGATATATTCCGCCGAAAGGGAAATAAAACACCGTTTTTTTCAGCATTCTTTTTTCCACCTCCGAAAAACATTATAACTTTGAAACTATTGTAACCAGCAGAAGAGAAACATTGGAAATATCGGGTCTGAACATAAAATACCTCTCGGGTGTCGGAGATAAAAAAGCTGCGATATTACGCGAAGAACTAGGGATTGAGAGCTACGAAGATATGTTATATCATATCCCTTACCGGTATATTGACCGTTCCCGGATCTATACGATCTCCGAATTGAATCCTCAGCTTCCTTATATACAGATCAAGGCATACATCCGTGATCTGAAACCGGTGGGGGCCGGTAAAGCCGCCCGGATGGTTGCAACAGCCTATGACGATACCGGCGAGTTGGAACTGGTATGGTTCAACGGCTTCAAATACCTGGCCAGCCAGATAGACGCCCAAAAAGAATACCTGATTTTCGGACAGCCTTCTTCCTTCAACCGGAAGCTGAACATTGTACATCCGGAAATCAATCCTTTTGAAAAAACATCCCCGTTGCTGGTCGGATTTCAAGCCGTCTATCCCACTACGGAGAAAATGAAAAAGGCTTTTCTGAATTCAAAAGCAATCGGTAAAATTCAGGAATCGATTTTCAAAAGTATCAACGGTAAAATTCCGGAAACCCTTCCGGCCTGGTTTCTCACAAAATACAAACTGATTTATCTGCACGAAGCCCTTTTCAACATTCATTTTCCGACCTCCCCGGAAATGTTGCAGAAAGCCATCTTCAGACTGAAATTCGAAGAGTTGTTCTACATACAACTCAATATTCTGAAAATGAAATACAAAAGGAAAACCGTTTTCAAAGGTTGTCCTTTTACCTCCGTCGGGGCGTATTTCAACAACTTCTACAACCGTTATCTTCCTTTCCCCCTCACCGATGCACAAAAACGGGTGATCCGGGAGATACGGCAGGACTGCGGCAGCGGTAAACAAATGAACCGCCTGTTGCAAGGGGATGTCGGTAGCGGTAAAACATTGGTCGCCGTCATGTGCATGCTTATCGCACTGGACAACCATTACCAAACTTGCCTGATGGCCCCCACAGAAATTCTGGCCAACCAACATTTCGACACCGTCAGCCAGATGTTAAAGGACCTGGGTATCACAGTAGCCTTACTGACAGGTTCAACAAAGAAAAAAGAACGGACCGAAATACTACAGCGACTGGCAGCAGGAAACCTGCAAATCATTATCGGAACTCATGCCTTACTGGAAGATGTCGTCGCTTTCAATAACGTAGGACTGGTTATCATCGACGAACAACACCGCTTCGGTGTCGCCCAAAGAGCCAAACTGTGGCATAAAAACAACATTCCGCCGCATGTGCTGGTCATGACTGCTACCCCCATTCCCCGTACACTGGCTATGACCCTATACGGGGATTTGGATGTATCGGTAATCGATGAATTACCTCCGGGACGTAAACCGATCACCACCTTACACGCTTATGAAAACAAATACAAAGAAGTATTTAAATTCATCGAACAGGAGTTACAAAAAGGCCGTCAGGCCTACATCGTATATCCCCTGATTTCCGAATCCGAAAAAATAGACTTTCATAATCTGGAAGAAGGATACGATAAGGTAAATGAATATTTTCTACCCCGAGGCTACTCCTGCAGTATGGTACACGGTAAAATGAAAGCCGTCGACAAAGACGAAGAAATGCGACGTTTTGTAAACGGCGAAACTCAGATACTGGTAGCGACAACGGTCATTGAAGTCGGAGTCAACGTACCGAATGCTTCCATTATGGTCATTGAAAGCGCCGAACGCTTCGGACTTTCCCAATTACATCAGCTAAGAGGACGTGTCGGACGGGGAGCCGAACAATCCTACTGCATTTTGATGACTTCTTATAAAATATCGAACGATTCCCGCAAAAGAATAGAAACCATGACCTCAACAAACGACGGATTCGAAATTGCCGAAGCGGATTTAAAACTCCGGGGGCCGGGAGACATCGAAGGTACACAACAAAGCGGACTTACCTGCAACCTGAAAGTAGCCAACCTGGGAAAAGACGCTCTTATCCTGAACGAAGCCTGCCGGGTTGCAGGAAGCATACTCGAAAACGATCCCGATTTAATCAAAGAAGAAAACGCCGTCTTTGCCTCCCAAATCAAACGCCTTTTCAAAACCAAAATCAACTGGCGGTTTATCAGCTAAATAAAATTGCCCTATCGTTACACAATTCATGCAACTCATAGGGCAATTCTATTAAAAAAGAAATTCCGGTTATTCGGCTCTCTGTATAATGACTCCCGGTATCCGAAAAAGATCATTAAAACAAAAAAACGAACATACTCCGTTCCAATATTTATTTTTTCCGGTAAAATTTATGCGGTTTTATCATCAGTTCCGGTTTCAGCAATTCATCCAATTCTTCTTTCGTCAACAGCTTTTCTTCCAACACCAGATCATAAACACTTCTGTTTTCTTTTAATGCCCGTTTGGCAATACGGGATGAATTTTCATACCCCAAAGTCGGATTCAAAGCCGTTACGATACCGATGCTGTTCAATACCATTTCACGGCAACGGTCAGCATTTGCCGTAATACCGTCTACACACAACACTCTCAAGCGTTCCATACCTTTTTGCAACATCTTGATCGAACCGAATAAAGCATGTACAATAATCGGTTCCATCACATTTAATTGCAACTGCCCGGCTTCTGCTGCAAAAGTAACCGTCAGATCATTACCGATAATACGATAGCATATCTGATTCACTACTTCCGGAATAACCGGATTCACTTTTCCCGGCATAATAGAAGATCCCGGCTGCATCGGCGGCAGATTAATTTCATTCAAGCCGCAACGCGGACCGCTGGACAATAAGCGCAAATCGTTACAAATCTTAGACAATTTGACGGCCATACGCTTCAATGCCGAAGAATACATGACGGTAGAACCGGTATCGGGAGTCGCTTCAATCAGATTGGAAGCCAACACGAATTCGTGTCCGCTGATAATCCGCAGATTCTTGATGCACTTCTGGGAATATTCGGGCTCGGAATTGATTCCCGTGCCGATAGCTGTAGCTCCCATATTCACCTCCAAAAACAACTTAGCCATCTGATTCAGGCGGTCGATTTCTTCTTCCAGATTAGCGGCAAAAGCCTCAAATTCCTGTCCCAAAGTCATAGGCACAGCATCCTGCAATTGAGTACGACCCATTTTCAGAATATCTTTAAACTCCTCTCCTTTCTTCCGGAAAGCCTGAATCATCAAACGCAATTCAGCTACCAATTCCTCATTCATGAAAATAAAGGCCAATTTGAAAGAAGTCGGGAACGCATCGTTCGTAGATTGTGATAAATTCACATGGTTGTTGGGATGGCAATATTGATATTCGCCTTTTTTATGCCCCAGAATTTCCAAGGCCCGGTTAGCCACCACCTCATTGATATTCATATTGGTAGACGTACCGGCACCGCCTTGTACCAGATCCACCGGAAACTGATCGTGAAAACGACCGTCAATAATCTCCTCGCAAGCCTCGGTTATGGCTTTGGCAATATCTTCCGGAAGCAATCCCAATTCCAGATTAGCTTTGGCAGCAGCCCATTTCACCATAGCCAAAGCTTTCACATAATTGGGATAATCACCGATTGTAATGCCACTGATATTTGCAAAATTCTCAATGCCTCTTAACGTCTGTATTCCGTAATACGCTTCTGCCGGAACTTCTTTTTCGCCCAGCAAATCATGCTCCATACGTGTTTTCATGATATTTTCTTTTATTAGTTTTTGTATGTTATTATTCAGTTACTTCCAAACTGTTATTTTTATTCTCTCCAAAAGAAAGATACCTTAAAAATATAACAATCTCTCCTTTGAGGACGTCAAAGTTAACAAAGAAAAACAGATTAACCCAAACTTTTCAGGAAAGAAATAGATGTTTGATTTTCACGCAATAGAAGGTTTCTCAAACGTTTACGAAGAATTAAAAAATATTTAACAAAAGGACTCCCCGCAGGAAGTCCTTTTTAACCTCATTTATTTGAAATTTTTCCGGAACATTTATTCCTCTTCCAGAGGTTTCAGGTTTTCCGGAATATGCTCCTCGTCATCTGAGAAATAAGGAAAAACATCCATAAACTGTGTATCGGCGATCGCCCCGATTTCATAAGGCACCACAAATGTGGAAAGGGCTTTTTCCAGATTTTCCAATGCTTTGTTTATATTGGCTGCCGCAATCAGATAGTACTGCGAACTCGATTTTTCTTTGCCGCTTACCTCATCGGCATCGATAATCGCTACTTTGGCCTTATACCAACGGTCGTCGTTCTCATCTTCCGATTCCACTAATTCCGTAATATTGGATTTTTTCAATCCGGTTATGTAATAATCGCCTTTGATAACCGATTCCATTTCATGCATAATCCGACTTTCTGCCTCCGTATACGACATGGCATCCAACAGATAAGCCTCGGTCACTTTTTTCTCTCTTCCGTCTTCGTTGACCTTCATATACTTCACTTTCGCTTCAAACCAATTTGCTGTCATAATTTTTTACTTTTCCACATTTAATATATATTCAACATATCTTTATCCCTGTATAAACACAGAGACTTACAAATCATTTACATAACGAGCCGGCGGGTCCACGAAAACGCCTTCATTCCCCATACAAGCAACCAACTGATACCAAAAGCCAGACAAGCCATCCCCAATATACGGACAATCACAGGAAGTCCGCTGACCGTTCCCAGGAGATCATAAGCCACCTGCACAAATACAAAATGGCACAGATAAATTCCGAATGTCAGAGAAGCCAGACGGGACAACCAGGCTGCAGAAGGCACATTGAGCTTTTGTACAATAACAAATACGGGAAATGTCATCATAAACACATTGATCCCGGAAAAATACCAGATGATCTCAAGATTTGCATAACTACCCGGAAAATATTTCTGGGTCAATACAAAGCCCAGTGACGTAACGGTATAACCGATAAGGAACATCGGTAGCGTAATGCCTAACGTACGTTTCCAACTCCATGTAAGCGGATATTTCACCAGATAGTATGCCAATACCAAATAGCCCACAAATCCGGACATATAGTAAAACATTCCGTAAATATTCCAGTCACACTCGCCCAGTAATCCCATATTACCGTAATTTCCGGTATATCCCAGCAAAGGAGCAGCCATCTTCACATACGGAAGTACCAGCGATATTCCCCAAATCCGCAGAAACAACCGGATATCCTTTTGTTTGGCATGCTCCATCCAGGTATTGAGGATCGGAATAATAAAATACAGACCGATCAACATATACAAATACCATAGCGGAGTCGTATCATAAGTAAAATTGAAAATAAAAGTATATAATTTCGTCAATGTCGCACCCATCGTAAAATTCTCCGGAGCAATAGAAGGGCTTACCGAAGATACCATGAAATTCAAATATACATAATACAAAAGCGGGAGCATCACTGACCAGAAAATAAGCGGTACGACAATCCTGCCGATACGTTTCCGGTAGAATACTCCCATTTCCAAACGCACAGGAAACAATAACACCCCACTCATCATAACAAACAAAGGCACGCAAGCCCGCACAAAGCTACCTGTAAAAGCTCCGGTCAGAAAAGAAGTACGATCGTTATCAAACTGACCGACAAAAGGATCGCAACAATGAGACAATACGACTAAAAAACAAGCAATAATACGCAACAGGTCTACCCAACCTATATTTTCTCTTTTCTGAAATTCCATCATGTCGTTTTATTATTATATAGTAACGGATAACCGTTTTTTTCATCCGGCTCTCCGTTTTCTTTTTCATAGAGCAGAGTTTGCACAAATTGTGCAAAATTCGGCGCAAAGGTAATGGATTCCCTCAAAAAACGACAAGAAACAAAAGTATTATCCTGAAAAAAATAACAACCGGTAAATTACAATCGTTTATAGATATCTTCGATAATCCGGGTGGCTTCTCCATACAATTTCTGTATTTCCACTTCGTTCAATCCGTTCTCTTCCCAAGCCGGAACGTGAGGCAGGAAAAGATAGAATATCTTATTCTCGGCTCCCTGTAACTGTTGCATATACCCGTTCCCCGTTTCATTCCAAAGTAAACGCCAATGCAGGTATTTTTGTCCGTTTCCCCGGTGAATCGGGTAAACCTTATCCTTCAAACGGGAAGCATAAAAACAAAGCGGCGCTGTCTTCATCTCATCATTATAAACAGCAAGGGAGGGCTGATTTTCTCCCATCTTCACCCATAACGGCAACACCACCGCTGTCGGAGGATAACCGAGAGCCGTCCACAAGGTCGTAAGTTCCGGATCATTTCCCGGCCTTACTCCCTGTATTACGATAGCAGCAGTCGACTCGCTACGCGGAATCATATCCTGCTCCACAAACCAACCGCTCGCCCGGTTCGGACTCTGTGCCTCGTCTTTCAAATCTATACCCAGGCGGCTGTTATAAAATGAACGGGAAGCTTCCTGCAGGATGCGTTGCGGAGTATATCCCTTCTGCTGCATTTTCAGAAAAACGGAAGTCGCATTATCAAAACGGATGTACCCCAGACCTTCGTCTTTTCGTCCCTCAAAAGAAAAATTAGTATAAATCAGATAACCGTTCGGCGCTAAAGACTCGTCATTCACATCTTTTTTAAAATAACAATCGTTCCCGGTTTCAAAGTAAGCGGCTCCGCCATAAGCATCGATCACACCGAAATTAGCCTCGACACGCATCGGTCGTTCAAGAGTATCCAGGAAATGCTCAAAATCCCGGACAGTCCTGCACACGCTCAACGCTTTACGCATCAATGCCCCCTCGTGATCCATCTCTTTTATCTCATCGTTCTTCAAATTAAAAGAAGCCGTATTCATAATACAGAAACCCGCCTCGTTACTTCCGGTCCAGACATCCCCGGAAACTCCGTCACTATTTACCAAACCCAAAAACCGATAACCGCCGTCATTGAAAAAAGCCATATGATTGAACGGCGTCTCCGTATCCCGGTGCTTCCACATCAGAGGCCGCCCGTCGGGAGTCACCTTACCCGAAATAATAACAGACGTACATGCCTCAACATCCTGCATGAAGAGACAAAAAGCAACTGTAATAAATACAATCCGTGTTTTCATAGGTTTCCTCTTATTTACAATTTTCACTCCTGCACAAAACAATACGCTAAAATAAAGGATTTTACCGATGCCCGGGCTAAATATCCGTTTATTTTTTTCAAATAAAAACAGAAATTAAAAAGATCAGGCATTAAAAATAGAAAATGTTAACGTTATTTTATCTTTTCCGAACGAAATTTATACCGAAAGTATCCTTAATACAGGAACATCCGATCGGTGATTTTACTATTTTTGTCACCAGAAAATAATCAAATGAGCAGCGGTACTATATCTATTCAGAACGAACCCGACGGATTACCGTTTCCACGCAGGATATGGGCAGTCATAGCCGCTTCGCTGGCACTGGTGATGTCGGTGCTCGATGCCAATATCGTGAATATCGTACTTCCGACTCTTTCGAGGGAGTTCGGCACAACGCCTTCCCTTACCATCTGGGTCATGAATGCCTATCAGTTAGCCATTACGATCTCCCTGTTGTCATTTTCTTCTTTAGGAGATATCTACGGTTACCGGAAAGTATTTCTTTCCGGGGTAGCGGTGTTCTGCGTAACTTCGCTCGTATGTGCACTTTCCACCTCTTTCTGGATGCTGACCATTGCCCGGGTATTGCAAGGCTTCGGAGCTGCGGCTATCACCAGTGTGAATACCGCCCAGTTACGTACGATCTATCCCCGGCAATATCTCGGCCGGGGTATGGGAATCAACGCCATGGTCGTAGCCGTGTCCGCCGTAGCCGGTCCTTCAGTAGCCAGTGCCATACTTTCGCTGGGGAGCTGGCACTGGCTGTTTGCTATCAACATACCGTTAGGACTGGCAGCACTGTGGATGGGTCTGAAATTTCTTCCCAAAAATGAACAGCGCCAAAACCGGAGATTCGACAAGCTCAGTGCTATTGCCAATGCCTTCACTTTCGGATTACTGATCTATTCCATGGAAGGATTCGCCCACCATGAAAGTACTGATATGCTTTTGCTGCAACTGGCCTTGCTCGCAGTGGTCGGTACCTACTACATCCGGCGGCAATTCCGGCAGGAAGCTCCGCTTCTCCCCGTCGATTTACTGAAAATTCCGATATTTTCTCTCTCTGTGGTCACCTCCATTTGTTCTTTCACGGCACAAATGCTGGCACTGGTATCCCTGCCCTTCTTCCTCCAGAACATACTGGGACGGACAGAAGTCGCCACCGGGCTGTTGCTCACTCCCTGGCCCGTCGCTACCCTGATTACGGCTCCGCTGGCAGGCTATCTGGTCGAAAAAATACATGCCGGGCTATTGGGTTGCCTCGGGATGCTGATATTCGGGAGCGGCCTATACCTGCTTTCCACGTTGACATCTCCTACCGACGGAGCGATCATTTGGCGAATGGCTGTTTGCGGAATCGGTTTCGGACTGTTCCAAACGCCCAATAACAGCACCATTATGTCGTCTGCCCCTATCAAGCGCAGCGGAGGAGCAAGCGGAATGATCGGCACAGCCCGGTTGCTGGGCCAAACATCCGGAGCAACTCTTGTCGCTTTGTTATTCAATCTGATTCCCCAGGGACAGAGTATTTCATCCTGCCTGTTGTTGGGAGCCGGATTCGCCGCCGTTGCAGCTATCGTCAGTTGTTTTCGCCTGTCACAGCAAATGCCGCTAAAGCGCAGACTTTAATTGTAAATTTTAATGCGATCTCTGACCGCCAGACAATCTTTCGTTTTAAATGCTACAATTACGGAAAAGGTCCATCTTAAAAACCCATCGTCCTCCGTTTCTAATATTGCAGACGGAAGCCGGTTCCTCCCTTGTATCCTTTTGAATAAAAATTCTAACTTTGCCGGTGCAAATCAAAATAAGAAAACATGAAAATCGTCGCTTTTAACGGAAGTCCGCGTAAAGGAGGAAACACCGAGCAATTGATCGAAGAAGTATTCAAACCCATCCGAAAAGCCGGTATAGAAACGGAACTCATACAATTAGGCGGACAGCCATTGCGGGGATGCACTTCCTGTTATGCCTGTTTTAAAACAAAAGACGGCCAATGTGCCGTTAAAACCGACAACATGAATACATACATCCGAAAAGCACAGGAAGCCGACGGGATCATCCTGGCCTCTCCGACTTACTATGGAAGCGTAAGTGCAGAAATGAAAGCTTTTATGGACCGTTTAGGCCTGACAACCATCGGACAAGGCCGTACCCTGACACACAAAGTCGGGGCAGCGGTAATCAGTGTCCGCAGAGGCGGTGCCGTAACCGTATTCGATGAACTGAACCGCTTTATGCTGGGCAGCGGTATGATTGTCCCGGGCTCGACCTACTGGAATTTCGGCATAGGAGAAATGCCCGGAGATATACACAATGATACCGAAGGCTTAAACAACATGAAAGACCTCGGTATACAAATCGCCTGGCTGATGGAAGCCGTACAGAACGCCAAAGCCCGCTATAAGAATAATGACCGTCGTAACAGTTACAGCCGCTACACCTCTACGGAGCTATAATACCATGAGCGTAGAAAAACAAAATTCAATTAAACAAAGCCCATCCGGTGTAAATCAGATGGGCTTATAAAATAGAATGATATTTACACTTTAAATAGAATACTCTCCCTTGCATAAATGGTGATTTTATTTATGAGAATCAAGGCATATGTAAATACCTATATTCTTGCAATTAACCATCCATATTTATGCAACATGCATCCTCTTAATAACGCAATATTTATTGTAACTACATTGAATATTTTCAATATACAACAAACCGACGTACAACTGTTGTCAAATTAAAATAATTATCAACTATTCGTCAATACTAACAACAACTCGAAGAGGTACTTGTACACTTACATGAAGTAGAGGTACTCGTGCATATAGACATCTGAGCCTCATACATCATCGTTTGGTTTTCTAAATTTGTGATCAGCATAAAATAATAATTTTAAAAATACTATAAACAGTCAACAACAACTCGAAGAGGTACTTGTACACTTACATGAAGTAGAAGTACTTGTGCATATAGACATCTGAGCCTCATACACCATCGTCTGATTTTCTAAATTTATAACTTGCATAGGCAATTTAATTTTAAATTATTAATTACTATAAATTCTAATCTATTTAAAGTGTATCGTACAACCAATAAATAATATTCTCGGAGTAAAGTAATCATAAAAAATCGTTGTATAATCCTTATTATAATATACTTGACTTTGATTTTTTCTATTTAGAATATTGTTAAGGCTACAAAATATAGAATAAGAAAATAATTTATTTTTAAAACCTTTAGAGATATTCAAATTTAAAGTACAATAATTATTATATTGTGCTTGATTCATCATATTCGAATACTCTGGTCTATAGACATCTATATCTTCATTTAAAACCGAGTTAATCACAGGAGTATAGTAAGTACCCGGCCTTAAAAAAAAATTGACATTAATACTGAAATTTTTAGGGTGATCATAACTAAAAAGTGACTTGATAAAATAATTCAAATCATCATAACTTCTGTATTCATTGTTATTATTAACAATTTTTGAATCTAAAAACAAATTAGATAGTTGAAATGATACATTTTTACTTAACTGAAATCTTACCATTAATTCAGCACCCCATATCTGTTTATCGACTCTATTTTCACTAGAATAATTTATATCTAAATACCCTTCTTCATGTTTCTTATACAAAGCCGATTGTATTTGTAACCTTGGCGTGAAATAAGTATACTCAAAAGTACATTGAAAACTATTCTGTACCGGATAGGTATAAAATTCATTCATAAAATCATTGGAATAATACTTCCCTATCGAAAATAAAAATTTATTTCTCTGGTTATCAGACAAATACTTTAAATTCAACTGATAATTGAAATATAATTTCTTTCCTTTATTATAAGTCAGTCTTGTTCCAATACTTGAAGTGAAGTTTCGATATCTTTTTTTCAAAAAGAAAAAAAATTCCGATTTGTTGAAAGAACTGTTCAAATTCAATAGTTCACTTGGTGTACCTGGAAAATATGAATAATAATACAGGGGAACTGTGCCGTCAACATTTAAATCTACGTATTCAACATTCCACCCCAACTTTATCTGTATCTCATTTGAAAAAATTCTCGAATATGCCATAGATCCATATATGAAGTAATATTTTTTATCGAGATCTAAATTTCCATAATTCATTAAATTATTCAAATACGAAAACGATAAATTGGTCTCAATTATATTTTGTCCAAAAGGAAAATTATAATTAATAATATTATTATTAAAAAGATTATTACTTTTATATTCTCCATTATAGGAATAAACAGACGATTTATAATTACCTTTTTCCTGTGAAAAAGAAGAATATAAGGATAAGACACTTTGATTTATTTTAAACTGGGCATGAAAACCTGCGTCATAACTAGTATACAAATTAACGTTTGACATAGAATTGTTCACCAATTTGAGAGGTGTTAAATTTGTATAATTAAAATATGAATCAACAAAGTTATCATCTCTGGTTTTTGAAAAAGGTAAAGAAGCCGCTACTCCTCCACCGATCATCGACAAAAAAAGTGTTTTATTATTTTGAAGTTTATTATTCAATTTCATGTCAATTACACCACCACTCACATTTCCATAATATATAGGAGGATTCGAAGCATATATCTCTTCTTCCTTTATTAGTGAAGTACTAAACGCCGAGCTACTTGTAATCGTATTATTTTGTTGCTGTCCTTTCGTTGGATAATAAACAGGCACTCCATTTAAAAATACTCTAGATAATTTCCCAGAACTTCCTCTCAACATTGGAGTAGCACTCTCTAACGTATTTGTAGAAATTGGTAAAGACTGGATTGCATTCAAGGGATCTGCCTGTGAAGTAGGATTTGTATATATTTGCAATTGTTTAAGCGAAGAAGTCGAAAAATCACCAGCCATACTTTTGCTTCGAAATACTACGACTTCCTGCATTAATATATCACTTTTTTTTAGATTAATCACATTATACTCAACACTTTTTCTAACCGGTAAAGAAAATGTATTGTATCCCATGAATGAAAACACCAATGTATCTGATTGAAAAACCTGTTCATTAACAGACAGTTTGAAAAAACCGATTGAATCCGTTATTGTAATAAAATTCAGATTGTTCTTTACATAAACAATAACTTCACTCAATGGCTTTCCATTAAAATCATATACATACCCGTTTACTTCATGTTGTTGCGACCGGCATACATTAGAAATAATCAAAACTGCCAGGAACAATACATACCGATTTAAATTTTTATATCTCATGGTGAATCATTTGTCATTCCAGCAATCTGTTTTTTTAATCGTTGGATTACAAGATTATCAGGAAAAATCAAGACAGCCTCTTCACAATATTTTTTAGCTTTTGTCGAATCCTGCTTATTCAAATAATACTGAATAAGTAAACCATAGGCATCTGCTTTCCCCCAAGTCGGTGCATATAAGTGTTTGGTATCATCTGATTCTATTGATTTTAATAAAAATCTTTCAGCTTTTTTCCCTCCGCCATATTCCTGAGGTGTATAAAAATCATAACTTCCGTTTACATAATTTGCCCTGACATTATCGGAGCCCATTTGAATAGCTTTTTCCAAATTGCTATTTATATTTCCCATATAAACGAAAATTTCCTGACGAGGTACAAACTGAAAATTATAAGACTGTTCAAGTGCCAATAAAGCATAAACTTCTACATCTTTAGACTTGATTTTTTCCAATTCATCAAGTGCTGAAGTAATAAATTCCTTTGCTTTTTTTTCATCACCATTCTTTAAATATGTTATTGATTTATAATACAACAAGTAAGACATCCAATAATGATAATAATACCGCAAATTATCTGTCTTTATTTGAAGCATATCATTTTTTAGTTGATCTTCGATAGGCGCATAAATATCGTCACTTGTCAAAAATGAAGCTAAAAACGTGGAATCTATCTTACTTTGAATACCATAAAGAATACTCGTATTCTCTTTACTTTGTGCAGCTACAGCCAATTCATTGCACATAATCACAACTAAAATCAAGTAATATAATTTTCTATTCATAACTATAAATTTATCGGGTTAACTGTAATTTTTTAATTCTAAAATAAAAAATGACAAACGATAGAAACAACCATCCACAACAAAATACCAGATAGAATATATCCCCTCTCATATATATCAATACTGTTTTTAAAGGAAAAAAATACCCAACAATGTCAAATGTGAGATTTGCTTTAGATAACACAAAGAAAGCATCAGAAAGAAATATTGTAAGCATATAATATATTCCTGTAATTCCCTGATCCTTACTATCCTTTATTCCATAAAATGAAATAGTCAACGCAATAAATGAATATATTGAAAAAATAAAAATGACCCCTAAAAAATATCTTGCCAAATCAACGAACGAAGGCTGAAAACCAAAAATGAAAACAGATACCGCTATTAGAATCAGTGTAGATACCAAAATAAAAATTAAACGAGTAAGAATAAACCCGACAAATAAACTCGAAAGATTTACCGGATAACCTTTGAAATACCTTACAATATTCATAGAAAAATAATTTTTTATAACCGGTCCGACCGCATATAAAGCATCGCTACAAGTAGTACTGGCAATCATTCCCGGTAGAAAAAATTTAGCATATTCTTCATCAATTCTGAATGCCATCCCGAATATTACAAACAGTAAGGGAGACAAAATAATCGTAAAAAATACAGACTCTCTCGACCTACACGATACGAGAAATTGATAATAAAATACAGAATACCATTTCTTCAAACTCATATTGATTTATCTTGATTTATTAAAAAACGATACACATCTTTGAGTTCCGGAGACAAGACAGAGTAATTCACCACCTTTTTTTTGATCTCTTTCAAATACTCTTCTTTTTCAACCTCATTTTTATAATACAAACAACACATTTGTTCATCTTCATAATAATTGTCTTTACATAACGGTAAATGATCTCTATCCGCTTTAAATACAACTATTTTACCCTTGTAAGGCAGATAGTTATTTATTAAATTAACAGGGCTCATTGGTATATTCAAAACGGCACCCTGATGAAGAAATAAAACTTTTGTTGCAATATTTTCAACTTCATTCCAAATATGTGTCGTAAATATGATTGTATTACCTGTCTCGCACAAAATATCCCAAAATTTATTCCGGACAATAGGATCTAAACCATCCGTCGGTTCATCAAGAATAACGAGCTCAGGATTATGAAAAAGAGCAGCGTAAATCCCTGCTTTCTTATTTTCTCCTTTAGATAAAACTTTGAATTGCTTGGCCAATATATTTCTGATTTCTAACTGTTCAATTAATTTAAAATCAATTTCTTTTCCAAATAAAACAGATAACCATGAAAAAATTTCCTTCACTTTAAGAAGTGGAATCGATGCAAAAGAATCATATAATATTCCGCATTTATTTTTGTCGAATGCATTTTCACATAATGTATTTTTATCATACGATGAATCAATATTACCGATCAAACAATCCAATAGCAATGATTTCCCGGCTCCATTAGAACCTAATATTGCAAAAACATCCCCCCTCTCAACCTCAAAAGAAATATTTTTCAATAACTTCTTTCCGTGAATATCCAACGACAAATTATTTACTGATATCAAAGTACTCATGAATCTGCTTTTTTACCGATTACAATTGTGTTCTGAATTGATTCCAACATACCATCTATTTCCAAAAATTCTTCCACTAAATTATCTTTGTAACCTCCTAACATACATGAACCAAGATTCAATGCCTCAGCTATTAAACTCATATTTTGGGACAAAAAACCGACTTCTAATAACATAAATCGATACCCCCTTTCTCCATATTTAATATAAAGTCGATCAATAACTGATGTTATAAAAACAACACAACTTACATTTTCTGAATTAATATATGGATCAGCCCCAGAAAAAGTTTGTATCTCTTTCAAAAAATTCCCGGCTTTTACTAACTCTAAAGAATTATCATCCGGACTATAATGATATAATCCCTGAGGTATTTGAGAATTAAGAATAACTATATATACTTCTGAAGCAAATAAGCCTCCCCCGGAGGGAATGGGTCTAAACTTCCAAGTTACATTATTTACCTTTTCTTTCCGGTTTACTCCATATGAATACCTAAGAAGATAATACAACTCTTTTAATGAAATAGCACATCTTTGATACTTTTTAGTACTTTTTCTATTCCTGATCGTCTGAAAAATATCAACAATAAAATTATCATCTTCGTAATCATTCAAATAATATTTCGACCTTCCCTCGTATCGCTTAAATGGCTGGGCAGCCCTTGTCAAAACAAATGGATGATAAAAGACATTTGTTAATTTAGATAATCTCCTGATATCCATATGATTATATTTTGAATTCACAAGATAATCCATACACAAAGAACCGTCATACTTACGTATATTATATACAGAAGAATCTTTTTTACTCGTTTCTTCCTTTACTATATCCATTATTTTAGTAATATTCATAGTGCCTCATTTTAATTAAACATAACTGAAAAACTATTTATTAAGGAAATGGATGCGGCATCCGATTTAATGAATCATAAGTACTACGCTTAAATCCCATCTTGACAGGAGTACTATACAACCTTTCGCCCCCCAAATAATATTTACCAAAAGAACCATTTAAAGGTATTAATTGAGGACAAATTACTCTCAGTACTTTGAAATTTGCATCCAAAACATCACTGGTTGTAACCTCCTTGGCATATACATTCAAATTCAAATACTTGAATTGTTGAAGTATATTTTTGATCGCATCAATATCAGACCACGGCTTCTCCTCTTGATAATCAATAACCTTACTTGCATCCTGATCAATCCATTTTTTGAAACAATGACAATATTCCGGATGTTTCGTATAAAAAATACTATGATCTTCAAAAGATTTCAATTCTTCAAATTCATTATATTCTTTTTTCTCATTTTCATAAAGAAGATATCTGTAATACGGAACAGACTGGCATAATTCTAAAATAGTCTTATTGATTGCATCAGTATAAGTCATGCGGGTAGCAGCTGAAAAGGCAACAAAATCCCCAAATTCTTGTTTACCTACCAAAATTCCCATTACTGACGGAACCTTTATATCTGTCGTCATATCAAAGAGATGCAAACGCATATGTGAAGGCACAACTTTATCAACAAATGTTTTAAGCCTACCAGAAATAGATATTTTAGGTATATCCAACAGATTCATCCATGTAATCATGAAAGCATCTCGTTCAATCACCTCAAAAATACCATTCAAAAATGCCTTATATATATCAGAATGAGCAGCATATCCTGTCGAAATTTGCTCCGAAATATGATTTACATCTACACTAAATGGCATATAAACAAAACTAGCAGGGCAATACACTTCTCCATGAGTGAACATATCGATAACCTTATCCCAATAGATAACCAAATCTTCTGTAAAAGGCTTATATTGAAATTTTTCAGTTTTATACTGCTCGTTGTGAAATAATGAAAATTTATCCGGACTTATTGCCTTTTCTCCTTGTTTTACAAGCTCTGCATATGACGCTTTTTTAAGTTTATCAATATTATAAAAAGTAGGGCAATAACGCTCAACTCCTTCACCGATCGCAGATAAAATAGCCTGATTCCAAGTAAAACCACATCCTCCACTTTTACCAGCATAAAATTCTCCGCTTAAAACCTTCGTCTCACAATTGTATGCCGAATAGGCGAACATTTTCGGATCACTGTTAAAATGCGCAACTTCTCCTATGTATGTTAAAAGACCAATTTTATCAGAAATTAAATCCAAAGATCTTTTAATTTGAAATATATCATTCTGAACTATCATACACTTAATTTTTTATTTTTCAATTGAAATAGGATCTAACCAAGGAACATTTGCATATACACTTTTTGAATTACAATGCGGACAGAAAGGAACTTTATAGAAATTGTGCCATGTCGTTGTATATTCATCAAAATCTATTTCCATTAATCTTTTATAAGTATGAGGAAAACCATAGGATAAAAGGAACTTTTTAATTTCAACGATTGCATACGAATATACCAGCTTATAAAATGAAATTTCTATGTCCCCCATTTTACCCGGAATATTGTGTTCATCCAACCAATTTTCATAGTTCATCTGTTCTTTAAAATGCGGAAACGCACTTTTTACTCTTTTATCATAACAAGTATAACATCCTGTTTCTTCACCATAAAATAATGGACCAACAAAACCTTTATTTGCTCTAAAACAAGATATCAACAACCAAGGAATAGATTTTTTTATTACGATTTTATTAAACAGATGAAGAAAAGAAGGGGAATAAGAAGTTGCATCCACAAGAATAAAATCTTTATCGTCTACAAAATCTTCTATTTTTTTCTCTGTCGGAAGTGAATCATAAGTGAAAAATGACAATTTAGCACCATTCAATTCAGAAGACTTGACTATATCAACTGCAATTTTATTATTTGCACTTAAAACAATGCCAATAGATTTATTCTTTAAATTCTCATCTACTTGTGATAGAGGATCAAATAAAAATCCTTTCAATAAACTCTCGTCATTTTCAAAGAAAATAAATCCATTATCTCTTAAGCTACCAAAAAATTTTAAGATTTCATCTTTAGGATATTGTTTTAAAAAAGAAATTATTATTTCTGAATATTTCTTCTTTTTTAAAGCAATAATTTCTTCAAACATTTTGAGTTGATTTTTATCATCGAACTCAATCTTATACATTTTCCCAGAACAGTGTAGCTGATAAGTATTATCGCTACATTTAACGATATCATAATAGTTCGTAATCATAAATATAAATTTAGATAATAACAATTTTACATTATCAAGTATACTGTACAAAAACAATATTACTCCTGCCGAGAAATCCCAACTTGCCCACACTCCATTATATGAATTGTACCTTTATCGGAATTTTATAAATTCTTCTTGTCAAAAATTTATATCATATATATTTTAGAACAAACTAAAATTCTGAAACTATTAATTTATGTTTTACAAATAAAAAAAATTATTTTTATATATACAAATATTTTAATTAAAATTTAAAATTTATTTATATTATGGCATATATTAAATATGTATATTATATACAATTTATTCATATAAAAAGAATTATAAAATATACATATTTTATAATATCAATATTGCATATATTTTCGTTACATATTATATATCAGACCATTCGTCAATATTATTAAAACACGACAACTCAGCATAAAGATAAGGATGATTACAATCATCACAACCAATACAATATACCTGAAAAGTGATTATTTATTGCCCGGAATCCGGTTCTATTTATGGATTTTGTTGAAAGTTAGTGAACTTTTTCGTAACGCCGTTTTCCTGTTCCGGATAACGGAATAAATCGGCGGCAGCCTCGGTTTTTCCCTGATTATAATACCATACGGAACCGTAATTTTCCGCCCGTTCTCCCATACACTCCAATTGACGCAAATAATCGGCGACCGACTTACTTTCTGTGATATATACGCCTTCCAACCCGGCAACGACAGGACTATGAAAACGTCCGTTATCAAAGGTAAAATACAACACCCTCCGGCCATCCGGCAAAACAGCAACGGTGGTAAATGTCATACTCTTACCTATTCCCGGTAAATTCATTACATTACGATCCGTAGCTACAAAAGGAAGCCGGCAGGAGTCCAGCAACCAATCCAGATCATTCACGATATTTTCCGGAGACTGTGCAATTTTTCGAAGCATATCGGTTACTTCTGCGGTCAACTGTCCGTAAATTTTCTCTTCCTGCATTTCCTGCATAAGCCGGCAATTCGGAACGGCAAGTGCCCGGTTTTCAGCAAATCCCTTTACCGAAAAAGTATAATAGGACAGAATACCGGCCCGGTTAAGCATTCGCCTCAATGCTGCGCTATGCCCCCGTCTGGAAGTAGCAACGGTAAATACCTGCTGATTGGTAATCATCCAACCGGCCTCCTGTATCTTCCTTAAAGCTGTCAGCACTTCAAGTGTTATTTCGAGAGGCGACTCAAAATGAGTTTGAATGATAAACTGTTTAATACCGATCTGTTTTGCTTTATCCCGGAAATCCCTCAATAAAGCAACCAGTTCATCGTCAATACGGTAAGGAAGATAGGCCGGCATTCGGGACCCTAAACGTACCCGTTGAATTACCGCATATTTCTGCCCCTCGGGACGATGTACGTTGGCCTCTTTTTTCCTCTGCGCCATCCCCAATATAGCATCCAGAATCTTTTTTAAAGTTACATTGGTACTCATCAAAGCATCTCCTCCGGTAACCAAAATATCCCGCAACTGCGAATCATTCTCAAAATAAGCCATCAACAGACGCAAACGATCATTCCAATCTTCACGGGGCGCCAGTTTCTCCAGATCGAAATTAAGCCTTCCTTGCTGAAAGCCATACATCCGCTGACATACGGCACATAAACCTCCACAGGCACGCCCCTTGGAATCCGGAATGAAAATAGCCACCTCCGGATAACGACGGTGAATGCTATGATTATTGGGAAGCAACCAACCGGCCGCATTCGGTTCTCCCGGCCGCACATCGTCCTCTTTTTCCCAGGCCCGTATTTGTCCGAATTCTTTCACTAATTCTGCCGAATAAAGGATATAGCTTCGGATAGCGGCATCATCATATCCGAAAGGTCTGATACTTAACAAAGACAAATAATAAGGAGTTACAAAAAAAGGAATTCCTTTCCGCTCCGCCGTATGAAGAATACGCATTGTCTGATGAGAAAGGGTCATGCCCATAAAGTAATTCAGTTCATCGGCACTGCGAATAGCCATTGTCAACTGAAATTGATAATCAAACCACCAAGCCCGCACCTGCCTCTGTTTATCGGTCAAGCTCATTCCATCCTCAAAACGATAGCGGGAATTCATTTTCTTCCGGCCCTCTATTTTCTTTATCAGTAATTGTTGAATAAAATTCCGGTTACCGTTCCGTTCGTAAAATATATTCTTATCAATTCCGTTCGGCCAGTGATCACGTTCGTTTTCTGCTTGTACAGCAGAACGGACCATATAATTCGTTGCATGCAATTGCTCAAACAAATAATACCAATCAAGCATAAAATCAAGTTTGATTTCCGTATCTTCCTTACGCAACGTTTGCCAAAGCAACCCGACCGATTCAAATTTAATCTCATCATTTGAAGCAAAATCCCGGACAGATATCCCCTCCAGCTCCAACATCCGGTTTATACGCCGGGCAGCGGAATGCAAAGGCAATACTTTCATCGTCTGATTCTTTGTTAACGCTCTCCTACGGCTTCGGGATAACTGAAGAATATACATGCGAAGCAATCGCTTGAACTGTTCCAGAGTATCACTTCTGAGTGCCATCTGAACAATTTCGGGAAATTTATCCTTATAAACTTCCACCAAACGCGATACTGTAAAATAAAGCAGACTTTTTTTCTTCATATTCCTCCTTCTGATTTTTGGCTACAATGAAGAAACTCTCCTTCTGAAACGAGCAGATTTTCAATAACCGGATTCAATACATACAAGCAACATAATACAAGCTACCGAGAGAGATATCATTTATACGAAGATACTGATACCGTAGACCCGGGGAAATCCCCGGACACGACTCCCATGGAAGGGAAAAAGCAGAAAATCACTACAATATGCCGTGGTATTTACAAATATAAGAAAAGAATGAATCAAAAAGAAACTATTTTACATTATTCTTCCATTCCGGTCTTTTTTTACAACATATCAGTACCTTAACAACAATATCAAATCGCCGGCAAAGAGGAGTAAATCGCAAAAATAAATTTAAATCCGGATATTCTCAATCCGATCTTTTATCGTGTTTTACAAGCGAACAAAACTTCGGAACACTATTTTAAAAATCAATACACCCCATACAGAAGAATATTCCGTCCATTCAAAACATTAAATTACAGAAGAGTCCGAAACACTCTATTTTTGTTCGTGTCAAATTTTACATAATCAAAAGATTACACCAACAAATACAAATATGGCAACAAAAATATTAAGCGTGGATGATGAATCAGACCTGGAAATATTGCTTTCCCAATATTTCAGACGGCAAATCCGGAAAGGCGAATATGAATTTACGTTCGCTCACAACGGGCTGGAAGCTTTACAAAAGCTTTTGGAAACCCCGGATTTCGATATTATCCTAAGTGATATCAATATGCCGGAAATGGATGGACTCACATTATTGGCAAAGATCAATGAACTGAAAAACCCGGCTATGAAATGTATCATGGTTTCCGCTTACGGTGATATGGAAAACATTCGCTCCGCTATGAACAAAGGGGCTTTCGATTTTGCAACGAAACCGATAGATCTGGAAGATTTATCCCACACCATAGAGAAAGCCATCGAACAAGTACGCTATATCCGGGAATCCCAGCAAGAACACAGCCAACTGGAATCCATCAGAAACGATCTTGCCATTGCCGGAGAAATCCAGCAAACCATCCTTCCCCGTTTGTTTCCCCCTTTTCCGGAACTGGCAGAATATGTAGATATTTACGCATCCATGACGCCTGCCAGGGATGTCGGCGGCGATTTCTACGATTTTTTCCGGATAGACGACGAAAATATCGGCCTGGTGATTGCAGATGTATCGGGAAAAGGCGTACCTGCCGCTCTGTTTATGGCCGTTAGCCGGACACTGCTCCGGGCTACCGCCTTACGGGGAGTCCCTTCATCCGAATGTCTGACGTACGCTAACAAACTGCTTTGCAAGGAAAGTCTGGACTCCATGTTTGTAACCGTTTTCTACGGAATATACAATTACAAAACCGGAATTATGGACTACACCAATGCCGGACATAACCCACCCTACATTCTGCGGCAAAACCACCATATCGAAACGTTACCGCTCACACCCAACTTCATCGTCGGAGTCTTCGACGATATCTCGTTCGAAAACGGTATGCTGAAACTGGAAACAGGCGATACGCTGCTCATGTATACAGACGGGGTAACGGAGGCCTTCAACGAAGAACGGGAGCAGTTTTCCGAAAACAGGCTGCAAAATGCACTGAAGAACCTGCCGGAAAATCCCCAAACGAAGGATGTCGTCACAGAAATCCTCCGGCAAGTAAAAAATTTTTCAGGCAACTATCCCCAATCGGACGATATTACCTTGCTTTCTCTCCAACGGACGGAATAATAATATCAATTTAATATGAACAACATGAAAAATCAAAAAATTCATCAAGTCGGGCCGGTCTTAGACTCGATGACCAGTAATGACGAACAAACAGCTATTGTCGCATTGATAGAAAAAGGACATTCCATCGCCTTGGACTTATCCCATTGCACCTACGTATCCAGTGCCGGACTACGTGTTATGCTTTATGCTTATAAAATGGCAAAAGCCAAAGGTCAGGAAATCTGTCTCGCAGGAGTGTCCCAAGAAATAAAAGATGTCATGCGAATGACCGGTTTTGACAAATTTTTCCATTTCTATGGAAGTATTGACGAATTATCGAAATTTTAAAATCAACTGAACGATGACCGAACTTCAGTTTCACCCGATTCATGGAAGGCTCGAAGAAATTCTGACCTCATTGATGCATACCCGTGAAGTTGCGGCCCATCCTTCACTGGCCTATACAATCCGGTTAGTCAGTGAAGAAATTATCGCCAATATCATCAAGTATGCCTATTCTCAGGATTCGGAAGCTTATCTATCCCTGTATCTCTGTGATGACAACGGAGCCATCTCCATAGAATTCAGGGACGGCGGCATTCCTTTCAATCCGCTGGACAAAGCCGAACCGGATATTTCCCTACCTCCGGAACAACGGGAAATCGGAGGCTTAGGTATTTTTCTGGTGCGGGAAATGATGGATGATGTAACTTACATCTATCAGGACAGAGAAAACCGGTTGAAAATTACCAAAAAATATGCATAACCGACATTCAATTATGACAAAATCAAGTGTAAATAAATTCCGTTGGATTTCGGTTTCGTTTTGTATACTCCTGGTAGCCTGTTTCGTCTTATTCCAGACATACCGGCAATCGGAACGGGATATAAAACGGTTCATCCATGAATTGGAGGAACTGCGGAACAAAGAAAAACAATCCCAACTGATACAGCGTGTCAGTAAACAAATGGAAGAAATAGCCTATCAACAAAAGGAGATTTCTGAAAAGAGAAGGCAAGAAGCCGTCATACAAACCCATAAAGCCAACCGAATGCAGCTTCAAGCGGAAACGGAACGCGAAAAAGCGCTGACGGCCCAAATAGAAACAGAAAAAGCTTACCGGTTAGCAGACAAACAGAAAAAATTAGCAATAGAGAAACAACAACAGGCTGAACACTCCAAAAAAATTGCCGACACCCTGGCTTTTCTGGCTTTGGGACGTTCTTTGGGATCGCTGTCCGGTACACAATACCTATCCGGCAATAAGGAACTGGCTGCATTACTGGCCTATGCCGCCTGGAAATTTACACGAAAATATGACGGAGATATTTACCAACCGGCTATTTTCAACGCTTTATCCCGATCCTGTAAACAAAACCTTTTGTGGGCCGAGCATAAGGAAGCCATTACAGAAATACTCCCGATAGGTCAGCCGCCAAGAGATACTGAATCGGGGAACGACTCTTTGAAGGGTATCCTCACCCTCAGCAAATATGGAGAAATCGCACATTGGGACTATAACAGCAACCGGATATCCTCCGTAAAATTCCTGATTGCCGACCCAAATTACGATTTCCGTTCAGCACAAATACACTCCTCTTTATCGGTCTATGCCCTGTCATTTAACGGGTATATCGTCTCGGTTACAACCCCTCCCAAGGTATATCCTTTACCTGTGGGCCAATACAAGAAATTAATTTACCCGGATTCCGGACAATTCATAATCGTTGCAGCCGACAAGCTGTATTCTTTCAATTGCACAACCCAGAATATACAAACATGTTATACTCCGGATTGTTCCATTTCTTATGCCGGAAAATCCGGAAACCGCCTTTATGTTTTCTTAAACGACGGAAAGATTGCGATATGCTCACCGGACGGAAACTTTATAAAATATACTTCATTCCGCTTGGAAGGATATACCGTTACCGCCTTCTGTCCCCTACCCGGCGGAGCATTCGTTGCCGGTTGCCGGAACGGTATTATTCTCCTCTGTGACAAAGAAGGAGCTATCATCCGGAAACTTATCGGCCACCAAGCCACCGTCACCGCTATTTGCCGGCAAGAAGACAAACTCTTCTCAGGCAGTTATGACAACACACTACGCTTGTGGAATCTTCAGAACGAAAAAATCGAATCTGCCGTCATCCAAACCAATCCGAACTGGATCTGTTCCCTTTATTTATGCCCGGACGGGAAATACATTTTCATGGGAGACGAAAAAGGCATACTGCAAAAAATCCCCATTTCCCCCGATCACATGGCTGCTGCTATCAGACAAGAACTACAAAGGGATTTTACCCGCGAAGAGTGGGACTATTACATCGGCAACCAGATACCATTTGAATCTTACAGCCTAAAGACATCCTTCCCATGAAAAAGACAATCTTACTGCTGATATTGTTCCATACCATCCATGCCCGTGCCTATGAAGGCGTTCCGTTCTTCACGAACTATCCGTCCTCGGTCTACCGGGCCAACAATCAAAACTTCGATGTCCTTTGCGACAGTTGCGGAAATGTGTATATCGCAAACTTCGAAGGGATACTTCATTACGATTACTGCCGCTGGAACATTCTTTATATGCCCGGATTTTCACGGGTCACCCATCTGTACCGCAGCAGTCAGGGCACGATATGGGCGGGAGGATACAACGTATTCGGACGAATCAACTACGATAAACGCGGATGTCCCGTATTCAAACTCATCGCCTCCGATCTTGACGAACCGTTTATCGGGGAATTGGAAAATATCACAGAAACCGAAGGACATATCTATTTGAAAATGACATCGGGACAAATCTATACCGTTCAAGCAGACTCTCTGCTTCCTTTAATCTGTCACCCCTCCGAAAAATCGAATAAAAACGTCCCGAAAAATCCTGAAATAAACCAAATTCTTTCCCTGCCCAACAAATGGCAGGTACAAGCCACTGTAAATCATGGTCTGGTTGTCACCGACCTGACGGGGCAACCCCTTTTTTCGTTAAACGAAAAAAACGGTTTATGCAGCAATACCGTTTCCCGCATAGCCACCGATATGCAGGGTAACCTTTGGGGAATCACCGATAACGGAGTATTCCGAGTGTCTCTCCCCTCTGTTTTCAGTCATTACACCCCCCATGAAGGACTAAAGGGAGAAGTCATATCCCTCGTCAGGTATAAAGGCACACTATACGCCGGAACCCTACAAGGACTTTATTTCCTGGAAAACAATACATTCAGTCCTGTAAAAGGGATTACTCAAGCCTGCTGGGAGCTTTGCATATCACCACAAGAAAAATTGTATGCAGCTACCAGTGACGGCGTATTTCTCATCCGTGATCCGAATAAAATCCACAAAACATCCCAAGCCAGTGCTTTCTCACTTGCATTTACCGGAAACTCGCAATTCCTGATAGGCAGTATCGATGGAATCTACTGGCAAAATTCAATAAACCACCCCGCAAAAAAAATTTCCCAAGTGGAAAAAGCCATTCGTCTGAAAGTACAAAACGACGGTTCAATACTGGCAAAAACAATCTACGGTGAAATCTATGTGCATAGCAACAAAACGTCTTCCTTCGTCCGTCTGCCACGTAAAGCCGATGAGATAATGACGGCCTATACAGACCGAAGCGGCCGCCACTGGCGAACAGATATAAGAGGTAAAAAACTACAGGTAGATTCAGCTTCAATAGGAAACAACCGGTTAAACCGCTATTTAAAAGCCCTTCAAAATCATGTTATCCGGGTTATTTATACCGAAGACGAACGGGCGGCATGGCTGGGGGGTGATTTCGGATTGATCCGTATCGATTTACACGAAATCAAATCCCACGCTTTGGAAAAACCGTCTGTATTTATCCGCGAAATTCGTCTGAATCAAGACTCGGTATACAGAGGAGGATTCTTTCAGGAATATGTTCAAAAAACCAACCGTATGCCCGAAGAAATTCCCCGCTTTGAAAACCGTTTCCACAACATCCGCTTCTCATTTGCAACCCATGCCGCCGGTCTGGGCGAACCCAACCAATACAGATACCAATTGAACGGATATGACACCGAATGGAGTTTATGGAACAGTTTGACCGCAAAAGAATACACGAACCTATCGCCAGGCACTTACACATTCCGGGTACAAGCCCGGGATATGTACGGCAACGAAAGTGAAACAAAAGAATTCCGGTTTACTTTACTTCCCCCGCTTTATCTGAAATGGTACAGTCTGCTTTTCTACCTGTTGGCTTTGGCCGGCCTGTTATTTCTAGTATTCAAATGGAGGATGCATAAATTATTGAAAGAAAAAGAGAAATTGGAAAATATCGTCAATCAACGTACCCTTCTATTGATGAAACAAAAAGACGAAATAGAAGAGAAATCCATGAAACTGGAAGAAACACTGACAGAACTGGGAAAAGCTCAGGAAGGACTGGTACGCCAGGAAAAAATGGCAACGGTCGGAAAGCTGACGAAAGGATTGATAGACCGTATCCTGAATCCGCTGAATTATATCAATAACTTTTCCCACCTGACAGCCGGCTTATTGCAGGACCTCTATAAAAATCTGGAAGATATGGGAGAATACCCGAAAGAAGATATTTACGCAGATTCTCTGGATATCCTGAACATGATGGAAAAAAACCTGGGAAAAATAGAAGAGCACGGAAGCAACACCACCCGTATCCTGAAAGCGATGGAAGAGATTCTGAAAGATCGCAACAAACAGATGGAAAAAATGGATTTGGTTGCCTTATACCGGAAAAATATAGAATTACTAGGTAAATATTATGAAAAAGAAACCGAACGGATACCTATTTCAATCGATATCCGCTCACCCGGAGAACCGCTATTCATCGACGGAAATGCCGAACTACTGAGTAAAACGCTGATGAGCCTATTGAACAACGGTATGTATGCCATCATAAAAAAATACAATAAAAAAGAGTATTCTCCGGAAATCCGCCTGGAATTGAAAAGCGAAAACGGACAGGCCGTCACCCGAATATATGACACCGGTATCGGCATCGAACCAAGCATTCTGGACAAAATTTTCGATCCTTTCTTTACGACAAAAACAACCGGAGAAGCAGCAGGGACCGGACTATATCTCAGCAAAGAAATCATACTAAACCACCGCGGACAAATATCGGTACGTTCGGAAAAAAACGAATACACCGAATTCACAATCACACTGCCTCTTCGAAAAGAACAATAAGAAATCAGGATAAAAACAAAAAATATGGAAATAAATAATTCAAAAGAAAAAAGGATCCGGGAACTGGAAGGCCAAATCAAGGAACAGGAAAAATTGGCCTCATTAGGAATGTTAAGTGCCGGCATCGCTCATGAAATACAAAATCCGTTGAATTTTGTCATTAATTTCAGTAAAATATCCGGTCAACAGCTATCCGATTTAAGCGGCATCATCGACGAAAACAGCAGGCACATACCGGCAGACGACCGTCAAGATATAAAAGATATCCTGACCGGTCTGCAAGAAAACATGAAAAAAATCATGGAGCACGGCAATCGTGCAACCGGCATCATCCGCGGTATTTTACTCTATTCCAGAGGGAAGGAAGGTGAATTCATTCTCTCACGGGTACAACAACTGACGAAAGAATATGTTTGGCTTGCCTATCACGCAATGCGGGCTAATTACAAAAATTTCAACATAGCCATCCGTGAAAACTACGCCGAAGATATTCCTCCCGTTAAGTTGATCCCACAGGATTTCAGCCGTGCCATACTGAACGTCATGAACAATGCCTGTTATGCCGTATGGAAAAGACAGCAAAATTCTCCGGAGGCATATTCGCCCGAAATCAATGTCACCCTGGAAAAGCAAGGCGACCGATTTATCCTGTCCATCCGGGACAACGGCGAAGGCATGAACGAAGACGTAAAACAACGTATTTTCGATTCGTTCTTTACAACCAAACCGGCCGGTCAAGGCACAGGACTTGGTATGGCTATCGTACGTGATATTATCGAAAACAAACACCACGGAAAAATACAATTCGATTCGATACCGAATGAATACACCTGTTTCCAATTCATTATACCCATTATATGAAACAGACATTGCTCTATATTCTGTCGGTCTTGCTCTCTCTGCAATTAGCGGCACAAAGTACAGACAGTGCCCGGGACTCGTTTTCGAAAGCTGAAATGTGCTACAAAACCGGAAAAATAGAGGAAGCCCTTCGCCTGCTGGAAGAAAACCTACCGGCTTATAAAGATGCCATGCATACAGGAGCCTACCGTCTGACTGCATTGTGCTTATTGGCTTTGGACCGGTTTCAGGAAGCCGACCGCTATGTGACGCTATTATTGAAAGATGAACCCTATTATTACATTTCTTTACAGGATCCGGAGCGTTTTGCAGATATGATCAAAAAACACAGGGAAACCAAAATGACCCTGGTTACAGCATCACAGCAGGTAGAAACTCCGGAAGAAGCGCCTGTTCCCGTCATTCTGATCACGGAAGATATGATAAAAGCAATCGGTGCCGAATGCCTGCAAGACGTACTGATTGCCTACGTACCCGGAATATCCGGTTTGGCTTCCAACGAAGAGATGAACATCGCTATGCGGGGAGTCTATTCTTCGGGACAAGAAAATATACTCATCATGCAGGACGGACAACGGTTAAACAGCTACATCACAAATGCCATTTCACCGGATTACAGCATCAGCATGGCAAAAATCAAGCAAATCGAAGTACTCCGCGGACCGGCTTCCTCTCTTTACGGGAGTGTGGCTCTGACAGCAGTCATCAATATCGTCACCAAAAACGGTATGGACATCCGCAACGGTTCCATATCCGTCGGAGCCGGAAATTACGGCCGGTTGACTGCCGATCTGCTGTTAGGGCGGCACGATATGCAGATGGATTTTATAACCTGGTTTTCTTTGTACCGGGCAACAGGAGAACCCGTCTTTATTCCCGCTAAAAAACAATATGCCCTCTATCCAAAAGACGGGAGCATCCGGCTGGACTGCTACTCCAACTTTCCGGCTATGGATGGAGGCTTTAAGTTACAACGGGGAAATTTTTTGTTGAGTTTCAGCATGAGCTATGCCAAGAAAAGACAACCTTACAGCATGTGGCTGTTTGCATCTCCCTATTCATACGACAAATTCCGCACATTCGACGGCTCCGGTCCCGGCTATTCAAGGTTATCGGCCAGAGAACAGGCCGTTTACAAGCGGACATGGCAAAATCTGACCTTCAGCACCTCTTTCTATACAGACTGGAATAAAAATGTCAGATACGAAACTGCCGGAGACACTCTACACGACTATCCCATTCCCCCGGAACACGGTACCGATACTATTTTTCCGGAACACGGACCATTTCAATATATCCGTTGGCAGGACTTTAACATCGGTTTTAACAGCCGGGTAAATTACAACTACGACTGGGGCAAATATGGAAAAGGGAACCTGCTCGGAGGTGCAGAATGGAATCGGTATGCCCTATACGACTCCGAGTATCTGGAAGGGATGAATTTCAACGAAATTGTCCGGGTCTGGACAAACAAACGACTTTATATCGGAAATGAAATGAATATAAATATGTTTCTCCAGCTCAAACACAATCTGAATAAAAACTGGATTGTAAACGCCGGTGTCCGGTACGACTATAAAAAGCGGAAAAACGGAAAAATCCTGCAAGCGCTTTCTCCACGCTTATCCCTTATTTACATAAGAAATAATCTGAACCTGAAATGCAGTTATTCCAGATCATTTGTCGACGCCCCCTACTATTACAGAAATAACGACATGGATACCTACTCGGGAGGTGAAAATCTGAAAGCCGAATATCTGAGTTCTTATCAACTGACCTTTGCTTATCGTCACCAACCGTTTCACGCCGATATAGAATGTAATTTTTTCTACAACCGGGCCTCTCATTTTCTGTTTACGCAGCCCGAAACCCGTGTTTACGAAAACGCCGGCTCACTGGATATGGGAGGTATCGAAATCGTCACCCATTATAAAACCGGAAGAATAGATGCTAATGGCCATTTCTGTTACCAGAAAGTATTGAAGTATGCCTATTTTTTCGTCACAGACGGTTATGTGAATAATGTACCCGACTTTTCTGCCAATGCCGTAGCCGGATATTTTTGGATAAAAAAACAAAAGCAAACCTTTTCTACCTATCTGAATTTTCATTACAGCAACGGTTGTTATACCCAGGTCAGCGTTCTGGAGAACGGGATCAACGAAAAAGCAGTCAACCATACACTCCACCTGTCCGGCTACGCCGTTTTTTCCGCTACGGCCCGCTACAAATACAAAAATCTGGAAGGAAGTATCAACATCAACAATTTTCTCAATCATAAATACGAATACGGAGGAGCGATGCTCCCTATCCGACAAAAAAGCCGCTGGATATCCGGCAAAATAATGTATAATTTTTAAATCACAAACAGATGAAAAACAACATTCAAAGAATACTTTTTCAAACATTAACCGAACAAGGTAACAAAACAGCCGTCATCGCAAAAGACGGTGTCATTTCTTATCGCCAACTGGACAGTTATTCAGCCGGAATCGCACAGTATCTCAAAGAAAACTTAGCCATACCGGAAGATACGGAATTCCGGAAGATACGCATCGGAATCTGTATGAGCAGAAACAGTACATTGATTCCTTCCATCCTGGCTATCTTCCGGTTGGGCGCGACTTATATTCCGTTAGATCCGGAACTCCCGGAAAAACGCAAACAATATATAGCTGAAAACGCAGGCCTGTCTCTTTTATTGACAGATTCATCGGATAAAACGAAGGAAATTCCCGGTATCCGGCAGCTTTCCGTCGATTTATCGCAAATCCCGCAAAATTGTACCTGCGGATATATACAGGCCCGGCCCGACGACTGTGCATACGTCATCTATACTTCCGGAACAACCGGAAATCCCAAAGGCGTTCAGATCAGCTATATGAATTTAAGCACTTTTACAGAAAATCTGACGGCCCTGGAAATACATGGCCTAAACCCTGCTACCGACCGATACCTGGCTTTTGCCAGCGTCGGTTTTGATGTCTCCATACTGGAACTGATGCTTTGCCTGCCCACCGGAGGCACGCTGGTTCTCGCAAGTCAGGAAGAGCGAAAGGACATATCCCTATTGACCGAACTGATTAAAAGGGAAAAAGTGAACGTAGCTTTCCTGGCCCCTTCCCTTCTGGCCCACTTTCCCCACCTCGACTTCCCTTCTCTCGAAATATTACTTTTCGGAGCAGAAGCCATCAGCGAAAAGCTACTCGACCGGTTGAAACAGCAATCTTACACTCTGATACACATGTACGGTCCGACTGAAAATACCGTCATAAGCACGGCACGAATTGTAAATGCCCATACCCCCTACGACAACATCGGTTATCCATTGAAAGGAATTACTTGTTACGTATTGGATGAAGAGCGAAAACAAGTCTCCTGTCACATCACGGGAGAACTCTATCTGGGTGGATTACAGGTTTCTCCCGGATACATCGGAAACGAAGAAATAAATGAAAAAGCCTTTATCCTGTACCACGGGGAACGGTTGTACAAAACGGGCGACCTGGTACAAAGGATGCCCGACGGTTCGTTACGCTTTATCGGACGAAAAGACTCCCAAGTCAAAATCAGAGGATTCCGGATCGAACTGAATGAAATTATGGAACATCTGAACAAAGATCCGGAAATAGAGAAGTCTTACGTTACAGTCATCGAACAGAACGGCCGTCAACTATTGGGTGCCTACCTGCAACCGGCAGACAAAGATAACTTCCACCTGGAAGAGGTAAAAGAACGATTACGGGCTGAACTCCCTCAATATATGATTCCCAACCAATGGCAAACAGTAGACTGTTTCCGGCGCAATATCAACGATAAAATAGATACCCGTAGCCTTCCACCTTTTACCCTTACAGCCCAGGAGTATATACCGCCGGTTCATTCCGGAGAAAAGATATTATGCAATATTCTGAAAAACATGCTGGGCATTCCGGAAATCAGTGTTGAAGTGAACCTCATCAATGATTTAGGACTGACCTCACTGGATATTCTGAAGCTCGTCGCCGAAGCCAATGAGCAAGGGTGTCCGGTCACTGTACCGGCCGTTTATACCGCCGGAACAGTACGCGGGCTACTGACAGCTTCAAGGCAATGCCCCATCTATTGGTATAAACAACAACGCCCCGACAAACCGGTTATCATTCTGGTATGCGGAGCAGCCTACTTCAACCACCTCTATTTTCAGTTTGCAGACCGCCTGTATTCTCAATATGATCTTTTAGTCATCGACGCCATATACGATCATTTCCCGAAAGTAGCAACCGACACCCAAGGTTTACTGGACTATTATGTCCGGACCGTACAACCCTTGATCCAAGGACGTATAGTTTATGCGCTTACAGGCTTTTGTATGGGTGGTGAACTGGCCGTCGGACTGGCAGAAATGCTGCGCCAGTCAGCCGGGATAAATCCCAAAGTCTTTTCCCTGGACGGACAAGCCTGGCAAAATCCTGCTTTGAGTCAAAATTATCCGTTACTGATATTCCCGGGAGACTCCGAAGAAATGATCCGCCGACGGAATGAAATCACAAACACATACCTCCGAACCACGCCCAATCTCATATACCAAGGAGAAGTCGTCGTGATTTTATCCGGACTGTTTCACCAACAAGCCGGAATATCTCCCGACGAGCCCTGGACAGAAGAAAATTACCGAATATTTAAAGAAGAATACGACAATTGCGAAAAGCTATGGAACAAATACTACCCGGATGCTCCTGTTTTCCGCCTACCGACAGACCATTGGAACTTTTTCAAAGACGAATCCCTGGAACAATTACTAACTTTCTTTATCTCATAAAATAATGCAAACCGATAATTTTACAATAGGACGGAAAGAACTTCTCGTCCTATTGGTATTGACACTGCTTCTTCCTTTTCCCATCAACTGGGCCCTGGTAAAAATGAATCCATTGACCTTAATGGCAGGTGCTGACGACGTCCCGACCTGGATCAACTTCGGAGGCAGCTATATCGGCGGTATTATGGGCGGTATTATATCAATTCTCATTCTGAACAAAACGCTGCAACAAACGGGAGTTCTCCACCACGACCTGAAAATACTGCAACTCGACACCATCGTCTATACCCAGCAACAAGAGTGGCTGACCGGCTTTAAACAGGAGATGGCAGAAAACCTGAAAGCCATCGATCTATACGTACTGAACACCGTCGTCTCTTCCATCACTATGAAAAACTATACCTATGCCAAAGAAATACTGACAGAGATCAACAAAAATCTGGAATACCAAATGGTAACCGCCTCCTTTTACTTCACCACCTCTCAATTATCCCCGGAAGAACAAAAATACATGGATCTTGTCCGGCAGGTGCAAACAGAATACAGTTCTTTTATCAAAGACATTCTGTATTACATCCCTTTGGCAGAAACCTTATCTTCCCGTAAAAAACTTACCTACGACAGCCTGATGGACTATACCCTTTCCCAATACGATTATCTGCAGGAAAATACCGGCGCATCCTCCGGTCCGAAAACCGTTATTCCGCAAGTCATGGAAATCGCCCCCACCGACAACATCAGCCGCGAACTCGAACGGATCATGGAAGAACGTCTCACCGAACGCACCCACCTTTACCACCTGAAATCCGCCCTCGCCCAAACCACCCACCACCTCATCCTCTACGAAGAAAAACGCATCAACGCCATCCTCTATAAATAAAATAGGCGACTATATACCATTTTACAGTATAACACCATTTACAGACGTATTCTATTCATATACCAATGAGAATTGCGTTATCATCGGTACATGGGTAAATTCTAAAAATCTTTTCACATCGAAACACTAGCGAAGATAGGACAAAACAAAAGCTCTGCCGAAAGGGAGATTCTAACTTTGCGACTTTCTTAAAACAACAAAAATCAAAAAAACGAACAATCGTTACAATTATTTGATTTTTGAATGAAAGAGGAAAGAAAAGAAAAATCCTGTAACATTTGGATAGTTACAGGATTTAGCTTGTTGTGTCGCTTTTTAGCTTTTCCTTTCAGTGATCCAGGCGGGATTCGAACCCACGACCTACGGCTTAGAAGGCCGTTGCTCTATCCAGCTGAGCTACTGGACCAACACTTTTACGGTTTGGCGGTGCAAATATAGTTGATTTTCGGACGAATACAAACTTTTGTTTCAGTTTTTTTGCAAACTACAGCATATCAGGATTTTATTTTACGGGGAGAATATGTATTTTTGCAGCTTCAATCAAAAAAACAGCATGGAACATCCTGTAAAAGCTAATTTCTGGGCATTGAGTCCTTTGTTTATATTTCTCGGCGTGTACTTGATTACCTCATTGATTGTCAATGATTTTTACAAGGTACCTATTACGGTGGCCTTTGTCATTTCTTCGGTGGTGGCCATACTGATGACGAGAAGGGAAAAATTAAGCGACCGGATTGCCCGCTTTTCCGGTGGAGCGTCGGATAAAAACATCATGCTGATGATCTGGATTTTTATCCTGGCGGGAGCATTCGCACAGTCGGCCAAAGCAATGGGTGCCATTGAAGCCACCGTCAATCTGGCATTGCATATCCTCCCGGACAACCTGCTACTGGCCGGTATTTTTATCGCCGCCTGTTTTATTTCCCTTGCCGTAGGCACCTCGGTCGGGACCATCGTAGCCCTAACACCGGTAGCCGTCGGGATTGCAGAAAAGACAGGAATGGAATTACCGTTTATGGTAGCCATTGTGGTAGGCGGCGCTTTTTTCGGCGACAACCTTTCCTTTATTTCGGACACCACCATTGCTGCGACGAAAACCCAGGGATGCCGGATGAAGGATAAATTCAAAGTCAACAGCATGATCGTCGTACCTGCGGCTGTGCTCGTTCTGCTTTTCTATATTATTGAAGGGGTACAGGTACAGGCTCCGGCACAAATCGCAGAGATCGAATGGGTAAAGGTTATTCCTTACATTGCCGTGCTGGGAACGGCTCTGGCGGGTATTAACGTCATGCTGGTACTGTTGCTGGGAATCGGTATTACGGGATTGATCGGGCTTTGTACTTCGGGCTTCGATCTGTTCGGTTATTTCGGAGCTATGGGAACCGGTATCACCGGCATGGGAGAACTGATCGTTATCACTCTGCTGGCAGGCGGAATGCTGGAAATGATCCGGTACAACGGAGGTATTGCCTACATTATCGAACGCCTTACCCGGCATGTAAGTTCCAAACGGTTCGCCGAATTGAGTATTGCAGGACTGGTATGTCTGGCCAACTTATGCACGGCCAACAATACAATCGCCATTATTACAACGGGACCGATAGCCCGTAATATTGCCGAACGTTTTCACATCGACCGCCGGAAATCGGCCAGTATTCTGGATACATTCTCCTGTTTTATCCAGGGCATCATCCCCTACGGCGCCCAAATGCTGATTGCCGCCGAACTGGCCGACCTATCGCCCCTGGCTATTATACGCTATCTGTATTATCCGGTGCTTATCGGTATTTTCGGACTTTTGGCTATCGCTTTCAGATACCCGAGACATTATTCCTGAATCAGAATCCGCTCAAAGCCCTTTCGTATTCAGCCAATGCCACTTTATACTGATAATAAGCGGACACGACATTCGTATAAGCCTGCAGCCAGGTTACCTGTGCCGAAAGCACATCGATAACCGGCAGTTTTCCTTCGTTATAGCTAAACGTATTCAATACCAGATTGTCGTGGGCGATATCCAGAGAAGAAGAAACAATCGCTACTTTTTTCAGGGATTCGGTCAGATTCACCCAGGCATTGTTCAATTCAAGGCTGATCTGATCGGACAACTTACTCCTTTCCAGCTCTTTCATCTGTTCCTGTACCTCACTGACCCGCACATCCTGCCGCCTCTTGCCCCAATAAAACACCGGAATATTCAAATTGGCAAAAGCAATGGTGGAAAAGCGCTTATCTCCGTCGATATTGATCAAGGTCGTTCCCCATTTTTCTTTTATACCGACAGCCAGATTCGGTAAATAACTTGCTTTCATCAAACGGGTCTGTACCCGGGCCAGTTCGATATCCTGTTCCGCCATCAGGTAATCGGGACGCTTTTTCAGGGCTACATCCACCTCCTGACGCAACGGAAGCGCCGAGATATGCTGTATCGAATCAGCCAGCCCTGTATCCGTATCGGCAGCAATTCCCATCATGATATTCAAGGTCTGCAACGAGGTCCGGTAATTGGTGGCACTCGTATTCAATTGCACTTCCGCTTCTTTCAAACGCGACTGCACCATCAGTACATCCGTTTTACTGATAGCGCCTTCCGTAAAGCGCTTACCCACGACATCGAACAATTCGCTGACAATATTTACAAACCGGTCAGCGATATCGTACAGGTTCCGGTTCGCCACTACCGTCCAGTAATTGACATCGGCCGCATACAAGATATTGTCTACGGTATATTCCTCTCCCAGGCGGGCTATTGCCTCCTGCAAACGGGCGGCCTCGTATTGCTTGCGGACGGCACTTCCTGCATAGATATTCTGTACCAATCCGGCCTCGGCACTATAATTATCGTGTTTCAGGTCGGTACCCGGCATAAAGGTTACATTCTCAATCTGGTAGGAATAACTGCCGGTGATATCGACCTTCGGGAAGAAACCGGTCTTTACGCTTTTCAGTGCGTATATCGCCGCATTAACGGCTTCCTGCGACTGCTTTATCTCCTGATTATAGTCAAGTACTCTCTGCCGGTATTGCTGTAATGTCAGAGATTGCGCCCGGCTGCCGGCACTCAGGCACAATAATAATCCGATCCATAATATATTTTTCATACTGATTTTTATTTAAGTCTGCCGCCCCTGTTTATATTTTTACATACTCTTTACACAATATGCCTCAAAGATGTTAAGATGTACCTACATCATTTTTTTTCACTTGCCGATATTCTATATATCAAACTATAGGTAACCGGCAATACAATAATCGTCAGCAAGCTGGCTACCAGCAAACCACCCATAATACCTGCCGCCATACCACCGAACATCGCATCGAACAGCAGCGGCAGCATACCGAGAATGGTTGTTCCCGAAGCCATGGCCACCGGGACAATTCTGGACTTGGTAGCCTGTATAACCGCATCCAAAGGCATCAGGCCGTTTGCCTGCTCGATACCGATCTGATCTACCAGTACAATTGCATTCTTAATATTCATTCCCACCAGGCCGAGCAGACCGAGCAAGGCAAAAAAGTCGAACATCCGCCCCAGCAACAGCAAACCGAAAACCACGCCGATAAAAATCAGCGGCACCATCAACAGGATGACCACCGGTTTGCGGTAAGTCCGGAAAAGCAATAATAAAACGATAAACATCAGAATAAAAGTCAGAGGCATATTGGCTGCCAAGGCTTGATTGGACTCCACCTGGCTCTCATCTTCCCCGAAAAATTTCATGGTGTATCCCTGCGGGATCTCTATGCTTTGCATTTCCGACCACAATTGCTGAAAAGCCTGTTTGGTATTGGCCCCCCGCTTGGGATCACACTGTGCCATCATAACCCGGTCGCGGTTATAGCGTTTAATAACATTGTAGTTATAATTCAAATCGAAACGATCAATAACCTGTGCCAGCGGAACGACATTTCCGGTTGCAGAGAATACCGGCAAAGTACGCATATTATCCAGATTACCGGCATCGAAATTCTCTTCTTTCAATAAAATAGGCATAAACAAATCTTTCTCCCGGTAATCTCCCAGCGGTAAACCATTGGTCGCAATTTTCAAAGCATAGGCGACAGCCTGACGGGTTATCCCCAGGCGCTGCCCTCTTTCCTGCGAATACACCGGTTCCCAAACCGGAACTTTATTACCCCAGCTATTACGGATATCGGTCACCCTATCATTTTGCCGCATAATGCCCATAGCCTGTTCTGTCAATGCTTTCAGCGTATCTATATTCTCTCCGATAAAACCGATCTCAATGGCGGCTTCTACAGCGGGAGACAGTTTGAACAAAGAAGAACGAATGAGCAGATTGGGATAATTATGCCGGACATAAGTATTCAGGCGTTCTTCCATCACTACTGTGTAAGATTTGTCTTTTAATTCTATCAGTATGTTACCGAAATTCGGCTTCGGTCCGAAAGAGGTACTCGCCAGATAATAACGCAGCGGAGAACCGCCGATCGTCGTCGACACATTCACGACTTCTTCCTGTTGCATCAGATACTGTTCGATATCCGTAAGCATTTTTTCCGACTCCCGGATGCTATAACCTTCAGGCAAAAAACAATCGGCCCGAAAATAGGGTTTGTCCATATTCGGAAAAAAATTCTGCGGCATCAATCCCATGATGATCATGGACACGACAAAAAGACAAACGACAACGATCACCGTTACGATTTTAAAACGGATAAGTTTTCGTAACACCCGGGCAAAACCGTTGTAAAAACGGGTATCATAAGGGTCTTTCCCCCCGGTATCTGCTTGTTTTTTTAAAATAAAACTCCCGAACAACGGGGTCTGGGTCAACGCCAGTATCCAACTCAAACCCAACGATACAGCCAGCACCACAAACAAAGGTTTGACGATTTCCGCTACGGCCGAAGGTGCCAGATACAAGGGCAGGAAAGAAAAAACGGCAATCAGGGTAGCCCCCAGCAATCCCCATTGGGGAATCGTTGCTCCCCGTATCAAAGCTTCCCGGCGTCCGATACCCCGGCGAATCGCTATCTGGGCATTGTCCGTCACTACGATAGCATTATCGACCAGCATCCCCATGGCAATGATAAATGCTGCCAGTGAAGTACGGTTTAGCCCGACTCCCATAAATTGCATGATCAACAGGGTACCGCCGATCGAAAATAAAAGGGAAGAACCGATCAGCATCCCAGCCCGGGCTCCCATCACCAGCAAGATGATAAAAATCACAATTGCGAGCGATTCCGCCAGATTAAGTAAAAAACCGTTATTGGCTTCCCGGGCTATCTGATCTTCCGGATACAAGGTTACCAGGTCAATGCCGACGGGCATTAAAGGCAGCAATTGCTGCAACTTCTCCCTCACCGATTCCCCGGTTTTAACCACGTCTTTCTCCGGTGCCGTAGCGACACCGATTCCGATCGCCCTTTTTCCATTTACCCGCATCAGACTTCCCGGCGGATCCATATAACCTTTTTCGATAACGGTTATATCTCCCAAACGAATTTGCCGTCCGTTGTCCGTTACCACCAATTGATTGCGGATATCGTCGAGCGTTTTATAAGTCCCTTCTGCCAATATTTTCAACTCCAGATAACCGGCCCTTTTTTCCCCGGTATTTATCAACGAGTTTTGGGATTTTATCGTCTGCATCACCCCGTTCAGATCGAGTCCGGAATTGGCCAGTTTAGACATGGATATAAACATATTCACCACCTCCGTTTGCTCACCGTAAAGGGCCACTTTCTGTACCCCGTCCACTGTTACCAGTTCGGTTTTTATCCGCTGTCCCCACTCTCTTAAATCGTGGTATGAAAAACCTTCCGAAGCAGTCAGACCGAAATAAATTCCAAAAACGTCACCGAAGTCGTCCGATACGGTAACTCCGGAAGCCCCCTGCGGCAATTGGGGCTGGATATTAAGTACTTTCCGCCTCAGCTCATCCCACATTTGGGGCATCTCACCGGGAGGCGTCGCCGGGTCGAGTTCGATATTGATCTTCGACATCCCGTAAAACGATTCCGACTTGATCTTATATACCCGCCGCATCGACTGTATCTCCCGCTCGATAGGCTCGGTAATCAGTTGCTCGACTTCCTGCGGTGTTGCTCCCGGGTACCGGGTAATCAATACCGCCGATTTTATTACAAAAGGGGAATCCTCTTTTTTACCCAGGGATTCGAATGCCAATATTCCTCCGATCATCAATATCGCCAGGAAAAAATAAATGACCTTCGGATTGTCCAATGAATATTTCGGAATATTCATACACTTCAATTTATAATCAAAAAACCGTTAATTCTGTTGTCAGTACATCCACTTTCTGCCCTTCTGTAATAAAATTCATCCCGTCCACCACGATAACATCTCCATCCTGTAAACCTTTTGTAATTAACACATTATCACTACCGAACAAGGAACCGATTGTAACCGGCAATGCGGTTACAGTGGAATTTTCCGGGTGATAACGCCAAACTGCTGTCTGTTCGGTCAGTGGATCCATAAACACGGCACTCAATGGAACGACATAATGATCCGCTATCCGATTATCCGTCCTCAGATTTACCCGGACAGAAAAACCGGGATAAACGGGATATTTCGTCTTATCAAAAAGGGGATCATCGAGAATCAGTCTGACCGGAATCCCTGCTCCTCCCGGCGAGGCATCCACAAATTCCTGCACCCGGGCCTGAAAGCGCAGTCCCCGGTAAATATCAAATTCAACAGTCACCTGCATCTGCTCACGGGTAAGCCCGACACTCGTCTCGGGCAAAACAAACCACACCGTCAGCTTATCCGGATTGACCAATCTCACAATTCGTTCCCCCGGTTGTACTTTCTGGTAATTTTCAACATATTTTTGTTCGATAAAGCCATCGAAAGGGGCATACAAACGAGTATCTGACAACGCTTTTTCCGAAGCCCGGTATGCCGAACGGGATTGTATATAGCCGGCCTCCGACATCTCGAATTCCTGCTGCGAAATCGCCTGCATTTCCAATAATCTCCTGTCTCTTTCCAAACGGGAACGGGCCGTAATATAAGCGGCTTTATTGCCGTCATTCTGCAACTGATAATCGGTAGGATCAATCGCCGCTAACAGAGTTCCTTTTTTCACCGTCTCTCCGGCATCGATATTCATCTCCACCAAAGGACCGCCGACTTTAAAAGCCAGATCACTGAATTCTTCAGCCGCCACAATTCCGGTATATACTTTATCTAAAGCACCAGGCAAAGCGACGGTCCGGACCCGGACAGGACGTACGATATCCTGATAGGATTTGCCTTCATTACGGCTACAAGCCGGCAGTAGATACAACAAGGCAATAAAATACAAGAGTTTCATAGCGGGTAGTGTGATTTTCATCGTATAAAACCGTTCCCGGTAAAACCGGATTCAGATCGTATAATGTTACCACCTTATACGCCCGCTACCATAAAATAGTTTGAAAAATAGAAAAGAAAAGTTTTCAGATACGCCCGTATTTTCGTTTCCTGACGAACCAGAAAATACCCCCACCCATCAGTACCAAACCGAGAGGCAGCAATAAATTCAACATCTCCCAATAGGTACGTTCCCCCTTTAAACGGGTTTTATCCAAAAGATAGAGAGAAAGGTTACGTCCCCGCAGAGCCATCCACCCTTCATCGTCACAAAGGGTATTGATGCAATTCAATATAAAATCACGGTTACCGTATACGCGGCCGCTGTATTCGTCATAGCCCAACGGAATTGTACGGGCATTCTCCCCCGTTCCGTATACCTTATTTCGCAAAACATCAGCATCGGCAATTACAATCATCCGGTTATAACCGCTTTCCGGCTTAAATTCAGCTTTTACGGCATCCCCGAACCGCCGTCCATAACGGTATACGGATTCGAAACCGCCTTCCAGCATCACGGCGACGGGCAGATAGCGCTTATTGAACCGATCCTCCGTCATCTTTTCTTCCGTGATGGACAAGGACACCGGACAGGGTGTTTTCATTGCAGCAGCATAGCGGGAAGAGGCAAGCAACACACTTTTTTTCAATCCTTCTTTTCCGCCTACCGTGTCTATCGTATTGGCATAATCGACACGTACCGGCTGTATACCGGCAGTCACCGCATTTCTTTGGGGTATCAGCAAAGGAGAAAAATACCAGGGAGCCGGACTATATTCCGGCGTATTCCCATGCATACCCGTCACTACAGGCACCAACACACAATTCCCATCCAGTAAAATGTCGGGATTGATCCGCACCCCGTATTTAAACAGCATATCCTCAATATGGAGAGGCCGGTACACGGCATAAGTCGTTTCCTGCTCTTTCAATACATCGTGATTAACATCCACCTCATCGATACACCACAATATACGCCCACCATTCATCACATACTGATCCAGAATATATTTATCTTTCTCCGGAAATTCCTTTGTCGGTCCGGCAATAATCAATGCCCGGTAATACGATAAATCGGCTGCCAGGGTATCGGGACTCACAAAGTCGACCCGGTAGTAATAAGCCAATGTCCGTGCTATATCCTCAACCTCCTTATAAGGTAATTCCCCGTGACCGGTCAGGAAAGCCACGGCTTTTTTCTCTTTACGTGTCACCAGACGCAAGGCCTTGGTCAATTCATATTCCAAAGCTTCGATAGAATGGTTGATATTCTCTTCTGCCGCATATCCCGGAACGTTTTGCAACAAACTGAGACTGACTTCCGTCGAATCGTCATACACCAGCAAACCGGGAAAGATAAATTGCTGGGAAAGGGTCTCGTCCTCCGTCGTCCGGCTGAGGTTTACCGGCATAATCCCCCGTTCGGCAAGATAACGAACCAGTTGTTTCTGTTCTTCCTTGTCCTGTATTTCTGCCGGATTCGTCACCGAATAGCGCAGTTTATTCCCCGTAATACGCCGGAATTCTTCCAGCATACGGGTCGTAGCATATTGTAACTTCTGCATGCCGGGAGGCAGATTTCCTGCCAGAAAAATATCCACACCGATCCCCCGGTCTAAATTTTTGAGCAGTTGACGGGTATTTTCAGACAAGGTATAACGTTTATCGTCTGTAATATCGGCCCGTATATACAGATGAACAGCGGCTACATTCAGCAACAGCAATGCCGGTAGTACATAAACCGCTTTCCATTTTCGGGCACCGTGATATTTCCGTACCGTAAGCCATATAAAAAAAGCAACGACAGTCAGAAAATAGGTAACGTCTTCCAACGCAATTACCCCCCGGGACATCGGTTCATAATGGTAATTTACACCCAGTTTCAATATAAAGTTCTGAAATTCGGACAATGCGGGTAAATCACTCAGAAAATCGAATCCGGACAACAATAGGAAGGACAATACCAATCCGTATAAAAAAGCCACGATTTGGTTTTCCGTTACCGAAGAAGCCCATACGCTCGCAGCAACATACATAGCAGACAAAAATACAAGGCCGATATAGGACCCTATAATTCCACCGACGTCGATATGTCCTTCCGGCTGTGCCAAGAACCACAAACTGAGCGGATATATCAGGGTCGGCAATATTGAAAACAAGACCAGTAAAAAGCCGGATAAATATTTAGCGGTTACAATCCGGAGAACGGAAACCGGACGGGTAAGCAATAATTCCAGCGTACCCGTTCTTTTTTCCTCTGCAAACAAACGCATACAGAGTACGGGTACCAGAAACAAATACAATACGGGAGCCAGTGAAAAGAAAGGTTGAAGATCGGCCAGGCCGCTTCCGGGAATGTTGTACATTCCGGGAATTATCCAAAGAAACAAACCGTTCGCTACCAGGAAAAAACACAATACGACATACCCCGACAACGAGGCAAAAAAACCCTTTAACTCCTTCCGTATAAGCTCACGCATAATTTTTTATCAGTGGTTCAGCATTCCTGCACTACGCAACTTGATTTCCGTCAAAATTTTCTTGGTATACAAAGGAAAATCACTGTTCAGCATCCACGCATAATAGCCCGGTTGTTCCTTCAACACCTGTTCCACCGGGATACCTTTATTTTTACCGAAATTGAAAACTTCCACCCCCTTATCATTGTATACAATAAATCCGGCAAAATCGGCATTGTTGTTCTGTGTCGAAAATTTACTTAAAAATTCAACATTATTTTCCAATTTCTCGTTATAACGATCCAATTGGGCTTTCAACACTTCATAAGTAGCAAAGGTATCGGCAGCAGCCGTATGTGCATCTTCCAGACACTTGTCACAATAAAACCGGTAAGCAGCGGACAATGTCCGTTGCTCCATTTTATGAAAAATCGTCTGAACGTCTACAAATTTCCGTTTCCGCATATCAAAATCCAATCCCACACGCAAAAATTCCTCTGCCAACAAAGGAATATCGAAGCGATTGGAGTTGTATCCCCCCAGATCACATCCTTCGATATAGCGAGCCAATTCCTTAGCTATTTGCTTAAAAGTAGGGCAATCTTTCACATCTTCGTTCGTAATGCCATGTACCGCAGTTGCCTCTGCCGGGATAGGTATTTCCGGATTCACCCGCATGGTCTTTTGCTCTTCTTTTCCGTTCGGATAAACTTTAAGTACAGAAATCTCGACAATCCGGTCTTTGGCTATATTAATACCCGTTGTCTCTAAATCGAAAAATACAAGAGGATTGGCTAAATTCAATTCCATAATATCAATTATTCAGAAGATTACAAACATATTCCCTCTTCCGGTTGCCATCTGCAAATCCGGATTCCCAACCGGAGTGGCCTCTGCTTTCCGGTTATGCATTCAAATCAGGAATATTTATAAGAGTCGTCCGGTCTCCCAAACGACTCTTTCTGTTTATTCAAAAATAAATTCCTTTTTATCAAACCATCATCGGCATCAACAGCATCAGCAAATCTTCCCCGCTATCTTCATTTTCGAAGGGCAGGAACAAGCCGGGCCGGGTAGGATCGGACAATTCCAAAACAACATTTTCCGATTCTATATTGGCCAGAATTTCCTGTACAAAAGGAGATTTAAAACCAATAGCAATCTCTTCTCCGTCATATTGGCAACTCAAAGTTTCATGACCGGACATGGAATAATCGACATCCTGAGCGGAAATCGTCAGTTTACCGCCTGACAAATCGAATTTCACCAGATTACTGGCCTGATTAGCCATCACAGATACCCGACGCAAAGAATTGTATAATTCTTTTTTCTCGATAATTACTTTCTTCGGATTATTCTGCGGGATGACCGAATTATAGTTCGGGAAACGTCCTTCAACCAAGGTAGAGGTCATTCGGTAATCTCCGAATATAAAACAAGCCATTTTTTCATTGAAGGAAATCTGCAAGGCAGCATCATCTTTGGGCAGAATATTTTTCAGCATCAAAGCCGGCTTTTTCGGCAATATCAATGAGTACTGTCCGTTTTCGCTCTTGGCATCGAAACGTTTATATCTGACAAGTTTATGAGCATCGGAAGCTACGAAGGTAAAATTATCTTCATTCATTTCGATCAGAATGCAATTCATCACCGGACGCAAATCGTCATTAGCCGTTGCAAAAATCGATTTTACGATACCGTCAAGCATCAGGCCGCATTTGGTTTCGAATGTGGTATTTTCTCCTTCCGGGGCTCCCTGTATCGGATAATCTTCAGCACTTTCCCCCCGCACGGAAAACTCCCCTTTTTCCGAAATGATTCTCACTTCATTCGTTGTTTCGTCGATATCGAATGTCAGAGGTTGCTCCGGAAATTCCTTCAACATATCCAGCAATATCTTTGCCGGAATAGTCATACGTCCTTCCTGTTCCAGACTATCCAATTCGATTTTCGCTTCCATGGTCGTCTCCTTGTCGGAAGCCGTCGCATATAAAACACCGTCAGCAGCAACCAACAGGATATTATCCAAAATCGGCTGCACCGGTTTTCCACCGATTACTTTACTCACTGCCTGCAAACGGGTAAGCATTGTATTACTTGATACAACAAATTTCATATGTTATATTTTATGTATTAGTATTATCCTTTAAAATAAACGCCTAAATTAATGCTTTTTTTTCTCCCTTTGAAATTTTCAGGATTTTTTTTAGCCCATAATTTCTTCAACTTCTTCGACGGTGATAGGCGTTCTCCGATCTCCGAGTACACGGCAACCGTCTTCCGTAATCAAAACATCGTCCTCCAGGCGAATTCCTCCGAAATCTTTATAAGTTTCGATCTTATCATAATTCAGGAAATCCTTGTGTAAACCTTTTTCCTTCCATTGATCGATCAAAGCGGGGATAAAATAGCATCCCGGTTCGTCTGTTATAACAAATCCCGGCTGTAATGTTCTGCCCATACGCAAAGAAGACGTTCCGAATTGTTTGACCGGGCGGGTTATCTCATCATACCCGACATAAATCTGCCCCAAATCTTCCATATCATGTACATCCAAACCCATCATATGTCCCAAGCCGTGAGGCATAAACAAGGCATGCGCACCGGCAGCAACAGCGGCATCCACATCTCCCTTCATCAGTCCCAGATCTTTCAGTCCCTGTGCCAACACCTTACATACCTCAAGATGCACCGACAAATAAGTGACTCCCGGACGGGACAACTCCAACGCCCGCTGATTACTGTTAACGACAATATTGTATACATCCTTTTGGCGGGCACTGAATTTACCGTCCACAGGTACGGTACGGGTAAAATCGGAACAATAATTCATGTTGTTTTCCGCTCCCGCATCAGTCAGCATCATCCGGCCTTTCTGTAATATCTGGCTATGGTCATGGTTGTGCAACGTTTCTCCGTTTTGGGAAAGAATCACCGGAAAAGAAACCATACTTCCGTATGAATTGGCAATACCTTCGATCAAACCGGCAATATACTGCTCCTTAACTCCCGAACGGCAATTCCGCATGGCAGTTGTATGCATTTCATAACCGATATTACATGCTTTCGTTATTTCATCGATTTCGCACTGTTCCTTGACAGAACGCAGAGCAACAACAGCTTCGATCAATTCGAGAGATGCATAAGTTTTCAGCAACGAATGATGGATTCCGAGCAAATCTTCCAGCATCTGCATATTCCGGTACCGGTAAGGAGGCAAAAAATGGATTTTCCGCCCCTGTGCAATCGCTTCTCTCAACATATCTGCCAGCTTGGCAAAAGGCCGGGTATTGGAAATGCCGACGGCTGCCCCCAACTCTTTTACCTTTGGTTGCGGTCCCATCCAGATGATATCATCCATATCCACATCGTTGCCGAACAAGTAATCCTTATCGTTATCTACATCCAATACACCTGCGAATCCCGGCATATTCAAACCGAAGAAATACAAGAATGAACTATCCTGACGGAATCTGTAGGTATTGTCCGGATAATTGGCAGGAGCTTCCCCATTACCCAATATTAATATCAAACCTTCCCATACCCTCTCCCGTAACTCTTTTCTTCTCTTTTTATAAACATTTGCTTCAAACATGGCTTTATATTTTTAAGTTAATTATTTTCCGAAAACTGAAATCGGAACCGACCTGTAAACTCACCGGCATTCTGAAAACAACAATCCTTTCTATACCTTTTATAATCTACAATCCAATTCTATAATCCCCAATTTATAATCGTAAATCATAAATCTGAAATCGTAAATCTAAAATCGTAAATCAAAAATCATAAATCGTCCTCCTTCTTTCTACTGTCACTTTACAAATCCGCTAAAGAAGTACTAAGATAAACAATAAAAAATAATGTTTACAATTTTATCCGTAAATTATTCAGGCGCATGGCCGAATTCTTTGCCGGGGTATCGGCAGCCCTGACCCGGCAACGATGCCAGTTTTCAGAACCGAGCGGATAAGACGGTAAAGACAACTCATATGTATTCAATACTCCGACAGGCAAAATACTGTAACAAGATTTTTTTCTAAAACGGTTATACACCTTCAGCAACAATTGGTTTCTTCCTTTTTCCAACGGCAACAGGACAAGCTCGGTATCGCCGGTCGCCTTACGGGGAGAGATATGAGCCGTCAGGCAGTTGCCGTTCAAATAAACCTGTATACCGTCCCCACTCCCGATTTCAACCGGGACGACCTGTTTTTTATCCGACTCAATTTCCTGCAATACAAGGATGGAACTACGCTCCCGGGCCGTTTTTTCATATCGTTTACCGTAAACAAAACCGGGGATATGCGCCCATCCGTCAGCAGTATCTATGGGTACACCGATCTGCGGCCGGCTCCCGAACACACTTCCCGAAGGTTTACTGTAGACATTTCCCCACTTTACTCCTTTTACGCTCCGCTTCTCCGCCAATTTTCCTCCCTCGAGCAAAATCTCCCGTTCCTGTCCGTCAATTCCGACCTGTATTTTCCGGCCGGCTTCCTGACCTGTATAGTAAATCAAAGGACGGACATCCGTTTTACGGCTTTTAAAAACCCAGTTATAGGCAATCGTACTTTGAAAACCGGTGTAATAATCGATACTGGAATAAGCATACTCCGGAAAGGCATGCAAAGGCATCAGTTCCCGTTCCCCGGCATAAGGAGATAACGGTTCGATTTGCCAGCCGCTTTCAAGTTCCAGACAAATGACCTCTAACGGACTGTCGGAAGGCCTGTGTCCTTGTCCGTAAAGTCGCCACTCTCCTTTTTCGCGGGCAAACGCAACGTCACCCCCTCCGATACGAAAAGCCGATACGATATTTCCCCGCAACCCGTTCAAACAAACACTGTTCAAAGCCACCGAAGGATCAACAAACAGATACATCCGGTTTCCTTTCACCGTTATATCTTGCCAGGCATATTGATCTTCAAAAGGATTCGGCTGTGTTCCATAGATCCCTTCCCCGTATTTTTTCAACCATTTCCCCATCTTCTCCAATACATCCTTTTCAAAAGGTACGACACTTCCGTCTCCTTCCGGACCGATATTGAGCAGATAATTCCCACCGCGGCTCACCACCTTTACCAAACTCCGGATTTTTTCATCTGCCTTCTTTCCGGGATCCCCTCTTTCCTGCCAGGAACGGTATCCCCAGGTCTCCTCAAAGAACGAAGCAGCAGTCTGCCAAGGCACTCCGATCTTATAATCCGGATATTCATTATCCGCCATCACGCTAAAATCACTGCAATCGTTCCCCAAGCGTCCGCTAATCATACAATCGGGTTGCAAGGAATCCACCAAATCATAAAGCCCCCGGCTTTGCTCCGGCGTAAGAGAGCCCATATCGAACCAAATTTCCGAAATTTTTCCGTATTCCGTCATAATCTCCGTCACCTGTTTCCGGTTAAAAGCATAATGTTCCGGCGTCAGCGGATCAGCATTGTGACTGGATATCGGATAAGCCTGCGGGAAATGCCAGTCGATCAGCGAAAAGTAAACGCCGAAACGCATCCCTTGCCGACAGCAAGCCTCGGCCAATTCTTTCATGACATCCCGGGCAAAAGGAGTCGCATCGACAATATTGTAATCAGTATACCGGCTATGGTACATACAAAAACCGTCGTGGTGTTTGGAAGTAAAAACAATCGATTTCATCCCGGCTTTTCTAGCCAGTGCGACAACACTGTCGGCATTCCAATGCAACGGTATAAAACGATTTGCCACAGCCGCATACCAATCTCCGAAGATTCCGGCATGTGCCTGAATTTGTTCACTATACCCTCTGGTCACAGGCTGTCCGTCCCACACACCTCCCAATTCGGAATACAGTCCCCAATGAATAAACATGGAAAATTTCTGATTCATCCATACTGAATCCGGTTTATTTGCATAAACCCCGGAAGTGAATAACAATAAAATAATCAGTAATCTCATAGTTGTATAAATATTTCATCCGCAAAATTACAATTCAAAAATTTTCCCTGCTGCTTCCTGCATTTATCCGGCTATAAAAGTAATAATAAAAATTTGAAGATGTAAAAACAGAAAAATATGGGAACGGGAAATTAAAAAAGTAATGTACCGGCGGTGAAACCGGATAAAATCGTATACCTAAAATCAAAAATCGCAGATCATGAAAAATCTACATTTAAATTTTAAATTTGGTACACGAACACCTTTCAGCAGAACAATTTAAAACTATAAATCCAACCTCTGAAATTAAAATCATTACCGTTTCCCGAAAAAAAAGAAAAATTTAAAAATATCTGTTCTTTTTTTTTTGGTAATCGCAAGAACAATCAGTAATTTTGGTCACAAATTGCAGGTAAAACGTTTCCGATTCTTCTTGAATGCGCGAGGTGAAATATGTTATACAGCATAATTATTTGAAAATCAAATACATTAAAATAAAATTTATTTATTCATTAAATTTATTATCATGACGCCGACTCATATTGAACACATTGGCATTGCAGTTGCAAGCTTGGATGAAGCCATTCCCTTTTACGAAAAAGTATTGGGATTGAAATGCTATGCCATCGAAGAAGTCAAAGACCAAAAAGTAAAAACAGCCTTCTTTCAGGTAGGCCAAACCAAGATCGAATTGCTGGAATCTACAGATCCGGAAGGCCCGATCGGTAAATTTGTAGAAAAGAACGGTGGTGGCATGCATCACATTGCTTTTGCAGTTGAAGATGTTGCACAAGCATTAAACGACGCTGCAGAAGCCGGTTGCCAATTGATCGACAAAGCACCGCGTGGTGGTGCTGAAGGTTTGAAAATCGGCTTTTTACACCCGAAATCCACAAACCGGGTATTAACAGAACTTTGCGGTAAAAAATAATTATAAAATCTGAAAATTTAAAAATGTAAAAACATGAAAATGAAACCACTTATACAGCGGATGTCATTTTCATGTCTTTACATTTTTAAACGATCACATTAAATACTATTTATGATGACAAATCAAGATAAAGTAAAAAAACTGATTGATCTTCGCGCGACAGCGAAATTAGGCGGTGGTGAAAAGAGAATTGAGTCACAGCACAAAAAAGGCAAGCAAACTGCCCGCGAAAGAATCGAAATGTTATTGGATGAAGGTAGTTTCGAAGAATTCGACATGTTTGTAACTCATCGTTGCAATAACTTCGATATGGCGAAAACCAAATTCTTAGGCGACGGTGTCGTAACCGGTCAGGGTACAATCGACGGCCGCCTGGTTTTCGTATTTGCACAGGATTTCACCGTATTCGGAGGTGCTTTGTCGGAAACACTGGCACAAAAAATCTGTAAGGTAATGGATAAAGCTATGATTGCCGGTGCTCCGGTAATCGGATTGAACGATTCCGGTGGTGCCCGTATTCAGGAAGGTGTAACTTCATTAGCCGGTTATGCCGAAATTTTCGAACGTAATATTCTGGCTTCCGGTGTAATTCCTCAGATTTCCGCTATTTTCGGACCTTGTGCCGGCGGTGCCGTATATTCTCCGGCATTGACCGACTTTATCCTGATGACTGACGACACATCCTATATGTTTGTTACCGGCCCGAAAGTTGTCAAAACGGTAACGGGTGAAGACATCAGCACGGAAGACCTGGGTGGTGCCAGCGTACATTCTACCAAATCAGGCGTTGCTCATTTCCGCGTAGAAAACGAAGAAGAAGGTATTATGATTATCCGGAAACTGTTGTCTTATCTGCCTTCCAACAACCTGGAAGACGCTCCGATTATTGACTGCAATGATCCGATCGATCGTTTGGAAGACACCTTGAATTCCATTATTCCGGACAATCCGAACCAGCCGTACGATATGCTGCATGTAATCGAAGCCATCGTAGACAACGGTGAATTCCTCGAAGTACACCGCAATTTCGCTAAAAATATCATCGTAGGCTTCTGCCGTATGGGCGGTATTCCGGTAGGTGTAATCGCCAACCAACCTAATTTCCTGGCAGGAGTTCTCGATATACAGGCATCGCGTAAAGCAGCCCGTTTCGTACGTTTCTGCGACTGTTTCAATATTCCGATTCTGACCCTGGTCGACGTTCCGGGATTCTTGCCGGGTAGCGGTCAGGAATACGGCGGTATCATCATTCATGGCGCTAAACTGTTGTTTGCTTACGGTGAAGCTACTGTACCGAAAGTTACCGTAACCTTACGTAAATCATACGGTGGAGCACACGACGTGATGTCCTGCAAACAGTTACGCGGAGATGCCAACTATGCATGGCCTTCTGCCCAGATCGCCGTTATGGGAGCATCCGGAGCTATTGAAGTACTGTACGGTAAAGAAGTAAGCGCAATTGAAAATGCAGAAGAAAAAGCTAAATTCATTCAGGAAAAAGTAGATGCTTATGACGAAGCATTTGCCAACCCTTATCAGGCTGCTTCTTACGGCTATATCGACGATGTTATCGAACCGCGCAACACCCGTTTCCGTGTGATCCGTGCATTCGAAAGCCTACGTACCAAAAAAGTCGTCAATCCGCCTAAGAAACATAGTAATATACCTTTATAAAATAAAAGCATATGATAAATTTAATCACGCTCTCTGCAGATGTGATCAGGGAAGCCGGTGGATTCACAATTTCTATCGTAAGTATATTCGTGGTATTTATTTCTCTCGGAGTGCTGGTGTTCATCTTTATGTCTATTCCGAAATTACTGGAATTAAACATCAGGAAAAAACTGAAAAAATCCGGTGTACCGGAAGAGCAAACGAATATCAACGTGGAGGGAGATGTAAATGCGGCTATTGCTTTGGGATTACATATGTATTTCAATGAATTACATGATGAAGAAAGCAATATCATCACCATACATACCGCACAGAAGCAATACTCCCCCTGGAGTTCTAAAATCTACGGTGTACAAAATCAACCTGTAAGAAAGTAATAACGACAAACGATGAATGAGCATAAATAGAAAACAATCGTTTTTTCTGCTCGTTCGAAGTTTTTGACAAACAAAAAACGATGAAAAAATATAAGTTTAAAATAAACGGCCAGACTTACGAAGTAGAAGTAGGCGAATTCGACGGAACCAACGCAACAGTTTCTGTTAACGGTACTCCCTATCAAGTAGAAATGCAGGGAGAAGAGAAAAAAGCAAAAACTCCGGTACTTGCACGTAAACCTGTGGTTAACAAACCGGGAGAAGGAGAAATCAAGAAGACTGAAAGTAGCGGTGCTTCTTACAAAATCAACTCTCCGCTGCCCGGAACGATCAAAAAAGTCAATATTACGGTCGGTTCTGCTGTCAAAGCCGGTGATTGTGTTATGATCATGGAAGCGATGAAGATGGATAATAACGTTATAGCAGAAAAAGGCGGTACGGTACAGGCCATCAAAGTAAAAGAAGGAGATGCCGTTCTCCAGGGCGATACATTAGTAGAAATAGCATAATTACACTGTATATGAACAAATTTATTTTCATTATGCTATCTTTTCTGTTTGTGGCCTTAAGCGGAAATTTCTGCCTGGCATCGAACGGAGGTAGTTTAAAAGAACAACTCGTCCATGGAAAATGGATGAACAAAGCTGACGGTTACATACCGAAGGCGATCCGCGCGGCGGATTTAAAACCCGATCAAAAAGAGCGGAAAGTTGCCCGCTACAAAGTTTACAGTTTCAATGACGATGGTACGTTTACGATGGACTCCATTAAACAACGTTATACCGGAGACTGGAGACTGGAAGGCAGCACAGTGATCATGACGTTCAATCCGAAAAAGATTACTGAATTTTCTCCGAATCTGGACCCGAATGCTTCCGGAACCAATTACATTACCCACGACATCATGGTAAATCTGGGTAACCGGACAGCAACACTCCAGGGGGATATGCTGAATTTCGGCACACCCTCACAGAATGCCTACCATAATTCCGATGCTATGGCCGGAATGAAAAATTTCTGGGAATTCACCGGATTTGCCAATGCTACAACAGGAAATCTGATCATGATCGTCGTAGCCCTTATTTTTATCTGGCTGGCTATTCGTTTCGATTATGAACCGATGTTGCTGATCCCGATCGGTATGGGTATCATTATCGGTAACATTCCATTCTATATGGGAGAAGCATTCAACCTGAAATTAGGTATCTACGAACCGGGATCTGTACTGAATATCCTCTATTCAGGAGTTATCAACGGCTGGTATCCGCCCTTGATCTTCCTGGGTATCGGGGCAATGACCGACTTCTCGTCTCTGATTTCCAATCCGAGACTGATGCTATTGGGAGCTGCGGCCCAGATCGGTATTTTCGTAACTTTTATCGGAGCTTTGTGGTTAGGCTTTGCACCACCAGAGGCCGGAGCTATCGGTATTATCGGTGGTGCCGACGGTCCGACGGCTATCTTCCTGTCATCGAAATTGGCTAACGGTGTAAACATGCTGGCCAACGGCGAATTAGTCAAGAACCTGATCGGTCCGATCGCTATTGCAGCTTATTCATACATGGCTTTGGTGCCGGTGATTCAACCGCCTGTAATCAATTTACTGACAACCAAGCACGAAAGAAAAATCAAGATGCGTCCGCCGCGTTCTGTCAGCCGCTTGGAAAAACAATTGTTCCCGATTATCGGTTTATTATTGACTGCGTTCATCGCACCGTCGGCTTTACCGTTGCTGGGTATGTTATTCTTCGGTAACTTACTGAAAGAATCTACGGTAACCAATCGTCTGGCAAATACGGCCAGCAATGCTTTGATCGACACCATTACCATGTTATTGGGTGTTACCGTAGGTGCTTCGACTCAGGCAGATGTGTTCCTGACAAAAGACTCCATCCTGATCTTCGGTCTGGGAGCTTTCTCGTTCGTAATAGCAACCGCCAGCGGTGTATTGGTCGCTAAGATCATGAACTGGCTGTCGTCGAAAAACAATCCGATCAATCCGATGATCGGTGCTGCCGGTGTATCTGCTGTGCCGGATAGTGCCCGTGTCGTTCAAAACATGGGATTGAAAAACGATCCGAGCAATTATCTGTTGATGCACGCCATGGCTCCGAATGTTGCCGGTGTAATCGGTTCTGCCGTTGCTGCCGGTACGTTACTGAGCTTCCTGATGTAAAAATCCAGGTCTACTACATAAAAAAACGCCTCTTTTCGAGGCGTTTTTTTATTCTTTCCATGCAGCCTTACCAAAAATGCGATAATCCAGTGAATAACGTCCCCCTCCTATAAAGAAGAAAAAGACATAAACAGCCAGATACATGACAGCCAACTCTTTTGCCTGAAAAGCATCTCCTCCATGTATGACAAATACAGCTACAAGCATATTAAAAATCAACGGCAAAGCAACCAAACGGGTCAGTATACCGAAAATCAACAATACCGAACAACCGACTTCCGCCGAAACTGAAAGTAACAAAGATACCATAGGAGTTACTCCCAGCGGATCGGGAAACGTATTCATCAACGAACCGAAATTCGCCAGTTTAACTCCGCCATGAGTCAGCATCATTATCCCGACAAACAAACGCAGCAAAAATAAAAACGCAGAAACACCGTTTCCTTTCAAAGGTGTCCCATACAAAAAAAAGCTTTTCATAACTATAACGTATTTAATGATCCTATATTTTTTAAACGTATACGAAAAAAACAAAATATTTGTTTTCAATATACACCGATTTAAATTTCAGATTAAATAACTCCGATGACAAATCAGTTTGTCAAACAATTTAAAATTTACAATTTAAAAGCTAAAATCCACAATATATAATATATTTTCTATCTTTATCCCCGAAAATCAAAATGCAATAAACATGAGTATTCGTGGTTTTGGAAGTGATAATTTTTCAGGAGTTTTACCGGAAGTATTCAATGCTTTGAAAGAAGCCTCTTACGGACATCAACATTCATACGGAGAAGACAAATATACGGCTAAAGCCGTGCAAGATTTCAAAAAAATTTTCGGAGAAAGTATAGACGTATATTTTGTATACAATGGTACGGGAGCCAATATTGTCAGTCTCTCGGCTTTCGCCCGCTCCTACAATGCCGTGATATGTGCCGAAACAGCGCATATCAATGTTGACGAATGCGGTGCAATTCAGAAACAAGCAGGCTGCAAATTATTGACAGTTCCGACATTTGACGGAAAGCTGAATGTAGGATTGATACAGAATCATATGCATGGCTTTGACGACCAGCATCACTCCCAGCCCAATATTATTTCGCTCACCCAATGTACGGAACTCGGAACGGTATACACCCCGGAAGAGTTAAAAGAAATATGTGATTTTGCACATGCCAACGGCTTATTCGTGCACATGGACGGAGCACGTTTAGCCAATGCCATAGCTTACCTGCAATGTGACCCGACGGACATCACGACAAAGGTAGGCATTGACGTCCTTAGTTTCGGCGGAACCAAAAACGGTATGATGTTCGGAGAAGCCGTTATTTTCTTCAACACCTCCGTATGCCGGAATGTAAAGTACATCCGCAAACAAGCGATGCAACTGCATTCCAAATCCCGTTTTATCGCAGCCCAGTTCTCCACCCTATTAAAAGACGGCCTATGGTTGAAAACGGCAGCACATGCCAATCGGATGGCACAAAAACTGGCTAATGAAGCCGCTTTGATTTCCGGCATCAAAATCACCCAAAAAGTAGAAGCCAACGAAATTTTCGCCATCATCCCCCGAAGTAAGATTGCTGAACTGCAAGAAGAATGCTTTTTTTACGTATGGGACGAAAATGCGTCCGAAATCAGATGGGTATGCTCTTTCGATACCACGGAAAGCGACGTCATCGAATTTGTCAATCTATTAAGGGAGAAATTACTGTAATATCCGGTTATGGAGCGTATTCTCACGCCGACAGAAGACGGAAGTATGACTTTATACATTCCGGAATTGAACGAACATTACCACTCGATCCACGGAGCCATTCAGGAATCCCGGCACATTTTCATCCGGGCGGGTTTGGAGTACTTCCTGGAAACTCATCCGGATTCGATAAGCCTGCAAAATCCGTTACATATACTGGAAGCAGGCTTCGGTACCGGACTGAATGCCTGGCTGACTTTAATCCGTACCCGGGAACTACAATTGCCGGTGTGTTATCACAGCATTGAAAAATATCCATTGGCAAGCGATGAAATCGCCTCCCTAAATTATTCCAACTTTACCGCACCCGCAGAACAGGAATTGTTTAACGAATTGCATCGGTGTCCGTGGGAAACGGAACAATCTGTTTCCCCATATTTCAAACTATACAAACACCGGGAAGATTTCCGGAACATTCATTTCCGGTCACAATTCAATATCGTATATTTCGACGCATTCAATCCGGACGTACAACCTCATCTTTGGACAGATGCGGTATTCAATCGCTTCTACGAAGCCCTGAAACCCAACGGTATATTGGTAACTTACTGTGTAAAAGGCATCGTAAAGCAAGCCCTCCGGAATGTCGGTTTTCGTCTGAAACGATTACCCGGTCCTCCGGGAAAACGCGAAATGTTACGGGCGGTCAAACTTTGACTGCTACCGAATTTATTTTCCGATATAGTCCAATACGTTTCCAACTAATATTTACCTTGCAACACAAAATAAATTTCATGAACCGTCAAGAAATAAAACAATTACTCGACGAAAAATATTCGGAATATTGCAAATCGGATTTTTTCATAGAAACTGACCCGATCCAAATACCGAAAATGTTCGAAGAAAAAGAAGACATCGAAATATCCGGATTTTTAGCCGCTTCTCTGGCCTGGGGGCAACGTCCGACAATCATCAGAAAGTGCAGGGAACTCATGCAATTGCTGGATTATGCTCCTTATGATTTTATTCTGAACGCTACCGAAACGGATTACGAGCGTTTTACCCATTTCAAACACCGTACATTCAACGCATACGACTGCTGCTATTTTTTACATGCATTGGCCCATATCTACCGGAATCTGGGAGGGATGGAAAAAATATTTACCGATTCGTTCCGTCAACACGGCGACATGTTAAAAGTATTGAGCGACTGGTACAGACTGTTCACAATCCATCCGGCCGAAAAACGGGTTTTGCGGCATATCGCCAATGTAGAAAAAGGCTCTGCCGCCAAACGCATAAACATGTATATCCGTTGGATGGTGCGTAAAGACCACAGCGGTATAGATTTCGGACTCTGGAAAAATATCCCGGCTTCGGCTCTGCTTATTCCTCTCGATCTGCACACGGGAAACGTCAGCCGCCAACTGGGCCTGCTCACCCGCAATCAAAACGACGCACAGGCCGTTTTGGAACTGACGGAACGTTTACGCGAATTCGATCCGGCCGATCCTATACGCTATGATTTTGCCCTCTTCGGACTCGGAGCATTCGGAAAACAGAATATTTAGATTTATAACTTCAGCTTGCCCTGACAAAAACCTAAAATCAATCAATACTTGCCGTAATGTACTTTCGTTTCGTCCCATTTATTTTTCGGACTATGCGGGATTGCCGGATATCCGATAGGAATGACACATAGGGAAAGAATATGGTCGGGTAAACCGATTTCCTTTTTTACAACAGCCATACGGTCGTCATACGGATAAGTTGCCGTCCAGACAGCTCCCAGTCCAAGTGCTTCCGCCGCCAATAAAATATTTTGAGTAGCCGCAGCACAATCCAGATACCAATAAGAAGATTTGGTTGTATCCCCGCATACGACAATAGCCATGGGAGCATCTTTCAACATTTTGGCATAAGGCAAAGCTGCCGCCATAGAATCCAAAGCTGCCCTTTCCGTTACAACGACAAATTCCCAGGGACGGGTATCTTTACCGGTAGGAGCAGCCATTCCGGCTTTCAGCAACAAATCCGTTTTTTCTTTTTCTACCGGCTTCGGTAAATATTTACGGACACTTTTACGGGCAAAGATATTTTCCAGAGCATCCTGTGTCTGAAACGTTCCTTCTTTTTTCTCTGAATTACAAGCTACCGTCATCATCATTAAAATAAGACCTGAAACAATTAAACTCGTTTTCATTATAATAAGTTACAGTTAATCATATAAGACCATTTTAGATTTCCATTGATTTGACTTAACCAATTGAAGACTAAACTTTTAGCGAATTATTTGAGAAATAGAAGTAACGATTTAGCAACCGTGCGAATTTCAGCGTTTTGCATTGCTATGTTGTCAAATAACTCTTTCAGTTGTAAATATAATATCTTTTTCCGAGAATGCGAAATAAATATTTTGAGAAATACTGATTTGTAAAAAACGAAGAGATGAAGCAATTTGTGAGGCTGTACAGGTATTCACTTCTCCTTGTCACAGTGCAAATTCTTAGGGAAAATCATCGGTCGAATAATAAATATCTGTAACTTTGTTTACGGCAACAGAGTGGTATTATATCTGTAAACCTTGCAATTAGGTAATTCAAGTTTATAGTTTCTATGGTTGATTTTTAATTTATCAACAAATATTTTTTATGGAAGAGCTATTTCGACTGATACGAGATGAAAACGACATTGACAAAGCCTCGTCTCTGATTCGTTCGGGTTACATGCTGGAACCGTCTTATAAGGACGAATACAATTCCAGTCTCTTGTTTTATGCTGTTTGTCGAAAAAGCCCGGTATTGGTAAAAACACTGGTAGAAAAAGGCTTTGACGTGAATGACCGATTGCCCGGTGGTGCGACTCCCTTGATGTATGCGGTCAGGAACAATGCAATCGGTATTGCAGAATACCTGCTGGAAAACGGAGCCGATTTGTCTGTCGGTGGCAAACATATACTGGATATAGTAAAAGATAAAACGATTAAACTATATCTATCTGATTTATAAACCTTATAAATTACAAACGATTATGTCAATGCATGCAATAGAAAGTTTGGTGGAATATTCCGTAATAACCGTGGCCACCACTTCGCCTGTTCCACCTTTGGCACAAAGTATTTGTTACAGTCTTTATCATTTTCAGAATCAACTGGACTGCGGGTACACGGTCTTACGGGTCCGGGATGAATTGGAGCAGCTTGGTTATCTCTCCCTTCTGTCGCCGGAGCAATTGCCCGAACCAGAGCGTAGCGAAGCAATGGGGCTTGTTGCAGAGGGCGGTTTCTTGAAAGATGATACTTATGTGGACTACCGTTCCGGAAAATGTTGTGTCACCGCAGGGTCTGCATTATGGAAAAAGCTACTTGACACGGGTGTTATTCAAGTGTCGTCCGAGGAGGAATTGCGGCTGCTTGACCCTTTAGAATTGGCGGAGCAGATTGCACCACTGGCTTCCAAGGCACTTGCCCAAGGTGATAAGCGGGGAGCCGACACGCTGGGACATTGGTATGCGTTCTTTCCGCTGTCGTGCGTGGTGGGAGGTTTTGACGATGACAATGCCCCCGGACCGGAAAGAATCCAAGCCTTGCTCCGGTTGCTGGCAGTTCCCGAAGCGTTTGAAGTGGCAGCAGCTTACGGCAATGAGCTGGATGTCGATTATGAAGAAGAGGAAATGTCTTTCCTTGCCGGTTGGGAACAGCCCTATCATAAATGGCTGAAAGAGTGCAAAACAGACGATAAACAACTGCAAGAAAAGGAATTAGACTCATTTTACGGACAGGTAATGTATCAATATATTCAACGTCACAATTTTGAAGAAGCAGACCGTTATGCATCTATGATAACGGATGAATATAATCGTTTGCTCCATCGTTGCATAGCCGGTTATGCTTGCCACCAATGGCTGACAACGCAGGAACCGGGCACGTTGCCTCCGTCACGCCTACTCTCTCTCCCTGAGGTCAAAGAGGGGTTTGAACGCCTGAGTGGACTACCCCTGCCCGAAAAAGACCTTGCCACATGCCGGGTTTTTCTGTTACAGACACTTGGGTTGTTGGGCGACTATCCGGCTTTCATCGGAATGCAGCAATCCCTGTTTACGGAAGCCGTCGAGAAACTGGAACAATACCCCGAAGGAGAGACCAAACAGATGCAGCAAATCGCATTGTCCATCAGCTATTACCAAATACTATACACCAATCTTCCGGACGATTATTCCTCCAAAAAAGGATGGATGCGAAAAGGCTTTTCCGGATTGATGGAACTACCCGATGCCAAGCGGAGATGCGGCGAACTGCTCGCTGAAAATCCGCAAATGGCAGATACGCTGCACGAATACATGGAACAATGCGACACCTTGATACAATATCTTAAATAAAAAGATAATATGGGCTTCGTCTTCAAAAAAATTAAGATGGTATTGCCGCTGCTGTTAGTGGCGGCATATGTTTGGGGACAGGCGACGGATGCAAAGAATTTCACCGTTACGCCACAAACCGTAATAAGAACCAATTTGCCCAAACTGTCTCCCTGCTTGTTTGAACTGCAAGACATATTGAGAGAACGGTTCGGGCAAAGTGCTATCGTAGGAGGAATGCGGGCAACAGGAAATTCGGTTATCGAACTTTGGACAGATGTTGAATTGGAAGGGGAAGCCCATTATATACTCGATATATCAGCAAAAAAACTCTCCATCAGAGGAGCTACGCAAAAATCTATTCAATGCGGATTGAAGGCCTTGGACAAAATCTTACAGGAGGAAACAAGCAATACGGCGAACAAGCAAATAGCTCCTCGCCGTATTGAAAATGCATCCGACAGCATTTGCCCCTGATAGCTTGTGTCTATCCCATCAATGTAATTTCTTTTATCTTGCCACCTTCAATAGCGGCATATAGGAAATGTCCGGCAAACGTATCGTCCGTGTCTTGAAAGAAAAGTTCCAATTTGTAATGGGCGAAATTCCGTTTACGATGTGTTTATTTTACTTCTTCCTTCGCCTGTTTGTAATAAGGCAAACGTTCCTCCAAATGCCGACATACGAAATCATATATTTCATCATCGTTGAGTTTACTGACGATCGGACGTTTCTGTTTCCCGCGAATCAAGCGTTCCACAATCGTATCGACAGGCGTATTGATAAAAATCGTATGTCCCTGAGCGTTCATATATTGCATATTGTTGTTAAAACAAGGAGCACCTCCGCCGGTCGACATCACAAAATCCCCATATAGCTCACAAACTTCCTGCAAATAACGGGTTTCCAACTTTCGGAACCCTGCCTCCCCTGCTGCTGCAAAAATTTCCGGGATAGAACGTCTTTCCCGATCGACAATATAAGCATCCAGATCGACAAAACGAATTCCCAATTCCGCAGCCATTTCCCGCCCCCGACGGGTTTTCCCGCAAGCCATATACCCAACCAGAAAATATTTCATTATTCGAACTCCAGCTTCATCTGTTCTTCATTATCCGCAATCTCGGAAGGATTGGTCACCTCAAATTCCACATCGGCACTGATTTCATTTTCCTCTTCAATCACCAAAGGCGTTGTTTCCTGTATCCGGTCGACCTCGAAAGTCGTCAAGCGCTTGCCTCTTGCCTTAAACGATTTTTCACCGATAAATTCATCCGCCTGTATAACCTCAACCGGACGGGTCGCATACTTCCCTCCGAATACAATTTCAAACCGGGGATGCCGCTCGCTACTCAAACCTACCAGATAAGATCCTTCGGCTTCTCCGATAAACGAAAATACTTTATTGCTTTCTTCAAATTTAAAACGCTTCAGGTAATAAAAACCTTGTTCGGCATCAAAAAATACAACCGACCAGACCTTATGCGGATCGAATTTTTCAAAAATAATATATTCTTCCTCATAATGGTTATTGAGGTCAAAATCAGTCGTATAGTATGTACCGTTCTTATTAACGACCAGAATACGGTCCTCTCCCTGGAATTCTCCCAGGTATTTTCCCCGGTTATCCGTATTCAGCCGGCGTACATCCTCATCCAGCCAAATTTTGCACCCGCCCAAAGTAGAAACGCCCTTTTGTACGACATTGATTTTATGAATATCGTTTTTCGACAACAAATTTCCTTGCGAATCCCGGCCTTTGATCGCCAAAGCCGCAAAATCATATTCGAACACCAGTTTCTTCAAATTGGGTTTCGGTTTCAGGCACACTTTAATCACCTCCGCTTCTCCGTTCGGGTTAGCGGAAAAATGAATGATACGGGAACCGGCCGTTCCTTTTGTCACATTGTAAACCTTATCCCGGGTCACACCCGTCACATTAAACCGTTTCACATAATATACACCGTAACGTCCGTCCCGGTAAGCGACGTTGTATATTGTACGTTTATCGTTTTTCTTGAATACATTCACATACAAAACATCCTTACCCACAAAAATCTTGTCAGCAACTTTCGTGACATAATAGCTACCGTCTTTTTTGAAGATGATCACCTCATCCATATCGGAACATTCGCAGATAAATTCATCTTTTTTCAAGGCTGTTCCGATAAATCCTTCTTCCCGGTTTATGTACAATTTTTCGTTGGCAATCACAACTTTAGCCGCTTCGATATTCTCGAAACTCCGGATTTCAGTTTTCCGTTCCCGTCCCTTGCCGTATTTTGCTTTAATACGGGTATAATAGGCTATCGTATACGGAATGATATGTTCTATATCGTGCCTTACCTGTGTCACTTCATCCTCGAGTCCCTGAATATATTGATCGGCTTCTTCGGAATTGAATTTGAGAATCCGCTTCATCTTGATTTCCAACAGCCGTTTGATATCGTCATCCGTCACCTCCCGGTATAATTTCGGTAAAAACGGAGTCAAACGCTTATGCACATGAACAATTACATTCTCTAAGGTAGGACTTTCCTCAAACTCTTTGTCTTTGTAAATACGTTCTTCGATAAAAATCTTTTCCAGAGAAGCAAAATGTAATTCTTCCAAAAGCTCATGAAGCCGGATTTCCAACTCGAGTTTCAACAGAGCCACCGTATCGTCTGCCGATTGGCGGAGAATATCGGAAATCGGCATAAAACAAGGCTTCTCGTCCTCGATAACGCATGAATTCGGAGACACCGACAGTTCACAATCGGTAAAAGCATACAAAGCATCGATCGTCTTATCCGAAGATACACCCGGCGCCAGATAAATCAATATCTCCACATTGGCAGCCGTATTATCGTCAATTTTTTTGATTTTTATCTTGCCTTTATCATTGGCTTTTATAATACTGTCGATCAGGGTTGAGGTCGTACGTCCAAAGGGAATTTCCGTAATCCGGAGGGTTTTATTATTATTGTCTTTCTCGATTTTCGCCCGGATTTTTACCGCCCCTCCCCGCAATCCGTCATTGTATTTTGCCACATCAATCATACCACCGGTCGGAAAATCGGGATATAAAACAAAATCTTCGTGTTGCAGATGTGCAATACAGGCATCGATCAACTCATTAAAATTATGAGGCAATATTTTCGAAGCAAGCCCCACAGCGATTCCTTCCACCCCCTGAGCCAAAAGCAAAGGGAATTTTACAGGCAATGTCACCGGTTCCCGGTTACGTCCATCGTAAGAAAGCTTCCAATTCGTCGTTTTGGGATTAAATACGACATCCAGGGCAAATTTAGACAACCTCGCCTCAATATAACGGGGAGCTGCAGCACCGTCTCCCGTCAATATATTCCCCCAGTTTCCCTGACAATCGACCAATAAATCTTTTTGTCCCAATTGTACAAGGGCGTCCCCGATAGAAGCATCCCCATGCGGGTGATATTTCATCGTATTTCCGATGATATTGGCCACCTTATTGTAACGCCCATCGTCCATTTCACGCATCGAATGAAGAATCCGGCGCTGTACGGGCTTCAAACCGTCGTTCACATAAGGCACAGCCCGCTCCAATATAACATACGAAGCATAATCCAAAAACCACTTTTGATACATACCGTCCAGATGTTGTATCGAACGTATCTTCCCGTTTTCCTCTGTATGCTCCTCCGTTTCTCCCGGAGACGTTGATATTTCAAAAGCCTCCGGCTGCGAACCTTCTCCCCCTGCAACTTCTTCCGGAGTCTCCTTTTCTACGGAGCCTTTCAGGCTCTCGTCCGTTGACTCCGGTTGTTGCTCTTCTCCGTTAAAATCGACATCGATGATATCCTCTGCCATGCTGGTTTATATTGTAAATTTTCAATTTTAATTATCTCAACTCGTCTTTCTCGATATACAGGTTCTCTATGATGAAATCCTGACGCTCGGGGGTATTTTTTCCCATATAATACCCCAACACCTCATCGATGGAATCTCCTTTCGTAAGCCTTACCGGTTCCAGACGTATATCCTTACCGATAAAATGCTGAAACTCATTCGGAGAAATTTCCCCTAAACCTTTAAAACGGGTAATTTCAGGCTTCGGACCTAATTTTTTTATCGCCGTTTCCCGCTCGGTATCGGAATAACAATAGCGTGTTTCCTTCTTATTTCTTACCCGGAATAAAGGCGTCTGCAAAATATACACATGTCCGCTTCTTACCAGATCAGGAAAAAATTGTAAAAAGAAAGTCAGTAACAATAACCGGATATGCATACCGTCCACATCCGCATCCGTGGCGATGATAACATTGTTATAACGCAAATCCTCCAATCCGTCCTCGATATTCAATGCCGCCTGCAACAAATTGAATTCCTCATTCTCATATACGATCTTTTTTGTCAATCCATACGAGTTCAGAGGCTTTCCTCTCAAACTGAATACGGCCTGAGTATTGACATCCCTGGATTTTGTAATCGATCCGCTGGCAGAATCCCCCTCTGTAATAAAAATAGAAGATTCGTTTTTCCGCTCGTGGTTGGAATTAAAATGTACCCGGCAATCCCGCAGTTTCCGATTGTGCAAACTGACTTGCTTCGCCCGTTCCCGGGCAATCTTCTGAATACCGGACATCGCTTTCCGTTCTTTCTCCGTCTCTACGATTTTCCGCAGCAGCAACTCTGCCGTGTCCGGATTACGATGCAGGTAATTATCCAATTCTTTCGTAACGAAATCCATGATAAAATTCCGTACGGTCGGTCCTTCCGGTCCTATATCCTTAGACCCCAATTTTGTCTTAGTCTGGGATTCGAACACCGGTTCCTGCACCTTGATACTGATGGCTCCGATAATAGAAGTCCGGATATCCGATATATCGAAATCTTTCTTGTAAAAATCCCGTATGGTCTTCACCACAGCTTCCCGGAAAGCATTCAGGTGGGTTCCTCCCTGTGTCGTATGCTGACCGTTTACAAACGAATAATACTCTTCGCCATATTGCCGTCCGTGAGTCATAGCCATCTCTATATCATTTCCCCGTAAATGAATAATAGGATAAAGCCCCTCCCCGCTCATATTCTCTGTCAGTAAGTCATACAACCCATGCCTGGAAAAATATTTATGGCTATTGAAAACGATCGTCAAACCGGTATTCAGGAATACATAATTTTTTACCATCGCTTCCAAATACTCGGCAATAAAATGATAATTCCCGAAAATATCCTTATCCGCCAGGAAGGTTACCTGCGTACCGTTCGGCTCATTTGTCGGTTCAAGATCACGCTCCTCTACAATTTTGGCCCGGCAATACCGTACATACTTGGTCTCCCCGTCCCGGAACGATTGTATTTCGAAATTTTCAGACAGAGCATTGACGGCTTTAATACCGACACCGTTCAAACCGACAGATTTTTTAAAAGCTTCAGAATCGTACTTGGCACCGGTATTCATCTTCGAAGAAGCATCCACTAATTTACCCAATGGAATTCCCCGTCCGAAATCCCGGACAACGACTTTACGGTCTTCAACTGTGATAAGGATTTCCGTACCGCATCCCATTGCAAACTCATCGATAGAATTGTCTACTACCTCTTTCACCAAAATATATATACCGTCATCCGGAGCAGAACCGTCTCCCAATTTTCCGATATACATCCCGGGACGTAAACGGATATGCTCCTGCCAATCTAAAGTCCGAATCGAATCTTCTGAATAATTTTCTACCATCTTTCACAGTTTTGTGCAAAAGTAGTGATTTTAATGCAAAAAAAAGAATTCTTATCCGGACAGAACCGATTGTTTCGCCACTTTTTTCAAGAAAAAAATTGTAAAAAAAAACTTATATTTGTTCCGTAATGCCAGACGATCAAAATCCGCCGAACATGTATAATAAACTGATTTTTACGATATTATTCAACATACTATTCTTTTCTGTCTTAACCGCTTCGATAAAAGACATTTATCTTCTCCCCCAACCCCGGCAAATCCTATTCAACAATCAAAAATTCCCGATCGGAAAAATACAACTATCGACACCGGTATTAGCTGAAGAGCTGGATTCATTATTCCGGGAATGCGGAGGCAGAATCGTCCCGAAAGCTTCTCTGAATGTCGTCGTCCGCATCACAGACAGTTTACCGGATATAAATTTAAATCCGGAAGAAGGCTATACGTTATCCGTCACCCGTAATCGGATATACATTCAGGCAACAACCTCCACCGGGGTCTACCGGGCTATGCAAACGTTACGTCAGCTTAAAAAATACGGACAACCGTATTTTACAGGCTGTACAATCACCGATTGGCCCGCTTTCCGTATCCGGGGCTTTATGCACGATGTCGGCAGGAGTTACATTTCCGTAGAAGAACTGAAACGGGAAATTGCGATGCTCGCCCGATACAAAATCAATGTCTTTCATTGGCATCTTACCGAAAATCAGGCCTGGCGACTTGAAAGCCGCCTGTTTCCCGCTTTAAACGACAGTTCGAATATGACACGTATGCCGGGGAAATATTATACACTGGCAGAAGCCCGGGAACTAATCGGTTTTTGCAAAAAACACCACGTATTATTGATCCCGGAAATCGATATACCAGGACACAGCGAAGCTTTTAAACGTACATTCCGGCACGACATGCAAAGCCGGGAAGGAAAAATCATCCTCAAACTGCTATTCAACGAAATTTGCGAAAATTTAGACGTTCCCTATTTGCATATCGGCACCGACGAAGTCTCTTTTACCGATCCGGACTTCGTCCCCGAAATGATTTCCCACATCCGCACAAAGGGGAAAAAGGTTATCTCATGGAATCCGGGATGGACATACCAACCGGGAGAAATAGATATGACACAGCTCTGGAGCTACCGGGGCAAAGCCCAAAAAGGCATCCCGGCCATTGACAGCCGCTTTCACTACCTGAACCATTACGATATCTTCGGCGATCTGGTTGCACTTTACAACAGCCGCATTTACAACTGCAATGAAGGCAGCGACGATATTGCAGGAGTTATCCTTGCCATCTGGAACGACCGGCTGGTCGTCCCGGAAAGAAACATCATACTGGAAAATAACTTCTATCCGGCCATGCTGGCCATTGCCGAGCGTTCCTGGCTAGGAGGCGGCCATGAATACTTCGATGGGAAAGGTACCATATTGCCTGCCGATAATACTCCGGCATTCATCGACTTCGCCGACTTCGAAAAACGTATGTTATGGCACAAAGAACATAACTTCCGGGAATATCCTTTCGCCTATGTCCGTCAAACCGATATCCGGTGGAACATTACAGACCCATTTCCGAATGAAGGTGACCTTTCCCGGAGTTTTCCCCCGGAACAGGCATTACAAACACACTACCAATACAAAGCCCAAACATATAATGTACATCCGGCAATCGGCGCAGGCATCTATTTACGTCATGTTTGGGGTACACTGGTTCCCGGTTTTTTCTGCAATCCACAGGAAAACCATACGGCCTATGCCTGGACATGGGTATATTCGCCTAAAAATCAGGAAACCGGATTATGGGTAGAATTTCAAAATTACGGACGTTCGGAAAAAGACCTTCCTCCGCTTCCGGGTAAATGGGATTACCGGGAAAGCCGTATCTGGCTCAACAACGAAGAAATACAACCTCCGAAATGGACGGCTACCCACCGTACCCCTTCCAATGAAACAGCTTTAGGCAATGAAAATTGCGTCGCCAGACCTCCTCTGATCGTAAAACTGCATAAAGGATGGAACAACGTATTCCTGAAACTCCCCATAGGACGCTTTTCCACACCGGAAATCCGTTTGCAGAAATGGATGTTTACAGTCGTATTCGTCACTCCCGACGGCCGGAAAGCCGCCGATCTGATTTATTCAGAAAAAAATCCGTACTCCGGAAGTAAAATACGCCCAACCGGAACAAATAATGTATCCCGAATACGATAACGATGGATTATATCCGACCGGTAAAAGCTATTTATTTATCAACATATCATTGCTTTATCTTATATCAACGAATAATGAAAACGATTTTTCTTTGTCTCATTTTTTTATTTTACCTGTCGGCAATCTATGCCGGACAAAAAATCAAAGTAAGCTGTATCGGCAACAGCGTAACTTACGGATATCTGCTGCCCGAACGGGAAGTAAACGCATACCCGGCACAATTGCAGCGGTTATTGGGAGAAAAATACGCCGTCGCCAATTTCGGTAAAAGCGGGGCGACACTGTTACGAAAAGGACACCGCCCATATACCGAGCAGGAGGAGTATCGCCAAGCCCTGGAATACGCAGGAGATATGGTTGTTATCCACCTGGGACTGAACGACACGGACCCCCGTAACTGGCCCAACTACCGGGACGATTTTATACGGGATTACACCGATTTGATCGCATCGTTTCGCAAAGTCAATCCCCGTTGTAAAATATGGATTTGCCGTCTCTCTCCAATCGGTAACAGACATCCCCGCTTTCGTTCCGGCACCCGGGACTGGTATACCGACATCCAGCAGAAAATCGAAAAAATCGCAGCCGACAACAAGGTCGGCCTGATTGATCTGCAAGCCCCTCTGTACCATCGTCCGGACTTGTTACCCGATGCCTTACACCCTGTTACGGAAGGAGCGGCCATACTGGCTAAAACCGTCTACTCCGCCCTTACTGGCGATTATGGCGGACTGCATATGCCTGATATCTATACGGATAACATGGTTTTACAACGTGATCGTCCCCTCCTGATTTCAGGTTCAGCCGACGCCGGACAAAAAGTCAGTGTTTCCATTGCCGGACAAAAACAAAGTACACAAACGACTTCCGACGGTAAATGGAACATCACACTGAAACCGCTCCCGGCCGGAGGCCCCTATACCCTGAAAATAAATACCGACAACCGTACTCTCGTTTATCACAATGTTTTAATCGGAGAAGTATGGCTATGCTCCGGTCAATCGAATATGGCTTTTATGCTGAAACAAGCAGCAACAGCCTCCGAAGATCTTCGACAAGCAAACAATCCACATATCCGTCTTTTCAATATGCGCCCCCGTTGGGAAACCTATGCAATGGAATGGGAGTCGTCGGTACTGGATTCCCTGAACCGGTTGGAGTATTATACCATTCAAGGTTGGACAATATGCAATGCCCGGACATTACCGGATTTTTCCGCTGTAGCCTATCATTTCGGGAAAATGTTAGCGGACAGCCTGAATGTCCCGGTAGGACTGATCTGTAATGCAGTGGGCGGTTCCCCTTGTGAATCCTGGATCAGCCGGCATACCCTCGAATTCGATTTTCCGGATATATTATGCGATTGGAAAAACAACGACATGATTCAGGATTGGGTGCGTGAAAGGGCTTCTCTCAACATTAAAAAGGCCGGAAATCCATTCCAGCGACACCCCTATGAACCTTGTTATCTATTCGAATCGGGCATTTTTCCTTTAATGCAATATCCGATACAAGGCGTTATTTGGTATCAGGGAGAGTCGAACGCTCACAATACCGAATTACACGAAATACTGTTTCCGATGTTGGTAAACGACTGGAGAAATTATTGGCAACAACCCGAAATGCCCTTTTATTATGTACAGCTTTCGAGCCTGAACCGCCCCTCCTGGCCCTGGTTCAGGGACAGCCAGCGGCGTATACTAAAAGCCATCCCCCATTCCGGCATGGCGGTATCATCGGATCTGGGAGACTCCCTGGACGTACACCCCCGACACAAAAAAGAAATCGGGGAACGTCTGGCCCGCCAGGCATTGTGCCACACCTACCATCGGGCAATCCTGCCTTCCGGTCCGCTTTTCCGGAAGATAAAGACCGAAGGGAAACAAGCCATATTGGAATTCGATTATGCCGAAGACTTGAAAACAGCCGACGGACAGGCTTTGCGTACATTTGAAACTGCCGGTGACAATGGTATATTCTATCCAGCAACGGCAATCATAAAAGGTAACCGGATCATCGTCGAATCGGAAAAAGTATCCCGGCCACACGCCGTACGTTACGGCTGGCAACCGTTTACCCGGGGTAATCTGGTCAATAAAGACAATCTCCCGGCTTCAACCTTCAGGACCGACCTGTAAGCGCAAAAAACATAAAACCAAGGGTATCGGAATCTCATATTATTGGACTTCGATACCCATTTTTTTATATTCGTGCTTGAGCAAATCGACCATTTGATCAACAGTCAGACTCTTGGCTATAAACTTTTTATCCTTATCGAGAATATACATAACCGGAGTCGAAAATACATTGTAATATGTCCGGTAATTCGATTGGTTGTTCGGATCCCAACAATTGATAAAATCAAAAAGGTCGTTTTTCTCGACAAACTCTTCCCATTGTTTCTTATCGGTGTGTGTATTGACGGCAAACACCTTCAAGCCATAGGGAGCAAAACGCTCATAAATTTCTTTCCTGACCAACGGGACCTGTGTTTTACAATGTCCGCAATTCGGTTCCCAGAACAGCAGCAATACAAAAGGAGCTTTCACTTCGTGCAAGCTGACCCACTCTCCTTCCAACATCGAAAGCTTCAACTCCACTGCCGGATGATTTAATAAATTAAACTGCCGTTTGATCACCTCTTCCCGTATGGTTTTCAACCGCTCAGGCGTCACCCACTCCGGTGTCACATCCACATAATAACGCTGCCCGAACTTTACAAATGCTTCGTCCATCCCCATGATCTTATTCTCGAAAGTGGAAGTAAGGCAATAATCCGTCAGATAACGAAACATCAACTTATTCGGACGTGCTTTTTCGACCAAACGTACACAAGCCCGGTACAATGAGTCGGGATAATTGATTACAAAGTTGGAAAAATAATTATCCAACTGCTTTTTAAAAATATCCGTACGTATCAACATACTATCCGTCAGATTCGCATTGTCCCAATAATGTTCCTGCATATAGAAAAAAGACTTCCGGCGGATTTCCATATCCCGGTCTTTCGTTCCCTCCGGCACCTCTTTTGAAAAGTCGGGAATCTCAACCGGCAGCGTAAACCGGGCAAAGGTAGCCAAAGCCGTTCCGGGAAAACGCTTTAAGATCGTTCCGATATAACTTCTGACCTCCTTATCCAAAACAGCATAACGGGCAGAATACTTCTCCCTCACTTCTGCTTTTTTATTATCGGGATCTTTCCGGAATTCCTCCCGTATAGTACTGTTTTGCCTCCCCATTTCCACCATAAACTTCTGAAACTCCAGGAAAGCCTGATTTTCCGGCGATCCCTCTATCCGCATCGTATTCAAAATCTGACTCGTATCGCAGGAAATACTGAAACTCTGATCACTACCGATCAAAATATCCCAATTACTGGACGGTGAAAAATACAACATATATATGCCGGAGGCCAGTTTCTTCGAGGCATGACGAAAATACCCGACCCCATTATTATCCAGGACCACTGTATCCTGTACCATCAACTGTTCCTCATAATGACAAGCCAGTGAAACCTTTTTTCCTGCCATCTGTTTCACCGTCAATTTAATCGTATACTGGGCCATCGTCTGTCCCCACATCATTGTACCAAACAGCAATAAACCGATTATCCCTTTCATCCTCTCCTTATTTTACATTACACATACACGGAAATATAATTTTTCCACGTACAAATATCCGATTTTTTTAAAGAAAATGTGCCCACATCCCTGAAAAATAAACAACAAAAGCAATAGCATCCGAACCGAAATTCCAAAAACTTATACAACAAAATGTCATATAATTATAAATCATGCCTTTAACCGGAAGATTACTTTTAGTGCTTCAATTATTTAATAGATGACAGATATGACAAAAAAATTCATTTACACATTAAGCTATTCTTTTCTATTTTTTGCCTGTACCGAAAGCCAGCAAGCCCCTTCCGATCAATTGGAAATTAGCTGGAACCCTTTGCCTGATTATCATTACTATCTGTACACGCCGGAGAAAGGTACGCTTCCGGCCGGCAAAAGCGACTACGATTTCTCCAACGGGGAATCTTCTGCTATTTATCCTTGGGACACAAAAGGAATTGAGCTATATGGCCTGGCTTTAGATAAACAAGCGACAGAACACGGCATATATCCGGAAGCCACTCCACAAGGCTTTGTCCATTTAAAATTGTCCGGCCAAAACATATCGCCAACCTACAACGAAATCTTACTGGCAAAACCACAATCCGTAAAAGCCGGTGAAGCTAAAGTCCGTCTCGAATTCAAGCCGGGGATGAGTTTGCTCTATATCGACATAGAAGGGGCTTCGGAATATCAATTTGATATTCGGATCGAGGCTGTTGAAGATGGCTATATCGATTTACAAAAAGGGGAAGTTATTGCAGACGGAAAAATAAAAGAAATTTATTTCTCATCAGCCGGCCGCTCCGTACCGGTTATTCCACAAACATTAGCTTCGGATGCAAAAATATACATAACAGGACGTTCCTCTGACGGACAAATGGTAAGAACAAATTACCCCCTGACTGATCTGGTATTGAAAAGCAATCGCAAATACACCTGGACATTCGGTCTCGATTCGGGAAAACTCACTTTCCGAAAATTCTCGGAAACACCCCGGAAGTAATTTAATTTTCGCCCCAACCGTACTTGTACGACAGGGGCGTTTTTTCTGACAAGCAAAAAATTCTGCAAATTATTTTCCATAAACATTCTAACCCGTATTTGGTAAATAACTTGCAGAAATTCAACATGAATCTTATTACATTTTCTTTCCTAACTTTTCGAAAATAGTTATGCTTTTCACGATTGAAGGAATTTTTGCAATATTGAAACTCCCTTCAAACTCAATGATATCCAACATATTTACAGCATCGTATATCATTGTCATTCCTACGGGTTTGTCTTTTTCCATCTTTACAAAAATCCGGAGTGTCGCCCCTCCTTCGGAAGTATTTTTCAACTGGACAAAATTATTATTGGTAAACACAGCATCGAAGTCTTTCAAAATTTTTTCATACACACCCATATCGCCGTGCTCTTTATTGAAAAACATCATATTCAATCTTTCCAGCTTTTTCAATTCGTTCAATAAATCTTCAGAGAAGCCGTTATTATCCAAAATGACAAATAAACTCCGGGGAATAAATGAAATGTTGATATTTTCCACTCCTTCATAATTTACCATGGCCTTTGTTACAGGGCAGGTGGCGCCATCTTTCAGGTTCTGAGCATTTACCGCCATAAATCCACTCACAATAAAAATCAAAATCACAAATAATTTTCTCATAGATATTCTGCTTTTTTGGAAGAACAAATTAAGTATCAACGTATATATATCTTCCATTTATACATACATCTTCTTTATTTAAAAACCATTCAGATAATTCATCTCATTTTTCCGGAAGAATTTCGGACACGGTATCTCTTTATACCGTTTTTTCCGGGTTCGTTCACCCATCAGGAAAATCAACGAAACCTCGTGAGCACCGCTTCCCACACGGGCCAACCTGGAAAGTCCCCAATCAAAACTATAAGCCACCCGGAAAATACGATTGTCATATCCCAGCATAAAGATCATAGCATTCAACGGACGATCGAAATTTTGCCGGAACCAGGCACCTCCCGTAAGATTACTCCAATTGACAAACCCTCCGTAATTCATCTGATGATGGGAAGCCTGCTTCTGAAACATAAACAAAGGATTAATACTATAACGACTCTCCCGTAACCCCCGATGATGTATGGCAAACTCAGCACCGGCATGTAAGGTATATTTCATCGGTAAATGAGCATCTGCCGAAAAAGCCAATGAAGGCTCGCCCAAATGCTGTACAGAGCCACCCACTGTATAATTTCCTGCAAAAAATAGAAATCCAGTCGAAAAATCGACACTCAATTTATTTAAATTCGAAGGGTCATCCCCTGTCTGGTGAGGATATACCGAACCGAAAATCGGATCGATCATATCCGGAAATTCCAGATTGGACAAATCCGCTGAATTTTGAATAACCGAAACTCCGACTGCAAAACGTAAACCGGCATGTGGACGCAACTTCACCAAATAAGAATAAATTCCGGAAAAGGTTGTCGTTACCAAAGCCCCTTTTCCTTGCCGGTCCTGCTTGATTTGAATCCCAAAACCACTGTTTATAGCGGCCTGATGCCGGTCATAAGAAACGGCATAGCTGATATAAGGACGTCCGACTTCAGGCCATTGATTCCGGTAGTTCACAATCAACCGATGGTAATATTGCGATCCGGCAAAAGCAGGATTCAAGTCCAACTGGTTGGCAAAAAACTGGGAATACTGAAGATCCTGTGCCACGAGCAAATAACTTCCTCCGAATATCCCGATAAACAATAATAAAATTCTCAATTTATACATTCGCGTTCCGTTCAATACAACAATCCCCGTTAAATTCAGCCCCCGACTCTATTTCGATTTGTGCAGTTGTAATTGTTCCCGTCACCTGAGACGTATTCTTTAAAGATACAAAACCGGAAGAAAAAATATTCCCGTTCACCACCCCGAAAACAACCACACTCGGAGAATTTATATCTCCTTCGATCTGCCCCGTGGTTCCTATGACCAATTTCCGGCAGGCATTGATACTTCCTGAAACCCAACCATGAATACACAAATCATCCTGTGATTCGATATCTCCCGTAAATTGTGTTCCTTCGTTCAACAAACTAACGACGACTTCCTTGGTATTCTTTTTCATAATCTGAAATTTTTAACTAGAAAAGATTATGTTCTGACCTAAAACAAAGTATAATATATATGTGCATGTGTTGTATAAAACTTGAACAAATATGTAGGGGACAAGATATATGTATGTATAAAATTTGAACAAATCTTTAAAGGCAAGAAAGGTCAGAAACATAATCTTTCTAATTTTTCAAACAATCTTTCTGTATATTCAATGTTTTCTTCAAATCTGTCGGCGACATACCGAACCAGGTTTTACAAAACTTATTCAGATGCACAGACGAATCGAACCCCAGTTTATCAATAATTTCTTTAAAAGAACAGTCTGTCACAGACAAATAGTAACGGACTTGCTTTGACTTTTCCCGCAAAATCCATTGCTCGCAAGTCTCCCCGAAAATTTCCTTAAAATGCCGCTGAAAAGCCCGTTTACTCATCAGACACACCTCTGCCAATTCCTCCAGACGCATACCGTTCCTGTAATTAGCCAAAACCATATTTTTAAAATCCATACTCTTAGCAATAATGGGGTAAAAAAACATAGACAACTCTTCCTTGGAATAATAAGCCCGGAAAATAATAAACAGCTCTTTCAATTTATCATCAAACAAATAGCTATCAAACCTATGATTAGAAATATATTCAATCTGCAATTTCAAAAAATCATCCATCGGATAACGAATATCCAATGTATCAAATTCGTACTTTAACATACTTTGAATAGGACTCAAAGCCTGAAAAGTAAATTTATCGCATAAGCTATACAATTCATCGAAGCCCAGAATCAAAAGTTTTGCTTCAGTTTCCAGTGTCAGCATACAATTTGCCTGAATTCCCAGAAACATCATCTCTCCTGTATGTAATTCCCGGTGAATTGATCCATTATAAATATACTTTATTTCACCTTCCAGATTAAAAATCAAATAATTACATTTTTCAAAAGAATCCTTTTCCAGAACCTCTTTAGCCGGAAATTCAAAATATTTAAACATTGAACCTTTTTTCCGGTCACTTCCATCTTTCATATAATAAGTGATATACATAATGCTCAAAAATTCAATTTATTAAACGTGATTTCCAAATCCGAAACCCTCCGTATTTCAATTTACATTTCACTTCCAGTATGTCTTCACTACGGAAAATCAATTCCTGACCCATAAAAAACTCACGGGGTTGTCTGCCTAACGGAATCCGGATCAGACACATCTCAGACTTATGATCGACGATTCGTTCGACACTTCCCCTGACCGGAAAAGTAGAATTGAGATAAAAGGCTGAAGATTCATAAGCATACCATTCCGAACCTTCACGATGGAGATAAATACAGTTTCGATTATCACCTTCCATTTGCAATATCCTGAAAGCATCCATAAACACCAAATATTTTAATACACGCTATCTATATTCAAAAGTATAATCTAACAAGCTCAGTAAATTATATCAAGCCGTCATTCTATTGTAAATTATCAATCCAGTAAATAGGTACAATCCTTCTTCATCCTTTCTATATACTGTGTCGGAGACATTCCTAACCATTTCTGACAAAACTTGTTAAAATGCGAAGGAGAAGAAAATCCCACCGCTGCCATAAGCTCCTTTAAATTCACATTCACGTCCATCAACTGATTTTTGATGTGTTCTACTTTTTGTATTTGCATCCATTGATAAACAGGTGTACCGTAAATTTTAGCAAATGTCTTCTTGAAATAATAGGGATTATGACCGCAAAACTCGATTAATTCATCGACAGAACGTGCATGCAGGCAATGAGACAATACCAGTTTTTTAAAATCCCTGTTTTTATTGACAACGACAGGACGGAATAATTCTGCCAATTCCACCATAGTATAATAATTATACAGTAAATTAAACAACTCTTCCTGTTTTATTTCCTGTAAATGTCCGCACGCGACCCCATCCTCGAGATAAGATTTCAACAAAATCAAAAACAAAAGGAGTTCCTTACGAACCTCGGTCGGATGAAAACGATATTCCACCTTTTCACAGATACTGGATAAACGAAATAAGAGTTCCCCACCCTTATTTCCCGGATGATCCGTTGTAAAAAAAATCAACTTTACCGGAGTAACACATTCAATACGAACTCCTTCGTAAACCAAAAACATTTCATCCTTTCCCGCAATCCAAGGCTCGGTATTTTCATCCCTTACTTTCATTTCACCTTCCAATATAAAGAAGAGAAAGTAGTCGGTTTTATCTTCTTTGAAAACATGAGAACACCCTTGCTCCAAGAGGATCAATTTAAAGCCTCCGGTCAATTTTCGCGTATAATTTATACAAGGTACACAAGCCCACGTATAAAATAGTTTAGCAACATCCATCACCCTATAATTTCTGTTATTTGTAACCTATTTGACTCATTGCACACCGGAAACCGATGTCATTGGCGGCTTTTTTCTGATTAAGATACCGACGGCCTCCCGGAGAAAGCCAATACGTTCCGTCTTTCCAGGAACCTCCTTTGTAAACACGGGCTTCATCATTCAACAATGTCGTAACTTCTTTCTGATTGGCATAATACATTTCAGAAGTTCCCCGATCCATGCCCGATTTCCAATCAATTTCATTTGAAATCCGGGACTGTAAATCTCCGTCCCGATAATTCCGGTTATCAGCAATTCTGTAATTTTCCCGGTTTGCTAATTCAACATCTGTCTGATTACGATAACGGATGCGTCCCAAACTGTCCTTTTCAACTATATTTCCACTTCCGTCCGTCATGGGTACTTTAAATATATTTCCCCGAAAAGGGTTAAACTCCGCCATATCCTGAAAAGACAAAGGACGATATACATCGAACACCCATTCATTTACATTTCCGGCCATATCATATAATCCGAAATCATTCGGCCAGAAAGATTTTACCGGAGCCGTATAGCCCCATCCGTCATTTGCAAAACCAGCCACACCCATATAATCTCCCCGGGCACGCCTGAAATTTGCCATCATTTTTCCCCGGTGTTTTTTTTCGTCATTACGCACCCAACTACCGTTCCAGGGATAAATCCGCGTACCCGCCACTCTTTCGTCTTCTGTATTTCCGATCAAACCGTAAGCAGCATATTCCCATTCCGCCTCAGTAGGTAAACGATATGACGGTAACAATAATCCGTCCTCCCACTTTACAGGACGAGCCTCCCTGCCATTCCCCTTGTAATTTTTATAAACAGCACCTGCATACTGACCACTCAAATAAGCTTCCGTATTAAAATTATTTTCATCCTGCTGTCCTTCCGGATCATGCTTCAAAACCTTTTTATCGACCAGCATCTGTTCATTTACCCGGTCTGTACGCCATATACAATATTCAGTTGCCTGTTCCCAGGAAACTCCGACAACCGGATATTCAGCATAAGCAGGAAAACGCAAATAATTCTTTACCATGGGTTCATTGTATCCCAACTGATCCCTCCATACCAATGTATCAGGCAATGCCCTTTTAGCCACTTCCGGATAGTTGACATACACCCGCCCCAACCAATTCAGATATTCCAGCCAATCTATATTACGAACCTCCGTTTCATCCATATAAAAAGAAGCAACCGTAACCCGTCGTTGAATATTGTTATTTTCTCCCATCACATCTTCCTGCGTACGGCCCATCACAAACGTCCCGCCGGGAATAAAAATCAGACCGGGTCCTGCTTTTGTATGCTTTACCTTCGTGTATTCAATTCCGCCGTTTTCAGGATCATTATAAGCCCAGCCGGTAGTCGCCGATTTTTTCTTGCCAAACAGATTTTTCACTTTCTGACAGGAAGTCAGAGATAAAACACACAAGAGACATATAAGCCCTGCAACATATTTTTCTTTTCTCATATCAATCGAATTTATTCTTTGTATAAAAACGTACCCATTCCACCTTCATCATCTCTGGCAGACGAACTTCCCCCAGTTCCTCTGTCGTTCCCAGACTCAGACAAGCATACAAAGCAGGTGCATCGGGTAAATGTATCTTTAAGGTCTTCACTACACAATCGTTGATCTTCCAAATCATCCGGTCCTCCAGCCAATCAAAAGTAAAAATGTAAAACCCGGATTTCAGACGTACCTTCCTTTTCAATTGTTCCACATCTTGTTCCTCTCCCGGATTACCCAGAAAACATCCGGCTTCATAACCTTTGGAACCGAATTTTACGATATTGATGTGCGGATAAAACCGATCCCCTGTTAACCAAAAACAATAATCCAAAGAAGAATCAGCCGGTATTTCCAGTTTTACTTCAAAACGTCCCAGCTTCTGACGAAAAGACAAAGCTGTATTTACCATTCCGGAAGTATAGCCGTAATCTTTGGTTATAATACCCCAACGGGGATCCCAATATTTACCATTGATTTGCTGCTGACGAAATTCAAGATACAAGTGTCCTTCCCTGACTCTCACATTATCAGGAATAAACAGCTGAACATCTCTCCCTACACCATAGGTAGCCTGAAGAAAACGTTCCCCGGCATAATAACGTGTAATCCATTTCGACCGCTCAAACGTGTTAAAATGGTCTTCAAAAGTCAGACTCCAGGAACGATACTGATAAAAAACCGGATCTTTTTTTAATTCGTAATAACGTCGCAACTCCGGGTCCTTTTTCAATCGGCGATATGCTCTCAAATCATGGAATGCTTCGCTCTCTTTCCATCTTTCGGCTTTACGTTTCCACGAAAATTTCCGTAATTGACGACAGCGTATATTGAAATCATCACTCCCTATTTTTTCTTCCAACTTCTGATACCGGTCCGGCAATCCGCTCGCCTTTAAAGCCGTAAAAAAACGGTGATCCTCTCTGAATTTCATTCGTTCGTTTTCAGCTTTCCGGGTAGAACGTATCCGAATCCGTCCGGGAAATAAAAATGGCCACATAAAGCAATCCAAAATTCTTAAAATTTATAAACCCCTCAAGTCACTTATCCCTCTGTATCTTCTATCGATTCTTTCTCATTGACAGTCAACACCCCGCTTTCAATCGGTTAGTATTCCCATAAATCCTGCTCGTAATTAAAAATTTCATCTCTAATCCGGTCAGACTCGAGTACGGCATCCATTCCGACAGCATAACTGCTGATCGT